>Ga0075421_100000305_pt1 | contig 48988 bp, 51 predicted proteins | sample SoiMetdeltSBSDD5_FD_75292 | JGI IMG/M metagenome (GOLD analysis project Ga0075421, IMG submission 75292) | Bulk soil microbial communities from a Populus tree surrounding site in Tennessee, USA - Soil MetaG P. deltoides SBSDD5 | ecosystem: Environmental > Terrestrial > Soil > Tree plantation... | reverse complement strand
CCGGAGAGCTTGTCGGCGCGGTTCCGCGCGCGCTCGGCCAGGCGCGGGAACAGGGCCTCGACGCGCGCGATGCTCCAGCGGCCGCCCGCGCGCCGGGCCACGTCGAGGTTCTCTCGAACCGTCAGCGAGGGGAACACGCGCCGGCCCTGCGGCACCAGGGCGAGGCCCGCCGCCACCATGCGATACGGCGGCCAGCGCGTGATGGTGTCACCACGGAAGCGCACGGCGCCGCGGCGGGGCGGCGTGAAGCCGATGATGGAGCGGACGAGCGTGGTCTTGCCGACGCCGTTCCGGCCGAGGATGGCGAGCACCTCGCCCTCCCCCACGCGCAGCGTGATCCCTTGCAGGACGTGGCTGGCCCCGTAATAGGTGTGGACGTCCTCCACCTCCAGCACCGCGCCCGCGCGCTCAGGCACCGAGGTAGACCTCCCGCACCTGCGGATCGGCGCGAATCTCCTCGCGCGTGCCGTCCGCGATCACCCGGCCGTAGTGGAGCACGGTGACGTGGGAGGCCAGCGCGAGAGCGATGTCCATGTCGTGCTCGATCATGAGCACGGTGATGGCCGGGTCGAGGCCGGCGAGGAGGTCGGCCATGAGCCGCGACTCCGCGGGCGACAGCCCCGCGGTGGGCTCGTCGAGCAGCAGCAGGCGCGGCTGCCCGGCGAGGGCGAGCGCGATCTCCAGCTGGCGCTGCTCGCCGTGCGAGAGGTTGGCGACGAGGACCTCGTCTACCGTCTCGAGCCCCACCGCCGCGAGCATGGCGCGCGCGCGCGCGCGCAGGCGCGGGTAGGCGGCCACCGGCCGCAGCATGGAGAACTTCACCGGCGTCAGCGCCTGCACGGCGAGGAGGCAGTTCTCCATGACGGTGAGGCCGGGGAAGAGATTGGTGATCTGGAAGGTGCGCGCCAGGCCCCGCGCCGCCCGCCGGTGAGCGGGCGCGCGCGTGACGTCCTCGCCGAAGAGGCGGATCGAGCCCGCGGTGACCGGCAGCACGCCGGCCACGAGGTTGAAGAGCGTGGTCTTGCCCGCCCCGTTGGGTCCGATGAGGGCGCGGCGCTCCCCCGCCCGCACCGTGAGGCTCACCGCGTCCACCGCCCGGAGGCCGCCGAAGTGGCGCGTCACCGCCTCGAGCCGGAGCGCGTCGCCAGCCGCCGCCGTCACGAGCGCGACCGGCCGCGCAGCGCGCCCATGACGCCCCGGGGCGCGAAGAGGATGACGCCGATGTAGACGGCGCCGAGGATGAGCAGCCACCGCTTGGTGTAGATGCTCACGAAGTTCTTGAGGAAGACGATGACGGCCGCGCCCAGCACCGACCCGGCGAGGGTGCCGGGGCCGCCGAGGGCGACCATCAACAGCGCCTCCACGGACGTGATGAGCTGCACGTCGGTGGGGGAGACAAAGCCGTTGTAGTAGGCCCAGAGCACCCCGCCGCCGCCCGCCACCGCGCCGGAGAGCACGAAGGCGAGGTACTTGTGCAGCCACACGTTGTAGCCGAGGCTCCGCATCCGCGACTCGCTCTCGCGGATCCCGCGCAAGGTGAGGCCGAAGGGCGAGGCCACGAGGAGCCCGAGCAGCGCCCATGCCAGCACCGCTGCGACCAGCGTGAAGTAGAAGAACGGCAGCGGCCCGGCCAGGCTGCCCAGCCCGAAGAGATCCGGGCGCGGCACCCCCGAGATGCCGTTGTCCCCCTTGGTGAGGGAGACCCACCGGAACGCGAGCCCCCACACCACCATGCCGAGCGCGAGGGTGATCATGAGGAAGTACGTCCCCGCGGCGCGGATGGCGATGAGCCCGAAGACGGCGGCGGTGAGGGCGGCGAGGACAATGCCCGCGACGGCGCAGCCGGCCAGCCCCACGCCGCGCTCGGTGGCGAGAAGGGCCACGACGTAGGCACCCACGCCCCAGTAGGCGGCGTGGCCCAGCGAGGGCAGGCCCGTGTAGCCGAGCAGCACGTCGAGGCTCATGGCGAGAATGGCGACGATGAGGGCCTGGGTCACCAGCGTCAGCGGATAGGCGGGCAGGAGCGGCCCCGCGAGCGCGAGGGCGGCGGCGACGCCGAGGGCGAAGAGAGCCCGGCGTCGGATCATCCGCGGCCGAAAAGTCCAGTGGGCCGGATGGCCAGGATCAGGGCCATCGGCGCGAAGAGGGTGAAGTAGGACAGCTCGGGGAACAGCGCCTTGCCGAAGTTGTCGAGCAGGCCCACGAGCACGCTGCCCACGATGGCGCCGGGCAGGCTGCCCAGCCCGCCCACGATCACCACCACGAAGGCATAGGGCAGGACCTCGAAGTCGGTGCCCGGATACACGCCGAGGAAGCCGCCGCCAGCCACGCCGCCCAGCGCAGCGAGGGCGGAGCCCAGCGCGAACACACCCAGCGATGCGCGCGGCACGTTGATGCCCACGCCCTGCGCCATCTCGGCGTCGTCCACGGCGGCGCGCACGAGCGCGCCGACGCGGGTACGGTCGAGGAGCAGCCAGAGGGCGATCGCGATCGCCGCGGCGAGTGCGATGAGAAAGAGGCGATAGGCGGAGAAGACGACGCCCCCCACCGTGAAGCTTCCCGTGAGCGCCCGCGGCACCGGGATCGAGTAGGGATCGCCGCCCCAGATGAGCAGCGCCAGGTCCTGGAAGATGAGGGCAAAGCCCACGGTCATGAGGACCTGGCCGAGCGTCTGTCCCTTGAGCCGGCGCAGGAAGAGCCGTTCCATGCCGATGCCGATGAGCGCGATGGCGGCCGCCCCGCCGAGGAGGGCGAGGACGAAGCTCCGGGTCTGCAGCGCCACCGTGAGCCCCACGTAGGCGCCCAGCATGAAGTAGGAGCCGTGGGCGAGGTTGACGATGCGCATCACGCCGAAGATGAGCGAGAGCCCGCTCGCGAGGAGGAACAGCAGGGCGCCGTACGACAGGCCGTTGAACGTCTGGATGATCCAGAAGTCCGGCCGGGACATCGGGGGCCTACCCCAGGCGCAGCAGCCGGGCGCCGGTGCCGCGAATCACCCTGTCCTGATCCTTCTTGCTCAGCCCGACCGCCTTGGCCTGTATCACCGCCACCGGCCGCTCATGGCCCATGTCGAAGCAGAAGTCGGTGCCGAGAGCCACGCGGTCCGCGCCGACGAGGCTGATCAGATAGCGGAGGGCGACCGGATCGTGGCTGATGATGTCGTAGGTGAACCGCCGGAGATAGGCGCTGAAGGGCTTCTTCGCCACGCCCTTGTTTTCCGGCCGCACCGCCTGGCCGTGGCGGAGCCGGCCGTGCAGATATGGGAGCGCGCCGCCGGCGTGCGGCAGGCATACCTCGAGCTTGGGGAGGCGATCGAGGACGCCTCCGAAGACCAGGTGCGAAGCAGCGATCGCGCTATCAAATGGATTGCCGAGGAGATTGCCCAGGTAGAAGGGCGCGAGCCGCTCGGTGCCCACCACGTTGATGGGATGGAGCAGCGCGGGCAGCCCCAGGGCGACCGCGCGCTCGAAGATGGGGAAGAAGGCGGGATCGGACAGCTCGCGGCCGCCGATATTGGTGCCCATGTACACCCCGCGGATGCCGGGCAACCGCGCCGCGCGGTCGAGCTCGGCGAGGGCGCGCGGAGGGTCCTGCAGCGGCAGCATCGCGCAGCCCACGAAGCGGTCGGGATGGGCGGTGTGGGCGGCGCTCGCGGCGTCATTGAACGCGGCGCACAAGCGCGCGCCGAGCCCACCATCTGCCCAGTACACCATGGGCACTGTGAGCGAGAGCGCCTGCACCGCCACCCCGCTCCGGTTCATCGACTTGATGCGGAGCCCAAGGTCCCAGTAACGGGCCTCGAGCGGAGGGGTGCGGACACCGCCCACGTAGAGGACGGGACCGCGGGGGTTGCTGCGGTCCACGCCCGCGCCGAACCCGGCGCCCGACTGCTCGATCACCCGGATGAAAGCTTCGGGGAAGAAGTGCGCGTGGACGTCGATGCCCAGCGGCTTGGCCACGGGGCGGGATTCTACTATCAACCGTGGCGCGATGGTAGTCTCATGCCGTGAAGCTTCCCCACGAGCGGTTCGACTTCTCGCCCATGGCGGGCCGGCCTCGCTGGTCGCTGCCCCGCGGCGCGCGCATCGCGGTGTGGACCATCGTCAACGTCGAGGAGTGGGACATCGAGCGGGCGATGGCGCGCCAGTACCTCACCGCGCCGCAGGGCGTGGCCACCGTGCCGGACGTGCCCAACTGGGCGTGGCACGACTACGGCATGCGGGTGGGATTCTGGCGATTCCTCGAGGCGCTCGGCAAACGGAAGATCCGGGCGACCACCTCCATCAACGCGCACGTGGTCGAGTCCTACGCGCCGGTGGCGCGGGCGATGCTGGACGCGGGCTGGGAGTTCATGGCCCACGGCGTGGTGCAGGGCGCCATGCACCTTCTGCCCGATCAGCGTGCGGCCATCCGGCAGTCGGTCGAGATGCTGACGAAGTTCACCGGGAAGAAGCCCAAGGGCTGGCTCGGCCCCGGTCTCACCGAAACCTGGGAGACGCTCGACCTCCTCGCCGCCGAGGGCATCGAGTACGTCTCCGACTGGGTGAACGACGATCAGCCCTACGAGATCCGGACCACCGCCGGGCCGCTCGTCTCCATTCCCTACACGCTCGAGCTGAACGACATCCCGATGATGGTGATCCAGCACCACACCTCGTCGGAGTGGTTGCAGCGGTGCAAGGATCAGTTCGACCGCCTGTACCTGGAGGGTGCGAAGAACCCCCGTGTGATGGCCCTCGCCGTGCACCCCTACATCTCCGGCGTCCCCCACCGCATCAAGTACTTCGAGGCGGTGTACGACTACATGCGGAAGAAGAAGGGCGTGTGGTTCACGACGGGGGAAGAGATCTTCGACTGGTACAGGTCTCAGCGCCGGTCGGGCTGAGCGCCGTTCCGCATCGCTTCCCAGATCTTCGCTGACGTCATCGGCATGTCCACGTTCGTGACGCCGAACGGGCGCAGCGCGTCCACCACCGCGTTGACGATCGCCGGCGGCATCACGATGCAGCCCGCCTCCCCCAGGCCCTTGACGCCCAGCGGATTGCGCGGCGAGGGCGTGGTCATCTTGCCGAGCACGGGCTCGGGGAAGTCGCCCACGCGCGGCACCGCGTAGTCCATCAGCGTGCCGGTGGCGAGCTGGCCCGCCTCGTCGTAGACGAGGGCCTCCAGCAGAGCCTGGCCCGCGCCCTGCGCGTAACTGCCGTGGAGCTGGCCCTCCGCGAGCAGCGGGTTCACGATCACGCCCGCGTCGTCCACCCAGGTGCAGCGGGCCAGCGTGACCACGCCGGTGTCGCGGTCGATCTCGACAACCGCCACGCAGGCGCCGAAGCTCCACGTCTCGGCCTCGGCCTGGAAGAAGCACGTGGCCTCGAGCCCCGGCGTGTCGCCCGGGCCGATGCGCGTGGGGCCGTGGGCGAACGCGGCCACCTGCGCCCACGTGGCGCGGCGCGCGGGCGCGCCCACGACCTGAAAGCCGCCTGGCGCCGACATCACGTCGGCGGGGGCCGCCTCGAGCAGATGCGCGGCGACGAGCCGTCCCTTCTCGCGCACCTCTTCGGCGGCGCGGAAGGCGGCGCTCCCCCCCAGCGCGGTGGAGCGGCTGCCGAAGGTGCCGAAGCCCTGGGGGGCGCCACCCGTGTCGCCGTGCCGCACCACGACGTCTTCCGGGCGCACGCCGAGGGCGTCGGCCACGATCTGCGCCCAGGTCGTCTCGTGCCCCTGGCCGTGCGCGCTGGAGCCGGTGACGAGGGTGACTGCGCCGGTACGCTCCACGCGCACGTTGCCGCTTTCCCACCCGGCCGCCGCGGGCTCCACGTACACCACCACGCCCACGCCGACCACTGAGCCGCGCGCCTGGGCGGCGCGCTGACGTTCCCGCTCGTTCGCGTAGCCGGACATCTGGAGGCACTTGTCCAGGGCCTCGGCATAGCGGCCCGAGTCGTACACCACCGCCGTCGCCGTCTTGTACGGGAAGGCATCGGAGGGCACGAGGTTCCGCCGGCGTATCTCGACCGGATCGAGCCCCACCGCGTGGGCCGCCTCGTCCATGAGCCGCTCGATCATGAACGTGCCCTCGGGCCGGCCGGCGCCGCGATAGGCCCCGGTGGGCGAGGTGGTGGTGACGACACCGGCGATCTCGATGTCCACGGCGGGAACGGCGTAGGGGCCCGGCATGGTCCGGCCCGAGTTCCACGCGGGCCCGGCCCCGCTCACCGCGAAGCGGCCCCCCAGCGGATACACCACGCGGGCGCGCAGCCCGCGGATGCGCCCCTCGGCGTCCACCGCCAAGGCGCCCTCGGCATCGGCGCCGCGGCCGTGATTGGTGGTGAGCACGTCCTCGCCGCGCGTGGCGATCCACTTCACCGGGCGGCCCAGGCGCAGCGCGAGCCAGGCGACCAGGGCGTCCTCGCGATAGGGCGAGCCCTTCACCCCGAAGCCGCCGCCCACCTCGGGCGCGATCACGCGGATGCGCGACTCCGGGTAATTCGTCACCGCGGCGATCTCCGCGCGCACGCGGAAGGGCGACTGGGTGGACGTCCAGATTCTGAGCTCATCGGAGGCAGGATCGAGCCAGGCGAGAGTGGCGCGAGGCTCCATGCAGACGGCGGCCACGCGGGGCTGCCGCATGCGCACGTGTCCTGCGCCCGCCGCGCCCGCGAAGGCGGCGTCGGCGTCCCCCGTCCGCCAGCGATAGGTGAAGGAGAGATTGCCGGGCAGCGTGGCGTGCACCATGGGCGCGCCGGCAGCGAGCGCCGCGTCCGGATCGGGCACGGGAGCGAGCGGCTCGTACTCCACCGTCACCAGCTCGGCGGCGTCGCGGGCGTGGTAGGCGGTGTCCGCCACCACCGCCGCGATGGCGTCGCCGACGGCCACGGCCACGCCCTCGGCGAGCAGCGGATGCGGCGGCACTTTCATGCCGGGCACGACCCGGTTCGACGGCATGTGGCCGAGGCCGCGGACGTCCGCCCCGGTGACGACGGTGACCACACCCGGCGCCGCCGCCGCGCGCGCGGTGTCGAGGGCGGTGATGCGCGCGTGGGCGTAGGGGCTGCGCACCAGCGCCACGTGGAGAAGGCCCGGCAGGGCCAGATCGTCCGTGTATCGGCCGGCGCCCATCAGGAGCGCGCGGTCCTCGCGCCGCCGCATGGAGCGGCCGATGAAGGGCGCCGCCGCGCCATCCGCCGCTTCCCCGTGCCCGGTCACCGTGGCCACCGCGGCATGCTAGCATGAGCGGGATGGCCCCTCGCGCGAAGGTGGTTCCCCTCCCGTTCGTGAAGACCCGGCCGCCGGCGGAGCAGGCGCGCGACCTCGTCGCGGTGCGTCGGTGCCGGGATCAGGCGGAGGCCCTGGTGGTGCGCAGCCTACTCGACAGCGAGGGCATCTCGTCCGTCCTGCGGGGCCATTTCGTCTCCGCGCTGCACCCCTTCAGCGTGGGCGAGCAGGGCGCCATCACCGTCCTCGTCCACGCGTTCGACGCTCTCCGCGCCCGCGCCCTCCTCACCGCCGAGCGCCGATAAGGGGCCATTGGCTTCGTTGGCGCCCTCGGGCGCCGCCTCGCCACTGACCGCTTCTCGCCGCCCGGCGTCCCTGGTTAGCCGAGCGAGATCTTGAAGAGGCGGGCGGCGTTGCGGGTCGTCGCTTCGCCCAACCGCTCCATGTCCACCCCTCGCAGCACAGCCACGTGGGCGGCGGTGAGCGCCACGTACGCGGGCTCATTCCGCTTGCCTCGATGGGGCGTGGGCGTGAGGTAGGGGCAGTCGGTCTCGACGACCAAGCGGTCCATCGGCACGTAGCGAGCGACGTCGGGCAACGCGCGGGCGTTCTTGTAGGTGACGGGGCCGGCCAGCGAGATCATCAGGCCCAGGTCCAGGCAGCGGCGGGCCACCGGCACGTCGGCGGAGAAGCAGTGCATGACGCCACCCGTCTCCCCCACGCGCGCCTCCTCGAGAATGGCGAGCGTCTCGGGGTGCGCGTCGCGGCAGTGGATGATGGCGGGCTTGCCCACGCCGCGGGCGAGGTCGAGCTGGCGCCGAAACACGCGCGCCTGGACGTCGCGCGGCGAGAGATCGCGGAAGAAGTCCAGGCCCATCTCGCCGATTCCGACCACGCGGTCCTCGCGGGCCAGGCGCTCCAGCTCGGCGAAATCCTCCTCGGTGGCCTCGGCGGCGTCGTGCGGATGGATGCCGACGGAGGCCCAGACGTCCGCGTGGCGGGCGGCCATCGCCACGGTGGCGCGATTGGACTCGCGATCCGTCCCGATGGTGACCATGCCGCGAAGCCCGGCCGCGCGGGCGCGCGCGAGGACCGCGTCGAGATCGTCGGTGAAGTCCGGGAAGTGCAAGTGCGCGTGCGTGTCGAAGAGCGGCATCACCGAATCATAGCCGATCATCCGCGAAGGCGGGCCAGAGGGCACTCGCGTCCGGCGCGGGACCCCAGCGCGCGACGAGACGCGATTCGAGCCGACGCGCGGCAGCGGCGATCGGCACGACGGCGGGATCATCGGGCGACGCCGCCGCGAGGACGCGGAAGCGCGCGAGGTGCCAGCCCACCGCCGCGCGGGCCCCGAATCCGGGGGCCCAGGGCGCGTCGGCGCCGAGCAGCGCCGGGGAGTGCCAGTGCAGGAGGTCGAGCATCCGCCACGCGGCCGTCCGGGCCTGCGCCGACGCGTAGGCGGCATCGTCGCGCGCCGCCGCGAACGCGATGGCGAGCGTCTCACGATACGCGCGGTCGGCGCTCTCGACGAGCGCAGCGGGGAACGGGCAGAAGAGCGTCCAGAGGAGAGCGTCGTAGAGGGCCGGCCGGACACCTGCGTACTCGAAGTCGAGCAGCCGCCAGCCCGGGGGCGCGAGCGCGGTATTGCCGGGAGCCATATCCCCGTGCGTGACCGTGGTCCAGTCGCCCGGCTCGCCGGCGAAGCGCGCGAGGAGCGCCAGGGCATCAGCCGTTCCCGCCGCCGCGGGTTCGCCCACCGCCTCGAGCCAGCCCGCGAGATCGGCTCCGCGCTCGCGAAGCCCACGCGCCGCCGTGGCCGCGGGGCTGAGGGGACGCGGCGCGAGCTCGTCGCGGCGCCGGTCGAACTCCGCGGCGAGGCCCCTCGCGTCCACATGCATCCGCCCCGCGAGCCGCGCGATCGCCACCAGGGCCGACGCCGCGCGCTCGCCCGCGCCGGGCGACCGCAGCAGCGACTCGAGGTTCGGGCCCGCGCCCAGGTCCTCCATCACGAAGCAGCGCGCGGCCGCGTCGCCGCCGAGGAAGCGGGGAGCGGCCACCAGGCCCGCCGCGGTGAGGACGGCGAGGGCCGCCCATTCGTCGAGCCCGCGCGCGGGCTCCGCCTTCCACTGCTTCACGATCACCATGGTGGGCAGGTCGGGCCCGCCCTTCACGCGCACGCGCCAGACGTCGTTCCGCTCCCACGACTTCAGGAGCGTGGAGTCCAGGATGCGCGCGGGGCCGTGACGGGCGCCGAGCAGGCGCTCGACCGCGTTCAGCGGCGGGCTCGGCGTCATGCCGGCTGGGGCTGCGCCTTCAGCTTGAGAATGCGCGGGCCGTCCACCTCCAGCACCGTCCACAGGTACCCGGCGGCGCGCAGCGTCGTGCCGGGTGCCGGCACCGCGCCGAGCTCGTCCAGGATGAAGCCGGCGAGGGTCTGGTAACGCAGGGATTCCGGGATGGGGATCCCGGCGTGCTCGCGAAGATCGCGAACGTTCGCGGTGCCGTCGATGATGTACGAGCCGTCCGGCAGCCGGGTCGCGAAGGGCAGGCTGGGGCCTTCGTCCTCCTCGCGGACCTCGCCCACGATCTCCTCCAGCACGTCCTCGATGGTGATGAGGCCCACCACCTGGCCATACTCATCGACCACCAGGGCCAGGCTTGCGTGGCGGCGCTGAAACTCCCGTAGAAGCGTGCCGACGGGCATGATCTCCGGCACGAAGAGGGCCGGCCGGATCAGGCGATCGAGGGCGGGGATCTCCCCTCGGGCCACTGCCGCGAAGAGGTCCTTGACGGTCACGAACCCGACGGGCTCGTCGATCGAGCCGCGGAAGACAGGCAGGCGGCTCCGCTCGTGCTCGGCGGCCACGCGCAGGATCTCCGCCGGCGGCATCGTCACATCCAGCCCGCGGATATTCGGCCGCGGCGTCATGATCGAGCGCACAGGAGTATCGGTGAACGCGAAGATCCGCCGGACGAGCTCCGCCTCGTGGTGCTCGAAGATCCCATGGGCCGCGCCTTCCTGGACCAGGATCTTGACCTCTTCCTCGGATACCGGCGGCGGCGCCGCCGCGGCGCGCTGGCCGAGCAGCGTGAGCACCGCGCGGGTCGACAGGGTGAGCACGCGGTTCGGCGCCGTGGCAAGCCGGGCGATGACGTGCAGCACGGGGGCCACCACGCAGGCGATGCGCTCGGGGTTGCGCAACGCGAGCGCCTTCGGCGCGAGCTCGCCGATGACGAGCGACACAAAGGTGATCACGACCACGACGACCGCCAGCGCGGCGGGCGCCGCCCAGCGCTCGGCCCCCGCGATGGGGAGCGCGGCAAGCTTGGGCGTCAGCACCTCGATCGCGGCGGCGCCGCCTACCGCCGAGGCCAGCGTTCCCACCAGTGTGATCGCGATCTGGACGGTGGCGAGGAAGGTCTCGGGGGTGGCCTTCAGGTCGAGGGCGCGTTGGGCGCCCTGCACACCCTCGTCACGGAGCTGGACGAGGCGACTGGACCGCGCCGACACCATCGCAATCTCGGATCCGGAGAAGAACCCGTTCGCGATGATGGCGACCAGGACCAGGACCACTTCGAGCCAGATGGTGTCCATCCCCTTCTCCCCTCACGGCGTGATGGTGAAGGTCAAGCGGCCGATGAGCTGGCCCGACGCGGTGCGGACATCCACCACGTAGGCGGCGGGCAAAGGCGTGCCGAGATCCGACTTGCGCGACCAGGTGCGGAAGCCCTCGGCGCGCCCGCCCAGCACCGGCGACAGCGGGACGCGCGCGATCACCTGGCCGTTCTTCCACCAGACATGCTCGATGGGCTCGCGGAGACCCGACGGCGCGTGCACCGCGGTGTAGGCGGCCAGCCCACCGCCCCACTCCGCCACCGTCGCCGCCGGCACCGAGCTCCTGATGGGATCCTGGGGAATCAGGTCCTGGACGTCGCGCGCCGCCTGCTTGTCGGCCAGGAACAGTGGCGCGGGGGGCACCAAGGTTCGCCCTGCCCACACGAGCACCGCGCCCAGCAAGGCGATGACCACGGCGAGCGCCAGGGCGCGCGGCCAGCCCATCCGGCCGCGATCGCGGAAGGCCGGGGCCAGGGCCAGGCCGGCGAGGCCGGCGCTGCCCAGCAGGGCCGCGCCGGGCCGCACGCCCACCAGGGGCAGGGCCACGTTGAGAGCGGCGAACATCGAGAAGCCCAGGAACGCGTGCTGTATCCAGCGGTGATCGCGCGCCAGCGCGCGATAGAGCGGGTCGACGGCGGTGACGAGGGCGCCGGCCGCCACGCCCGCCACGAAGGGCCCGTTGGGCGAGGCCAGCGTGGCCGAGGCCCAGTACGCGGGCAGCACGAAGAGCAGGAGGTTGTGGTAGAGGGTCTGGATCGTGTATTCCGCCGCGCCCACCAGCAGCCCCTGCCGGCGCTCCTCGAGCGGCGCGCGCAGCTCCGCGAGCACGGCGAAGACGAGCCAGAGGAGCAAGAGGTAGCCGACGATCCAGCCCACGTGGGGCAGCCCCCGGCGGAACACGAACAACGTGGCGACCCCCAGCGCAAGGGAGGCGATGGAGATGCCCCATCGACGGAGCCACCTCATCCCCGCGCTCGCCAGTAGAACAGAAAGAGCGCGATGGGGAACGCAGTCTGCATCACCGAGAGCACGCAGTCCACGAGCACGCGCACCACGAAGTGGTTCAGGTCGGGCGCGGCGCGCAGGACGAGCGACACCGTCAGCACTGCGGCGGCCAGAATCGAGAAGACGAGCAGCAGCGCGCCGAAGATCGCCCCCCGCTGCCCGCGCGTGATGACGGCCGCGCGGCCCCACACGGTGCGCACGGTGCCGTTCTCGAGCACGGTCACCGCGTCCACCACCGCCACCCGCACCAGGATCACGGTGGCCAGCACGCCGAAGACGAGCCCGAGCCCGCGCAGGATGCCAGCGGACCCCCCTTGGCCGATCGCCAGGCCCAGCGCGATGGGAACGGCGAGGCTCACGTAGATGACGAAGCGAACGAGCACCAGCCGCGGCCAAGCCCGCAGCCCTTCCGTGAGCGCCTCGCCGTAGGAGACGGGCAGGCCCACCTTGATGCGGGCCAGGGCGGCGAGGATGGCGGCGACCACGAGGGGATCGAAGACGGCCTGGAGGAAGAACGCCACCCGCAGCGACTGGAAGCTGGGGTCGGGCGCGGGGCCGAAGAACTCGAGATAGTTCAGGGCCACGTGGCCGGGCAGCCACACCGTCAGCACGAGCAGGGTGAACAGGTGAAGGTTGGCGGCGAGAAGCCGGAAGGTCTCGCCGAGAACGGCGGACACCTACTTGACCTTGGCCCCCGGCGGGAGATCCCGGTCCAGCGCGATCAGCGCGAGCGCATCGTCGGTCGAGCCGGCGAGGACCATGCCGTTCGACTGTATGCCCATGAGGGTGGCGGGCTCGAGATTGGCCACCACCACGACCTTCCGTCCCACGAGGGTCTCCGGCGCATAGTGCTCGGCGATGCCCGCCACCAGGGTGCGTGACTCCTCTCCCACCTTGACGGTGAGCTTGAGCAGCTTCTTGGACTTGGCGACCTTCTCGGCGGCGAGCACCTCGGCGACGCGCAGGTCTACCTTCTGGAAGTCGGCGATGGAGATCTTCCCCTCCCCCTGGGGAGCCGCCGCCGTCTTCCCCTCTCCCCCGTGGGGAGAGGGTAGGGTGAGGGGCTTGGTATCGAGGGGATTCTTGGTGTCCACGCGCGGGAAGAGGCCGGAGAGCTTCTGCACGGGGGTGCCGGCGGCGATCCCGCCCCAGCCGGCGTGCGCCAGGCGCGGCGCGGGCGCGCCGATCGCGCCGCGGATCTTGCCTGCCGCCGCGGGAAGGAAGGGATCGAGGAGCACCCCGATCACGCGCAGCGACTCGCCGAGCGTCCACAGCACCGTCCGAAGGCGCTCCGCCTTGGCGGGATCCTTGGCGAGGGTCCACGGCGCCTGACCGTCGATGTAGCGGTTCACACCGCCGATGAATTCCCAGATGGCGGTCATCGCGCGGTAGAAAGCGAACTCGTCCATCGCCGTCGCCACCTCGTCCACCGTGCGCCCCCAGGCCGCGCGCAGGGCCGCCTCCTCGGGGCGCTCCGCGCCCGCCGCGGGCACGGCGCCGCCCGCGAAGTTCACGAGCACCGTGGTCGCGCGGCTCACGAGATTGCCCAGGTCGTTGGCGAGGTCGGCGTTGAGCCGGCCCACCACCGCTTCCTCGGTGAAGTCGGCGTCGAGGCCGAAGTGCATCTCGCGAAGCACGAAGTAGCGGATGACCTCGCTCCCGTACTTCTGGGCGAGCGTCCACGCCCCCACCACGTTGCCGAGGGACTTGGACATCTTCCGGCCCTCGACCGACCAGTAGCCGTGCACGCGGAGGCCCTTGTAGAGCGGGATGTCCGCCGCCCAGAGCATGGTGGGCCAGTAGACGCCGTGGGCCTTCACGATGTCCTTGCCGATGAGGTGAATGACATGGGGCCAGAACGTCTTGTACTTCTCGTCGTCCGGGTAGCCAAGCGCGGAGAGGTAGTTGATGAGGGCGTCGAACCAGACATAGGTGACGTGCTTGTCGTCGAAGGGCAGCGGGATGCCCCAGTCGAGCCGCGTCCGCGGCCGGCTGATCGAGAGATCCTGGAGCGGCTCGCGCAGGAAGCCGAGCACCTCGTTGCGGTAGCGCTCGGGCTGGATGAAGTCGGGGTGGTCCTCCAGGTGCTTGACGAGCCGCGCCTGGTACTTGGACATGCGGAAGAGGTAGTTGTCCTCCTTGATGAACGTGAGCGGCGTCTGGTGGTCGGGGCACTTCCCGTCCACGATCTCCTTCTCGGTGTAGAACCGCTCGCAGCCGAAGCAGTACTGGCCGGAGTACTCGCCGAGGTAGATCTCCCCCTTGTCCCAGAGGCTCTGGAGGATCCGCTGCACCACCTGCTTGTGTCGCGGCTCGGTGGTGCGGATGAAGTCGTCGTTGGTGATGCCGAGCCGGCGCCACTCGTCCTTGTAGAGCGCGGCGATGCGATCCACGAAGGCCTGGGGCGAGATGCCTTCCTTGGCCGCGACCTGCGCCATCTTGTCGCCGTGCTCGTCGGTACCGGTGAGGAACCACACGCGATCGCCGCGCAGCCGGTGATAGCGGCACATCGCGTCGGCCATCATGGTGGTGCCGGCGCTGCCGAGATGGGGCGCGGCGTTGGGGTAATAGATGGGGGTGGTGAGGTAGAAAATGGCAGGCAATGAACGCTCACTCCGGCTTGATGTGCGGACGGCCCTCCCACGTCACCTGCTCCAGCGGCACCTCGGCCTCGGTGCCGTCCTGGAAGCCCACCACCACCGCCTGCTTGAGCACGCGCAGCGACTTGATCCGGCCCGTCATGCAGCCCGACCCGCCGCACTCCGCCTGGCACGGTGTCCCCACCTTCGGGAGGCGCTTGCGCAGCTCCTCGTAGGTGGAGAACTCGTAGAGCAGGCAGCACTTCAGCCGGCCGCAGTTGCCGAGGAGGCGGCTGTCGGTGAGCGGCATGTCCTGCGCCTTGGCCATCTTCACCGAGATGGGGTCGAATTTCTTGAGGTGCGAGGAGCAGCAGAGCTGCCGCCCGCAGGGCCCGATCCCGTCCATCACCTTGGTGGTGTCGCGGGCGCCGATCTGCTTCATCTCGATGCGCGCGTGGAACTCGTGGGCGAGGTCGCGCACGAGATCCCGGAAGTCCACCCGATCCTCCGAGTTGAACGCGACCGTGACGCGCCGGCTCCCCGCCTCGATGGCCACGTCAACGATCTTGATCCGCAGGCCTCGGTTGCGGGCGAGCCGCTGGCTCGTCTCCACGCCCCGCAGCTCGCGCTGCCGCCGCGTCCGCCACTCCTCGGCCTCGTCGCGGGTGGCACGGCGAACCACCCGGCGATAGAGGCGATCCTTCTTGAACTCCGGCAGCGGGCGCTCGGGCCGGCGCACCTCGCCCACCGCGGTGCCGCCGCCCGTCTCCACCACGCAGAAGTCCCCCACGTGGAGATCGCTGTCGCTGGTGAGGTAGTCCTCGGCCATGACGGGCTCGCGCAGCCGGATGCCGACGAGGTACTGCACACGCTCCTGCTCGGGAATCGCGGTGGTCTCGGCGTCGTGGTCCATGGCCTCGCCCTAGGCGGCCGCGGTGAGGCGGCTCAAAAGCACCTCGACGGTGAGCCGAGGCGACACGTTGCCCACGATGGCCTGCGACGCCTCGCGGCAGGCGCGCAACCCGCCCACGATCCGATCCAGAGGCAGCGCGGCCGCGCGGGCGCGGATGGCCTCCGCGCGATCGGCGAACACCAGCGACGCGCCGGGATGCGCGTGCGCGGCGAGGAGATCGCGATACCAGAGCCAGCACGCCTCCACCACCGTCTCCGCCGCCTCGCGATCGCGCCCCAGGTTCTCGCCACCGGCAAGGATGGCGGCGCCCCCCTCCGCCTCCGCCTTGGTCAGGAGGTCGAGCGCGCGCCGCCGCCCCTCATCGCGCCCGTCGGGCAGCAGGGCGAGCGCGCCATCGGGCGTGGCGGGCAGGAAGCGCACGATCTGACAGCGCGACAGCACGGTGGCGGGCAGCGCGCGCGCCTGGGTCAGGATGAGGATGATCACGGTGTGGGCGGGCGGCTCCTCCAGGGTCTTGAGGAAGGCCTGCGGCGTGGTCAGGGTCATCTTGTCCGCCCCGTCCACGATGAAGACCTTCACCGGGGCCTCGAGGGGGCGGAGCGCAGCCACCCGTTCCAGCTCGCGGATGTCGTCCACGCGCAGGGCCGGGGCGCCCTTGGGATTGGACTCAGGCGGCGAGGGCTCCACCAGGTGCACGTCGGGGTGCGCGCCGCGCGCGATGCGCGCGGCGGCGATGCGCGCGGCGGCGCCGCCCGTGCGGCTCACCAGCGCGGCGGCGAACGCCTGCGCGGCCGCCTTGCGGCCCGATCCCGCCGGCCCCACGAACGCGTAGGCGTGGGCGACGTGGTCGCTGGCGAGCGCATGACGCAGGAGATCCGCCGCCTGGGGCTGATGGGAAACCGCCGCGAAGAGATCCTCCGTCTCAGTGGCCACGGGGCGCCTCCCGGCGGCCGAGGAACTCGTCCACGCCACTGACGATCTCGCGGTGGAGAAGCTCCGAATCCCGCGCGGCGTCGACGACGAGCACCCGCCGCTTGTCGGCCCGCGCGATCTCGAGGTAGCCCTCGCGCACGCGGCGGTGGAACGCCTGGTCCATGCGCTCGAAGGCGTCGAGGGGGCGGCCCGCGATGCGCCGCATGCCGGCGGCGGGATCCAGGTCGAGCAGCACGGTGAGATCGGGCAGGAGCCCGCCGGTGGCGAGGGCATTGAGGTCGCGAATGGTCTGGAGGTCGAGCCCCTGACCGTACCCCTGATAGGCGACGGTGGCGTCGGTATACCGATCGGAGATGACAACAGCTCCGCGGGTCAGGGCGGGCCGTATCACCTGGGCCACGTGCTCCTGCCGGGCGGCCAGGAAGAGAAAAGCCTGGGTCAGGGGGGTCGGCCGGGGTTCGAGCTCGAACAGCGTCCGGACGGCCTGCCCTAGCGCGGTGCCGTCCGGCTCGCTGGTTTCCACCACCTCGAGGCCGCGGGCGCGAAGATGCTCGGCCAGCCGGCGGCACTGGGTGGTCTTCCCCGAACCCTCCACTCCCTCGACAGTGATGAGAGTGCCGCGCATGGCGACACTCTAACACATTGAAAATCAGAGGCTGCGGAGGACCTTCTGGGTGAGGCGATGCAGCTCGCTGATGGTAAAGGGCTTGGAGATCCAGGGCACCCGGGTGGCGGTCAGGAACTCCTCGTTGCCTGGATCGAGCGCGCTCCCCGTCACGAAGACGATGCGCGGGAGCATCTCCGGGCGGCTCTTTTCGAGCTCGCGGTAGAGGCCCCGGCCGTCGAGGACAGGCATGCGCAGGTCGCTCACGATGAGGTCATAGCTGCCGGCGGCGAGCTTCTCCAGGGCGGCGCGGCCAGTGTTGACCGCGTCCACCGAGTGGCCGTCGGCCATGAGCATGTCGCTCAGCAAGCCGGCGATGATCGGCTCGTCCTCGACCACGAGGATGCGCTTGCCACGTATCGTCTCGTCGCTGCCCATGGTGGACCTGGATTCCCTCCCGACCCCTTATAAAGCAAGTTCGGAGCCAGGCAAGAATCGCAGGTTTTCCAGATAGATACGTGATTTCCCCGGGCACAGGGGCCTTCAGGAATCGTCAGCCGAGCCTCAAGCTCAGAGGCCGTGAATGGGGAAGATCTGCTCGCGGATGCTCCGCACCTGACGGGCTGCGAATTCCTCGGCCCACCGGCGCGTCTCGGCCTCGACCTCGGCGGGCGGGTCGGACAGCGTGAGCGTCTCGAGGCCGAGGTTCCGCAGGTCGCGGTGGAGCGCCGGCGGTAGCGCCTCGGGCAGCGTCATGTCGTTGAGCACCGCCCAGGCCCCGGTCCAGGCGCGCGCGACATTGACGAGGTCGTAGCCCCCTCCACCCAGCGCGACCACGCGTGGCGAGAACTCGAGCAGGCGGCGCAGCGCGCGGAGAAAGCCCTGCACGGTGAGCGCCAGATGCGTGAGGGGATCCGTGCGATGCGAGTCGATGCCGAGCTGCAGCACGAGGGCGTCCGGGGCGAAGACGCGCAGCAGCGGCGGCACCACCGCCTCGAAGGCGGGCTCGTAGACGGCGTCGTCGGTGAAGGGCTGGAGCGGCAGGTTCACGGAGAAGCCGGCGCCCGGCCCCTGGCCGATCTCGTCCACGAAGCCGGTGCCCGGGAAGAGCCGATCCCCGCGCTCGTGCGTGGAGACCGTCAGCACGTCGGGATCGTCATAGAAGGCGAACTGCACGCCGTCGCCGTGATGGGCGTCGATGTCCACGTAGGCGACCCGGAGCCCCCGCCGGCGCAGCGTCAGGATCGCGAGCACAGCATCGTTGACGTAGCAGAAGCCGGAGGCGCGGTCCGGCATGGCATGGTGGAGGCCGCCCGCGAAGTGGAACGCGCGGTCCACCTCGCCCTCGGCCACGAGCTGGGCGGCGCGGATGGAGCCGCCCGCCGCCAGCTGGGCCGCCTCCCAGAGGCCGGGGAAGATCGGGTTGTCGCCGGGGCCGAGACCGTAGCGCGCCGCGTGCGGCACCCAGTCGCCGGCGCTGACCGCGCGGAGGATGTCGACGTACTCGCGCGTGTGGAAGCGTGTCACCGCCTCCACGGGCGCGGCCTCCGGCGCCACCACCTTGGCGTGGGGCAGCGCGGTGAGCCCGTAGGCTTCCATGAGGCGCCAGGTCAGCCCCAGCCTCTCCATGCGCAGCGGGTGCTCCGGCCCGTAGTCGAAGCGGCGCCAGTCCTCGGAGTGGACGATGGCGGTGCGCATGGCTAGGCGCCGCGGCCCGTCCGCGCTCTCTGGAACACGCTCGTCTCGCGCCGCAGAGCGGCCCTCACCTCGCCCTCCAGTGCCCGGACTTGCCTCCCGACTTCTCGATGAGGCGGAGATTGGTGATGGTGACGCCGCGGTCCACCGACTTGACCATGTCGTAGACGGCGAGACTGGCCACCGCGGCGGCGGTGAGCGCCTCCATTTCAACGCCGGTCTTGTCCACCGTGCGCACGCGCGCCTCCACCGTGATGGTCGAGGCGCGGCCGTCGAGGGCGAAGGCGATGTCGACACCGGTGATGCGGAGGGGGTGGCAGAGCGGGATCAGATCCGGAGTGCGCTTGGCCGCCATGATGCCGGCGGTGCGCGCCACGCCGAGCACGTCGCCCTTGGCCATCTGGCCGGCGCGCACGGCGGCGAGGGTGGCCGGCTTGAGCTTGAGGGTCGCGCGCGCGACGGCCTCGCGGACCGTCTCCGACTTGGCGGAGACGTCCACCATGCGAGCGTCCCCCGCGGGGGTGAGATGGGAGAGGCCACGGAAGCCCGCGCTCCCCCGGGAGGAACCCATGAGACGAGGACGCCTAGGGCGCGGTCAGGCGTGCGCGGAGGCGCGGTACTGCCGGACCATCGCCTCCATGCGATCCTTCGCGATCAGCTTGAGCTTCTTCAGCTCGCTCACCCGCCAGTGCTGGTCGGCGGAGAGAAAGCCGCGGCCGTTGAGGCCCATCAGCTCTTCCTCGTACTTCTTGTGCTCCTCGCGCAGCTTGCGGAATTCGTGATTGTCGGCAGACAGCCGCTCGATCAACGGTTCCGGATCAGGCATGTGGACCTCCCTGGGCAGGACCTGCGGCGTGGGCTTCACGTGCGATACGAGGTGGGGGGCTGGCGGTGCGGCGGTGACTATCAGTTCTTCCGGCTCACCCATCGGGCCTCCCTCCGCCTCGCTGTTCCCTTGCGGGCCGAGTGACTGCGGGGCCATCTACTTACCCCGGCTTATACTCCCGCGCGCCGGGCAGTGTCAAGACTCGCCGCGGCAGCCTCGCGCCCGAGCGCGGGCCGCAGCAGATGCGGTGAGGTGGCCTTGAACTGCGCGATCACGGGCACGCCTTCGCCGAGGCGCAATGACTCCGCCGATCGGTGCGTGACGAGCGCGGCGAGAACGAAGCCACACTCCACGCTGACGCGGAGATGCGGCCCACTAGGCACGATGCGGAGCACGCGGCCGGCCAGGTGATTGCGCGCGCTCGAGCCGCGAAGGTGGGGCTCGGCGGCAAGCAGCGTGACATCCTCGGGACGCAGGCAGAGGCGCACCGACTCGCCCGGCACCGCCGGCTGCGCCACCTCGAGCCGCCGGCCACCCACCTCCAGGACAGAGATCTCGCCGTCGAACTCGGCCACCCGGCAGTCGAGGATGGTCTCGACGCCGACGAAGCGCGCCACCGCCTCGGAGACGGGGGCGCGGAACACCTGGGCGGCCGAGTCGAGCTGGAGGAGCCGGCCGTCCATCATCACCCCCACGCGGTCGCCCAAGGCGAGGGCCTCGCCTCGATCGTGGGTGACGAGCACCGTGGTGACACGGTCCACACGCAGGATGGCGCCGAGGTCCTCGATGAGCGCCTCGCGCGAGGGCTGGTCGAGGGCCGAGAAGGGCTCGTCGAGGAGGAGGATCTCGGGCTCGAGGACCAGGGCGCGCGCCAGGGCCACCCGCTGCGCCTCGCCGCCCGACAGCGTGCGCGCCTGACGATGGGCGAGGGCACCCACGCCCAGGCGCTCGAGCCAGCGCGTCACCCGCGGCGCCGCCTCGGCGGCGGGCACGCCGCGAAAGCGCAACCCCATGGCCACGTTGTCGGCCACGGTGGTGTCGGCGAGCAGCGGCTCCTGAAACGCGCTCGCCATCCGGCGGCGCACGGCGAGGGCGTCACCCCGCGCGACCCGCTCCCCCTGGAATCGCACGCCGCCACCGGCCGGCTCCTCGAGCAGCCCGAGCACCCGGAGCAGCGTGGACTTGCCGGCGCCGTTCGGCCCGATCACCACGAGGATCTCGCCGCGCCGCACCGCGAGCGCGGGCACGTCGAGCAATATGCGCCCCCCGCGCGTCACGCGGGCCTGGGTCAGCTCGACCACGGGCACGGTCGCGGACGTCATGTCGACGGCAGCACGTGGATGGAGCCGCGGTGGATGGAGAACTCCCACTGCCGGTCGCCCTCGATCTCCAGGATCTCGTAGACGAGACGCGGCACCTCCACCTCGAGGTCGTACTCGCCCTGCGCGGGCTCGCCCGGCTCGTCCAGGCGGATGTACAGGCTCCACGTGGTGCCGAAGTCGGCCTCGCGGACGATGCGACCACGCATGACGTTCATGTGGTGGGCGACGTCGGCGAGCCCGCGGTCTTTCCGGATGAGTCGCACGTACTCCGGCCGGACGAAGAACCCGAGCGTGCTGTCGGGAGCGGGCAGATACGAGCGGGTAGGCGAGTTCACCGCTTCCAGGGTCTGGCCCCTCCAGCGGAACTGGATGCGGTCCGGCGTCGCCTTCAGCACCGTGCCCTGCAGGATGTTGGTCAGCCCCATCACCCGGGCGACCGCCTGCGAGGCCGGCTGCCACAGGAGCTCGGCGCGGGGCGCCGCCTGGATCACGCGCCCTTCCTCGTAGACCACGATGCGGTCGCCCAGGCGATACGCCTCGGTGAAGTCGTGGGTCACCACCACCGCCGCAGTGCCCCAGTCGGCGAGGATGGCCCGCAGTTCGTCGCGAAGCGCCCGCCGTAGGGGAAGATCCAGCGCCGACAGCGGCTCGTCGAGCAAGAGGAGCGCGGGATCGGTGGCGAGCGCGCGGCCGAGGGCCACGCGCTGGCGCTGGCCACCGGAGAGCTCGGCGGGCCGCCGCTGCCCGAGGCGCTCGATCCCCAGCTTGGCCAGCACCGCGTCCACGCGCGTCTGTCGCTCGTGGCGCGGCCGACCCCGCAGGCCGAAGCCGACATTGTCCACGACGCTCAGATGGGGGAACAGGGCGTAACCCTGGAAGACATAGCCCACGCGCCGCTTCTGCGGCGGCGTGTCCACGCCGGCCGCGGAGTCGAAAAGCACGCGACCGTCCACCGTCACGCGGCCCGCGTCCGGCCGCAGGAGCCCGGCCAGGCACTGGAGCGTGAGCGACTTCCCCGCCCCGGACGGGCCGAAGAGTACGGCGACCCCGTCGCCCGCGCTCCACTCGACGTCGAGGGCGAAGCCGGGCAGGCGCTTCTGGAGCCGCACCTCGAGCCGCGCGCTCATATCGTGCGCGGGCCCAGCCGTCCCGCCACCAGGAGCACCACGCAGGAGAGCGCGGTGAGCACCGCGACGAGGAGCAGCGCGTCCCCGCGCTCCCCGGTCTGCACCGCGGTGTAGATGGCGAGGGGCGCCGTCGTCGTCTTGCCCGGAATGTTGCCGGCGAGCATGAGCGTCGCGCCGAACTCGCCCAGGGCGCGGGCGAAGGCGAGGACGAGGCCCGCGATGAGGCCGTTGCGCGCCAGGGGCAGGGTCACCTCGAGGGCGGTACGCCACTCCGAGCGGCCCAGCGTCCAGGCGGCGCGCTCGAGATCGCGATCCACCGACTCGATGGCGGCGCGCGCGGTTCGTACGAGCAGCGGCAGCGCCATCACGGTGGCCGCGACCACCGCCGCGTACCACGTGAAGGTGATCGACCAGCCGGTGGCCTGATACAGCGGCCCCCCCAGCCAGCCCCGCCGGCCGAGCAGCACGATGAGGTAGTAGCCGGTGACGGTGGGCGGCAGCACCAGCGGCAGCGTCACGAGCAGGTCCACCGCGCTCTTGCCCCAGAAGCGGCGGCGGGCGAGCACATAGGCAAGGGGGACGCCGAAGAAGGCGTTGAGCACGGTCGCCGCGACCGCGACCTGGATCGACAGCCCGATGGCGGACGCGATCTCGGAGCTCATGGGCCTCTTAGTATGCCACCGGCCGAGCGAGGGAACCGCCGGCCCGCGAGCGGGACGACCTCGGCATCACTCCTTCGCGATCATCACGTCGGAAGTCGCCCCCCGGGTCACTTCACGACCTTGCCGGGAAGGGCTTCCGAGAACTGATCTTCAGCTTCATGTGGGTCTCCTCACCGCATCTCTCTCAACGCATCCCGGGGAGCGGGGGCTGGAAGCCGTGGCGAGCCAGAACTGCCCGCGCCTCCGGACTCGCCACGAGCTCGACGAAGGCTCGGGCGAGCGCGGCCTGCCTGGTCCCGGCCACCACCGCGGCAGGATACACCACGGGGCGGTAGGTATCCTCCCCGGGCCGGAAAGCCTCCTTGACTCCCGTCTTCTGCGCGGCGGCGTCGGTGGTGTAGACGAAGCCCGCGTCCACCTCTCCGCGAGCCACGTAGTCCAGCGCCTGTCGGACATTCTCGGCGAAGACCAGCTTCCCCTGTACACGGTCCCAGAGGCCGAGGGCCCGGAGCGACTCCTCCGCGTACTGCCCGGCCGGCACGGTCTTCGGGTTGCCGATCACGATGCGCCCCACGCGCGGGTCACCCAGATCGGCCGGCTTGGTGATGTCGATCCGCGAGTCCGCCGGCTTGATCACGGTAAGGACATTGCGCGCGAACGCGCGGCGGCTGGCCGAGAGAACGAGCTTCTTGGCCTCGAGCTCGTCCATCTGGCGCGCGGCGGCGGAGATGAAGACGTCCACCGGCGCCCCCGCTTCGATCTGCTTCTGGAGCTCGCCGGAGGAGCCGAAGTTGTAGCGGATGGTGAGGCCCGGTCGGGTCGCCGCGAAGCTCTGGCCCAGCTCCTGGACGGCTTCCCGCATGCTGATGGCCACGGAGAAGACGAGCTCCTGGGCGGAGGCGGGAGCGGCACCCACCAGTAGCGAGGCGGCGACGAGGGCGACGCGGAAGACGCGTGGCATGGCATTCATGCTATCACTCCCGCTTCGCGGGGCTCGCCCTCAGACGCGGCGCCGCTGCTGTATCGAGGTGAGCGCCCAGTTCACGAGGAAGGTGATGGCGAGGAGGATGACGGACAGCGCGATGGCGATGTCGAAGTTTCCCTTGCCGGTCTCGAGCACGGTGGCGGTGGTGAGCACGCGCGTGTCGCCCTTGATGTTCCCGCCCACCATCATCGACGCGCCGACCTCCGAGATCACGCCGCCGAAGCCGGCCATGAGCGCGGCGAGCATGGGCAGGCGCGCCTCCTTCACCAGCACCCACGTCATCTGCAGGCGGGAGGCGCCGAGAGCCAGGATCTGCAGGCGGAAGCGCTCGGGAATCTGCTGCACCGCCGCGAGGGTGAGCCCGGTGACGATGGGGGCGGCGATGACGAGCTGGGCCAGGACCATCGCGCTCGGCGTGTAGAGGAGCTCGAGAGCGCCGAGCACGCCGTTCCGCCAGAGGAGGATGGTGACGAAGAGGCCCACCACCACCGGCGGCAGCCCCATACCCGTGTTCACGAGGCTCACCAGCAGCCCGCGACCGGGAAAACGCGTGAGGGCCAGCGCGGTGCCGGCGGGTATGCCCACCACCAGCGAGAGTAGAGTGGCGCTGATCGAGATCTGGAGTGAGAGCAGCGTGATCCGCCACACCTCGGGATCGCCGACGAGGAGCAGGCGGAACGCCTCGAGCACGCCCTCCGCGATGAGACCCATGCGGCCTCGCGGGCGCTAGAAGTCCTCGTCCTTCTTGCCGGCAATGGGCACGAACAGGGGCTGTCCGTACTTGTCGACGCCGAAGGTCTTGATGACGGCCTGCACTTCCGGCGAGACCATGAACTTAGCGAACGCCTTGCCGCCCGCTCCGTTCACCCGCGGCCCGTTGGCGGGGTTGACCTCCATCACCGAGTAGATGTTGAGCAGCGGACGGTCCTTCTCCACCAGGATGGGCAGGTTGATGCGCTTCTGGAAGGCCAGCCAGGTGCCGCGGTCGGTGATCGTGTAGGCGCGCCGGTCATTGGCGATACCCAGCGTCTGGCCCATGCCCTGCCCGGACTCGATGTACCAAGCCCCCTTGGGCTCGACGCCCGCCTGCTTCCACAACCCCAGCTCGAGCGTGTGCGTGCCGGACTTGTCGCCCCGGGAGACGAAGCGCGCCTCGCTGGCCGCGATGCGCTTGAGCGCGTCCACCGCCCTGGGCAGACCCCTGATCTTGGCGGGATCGTCCTCGGGGCCGATGATGACGAAGTCGTTGTACATGACGAGGCGGCGGTTCTGCATCTTTCCCTCCTCGACATACTTCTTCTCCACCGCGGGGGCGTGCGCGAGCGTCACGTCGGCCTCTCCCCGCGCGGCGAGGGCGAGCGCCTGACCGGTGCCCACGGAGATGGTCTTCACCGTCATCCCTGCCTTCTTCTCGAACATCGGAACGAGCACGTCGAGCAGACCCGAGTCCTGCGTGCTCGTGGTGGTGGAGAGAATCACGATGCTCGACTGGGCGGCGGTGGATGCCGCCATCACGAGCAGCAGCAGCAGGGCCGAGAGGATACGCCTCATGTTCGAGTGGCTCCGTCGGGCAGCATATGATGCTGTTGGGAGCATATATGGCGAGGCGACCCGCCGTCAACCCGGCCGGGGCGTCAGCGCGGAGGGGCGGTCGGGTCGATCTCCACCACGAGGCCGTCGCCCCAGCCGTACTTCTTCTCGGAGCGCGTCCGGACCTCGCGGGCCAGGGCGGGTTCCTTCTTGGCGTCCACCACCCGCGCCCGGGCGGGGAAGTGCGCGTCCCCCACCCGCACCTGCACGTGGGAATTGGCGAGGAGGTTCTTCACCCACTGGGCACGCTCGCCGTGCTCGGCCACGAGGTAGTAGCGGCCCTCGTAGCGCGTGAACCAGATCTCGATCTCGCGCGGGCGCCCGCTCTTCCGGCCCCGCGTGGTGAGGTAGAGATAGGTCGGCTCGGTCACACCGGCGGCGTGCCTCCCGTCAGGGGGTGAGCACCCGGCCCGCCGGCACCGCGTTGAACCGCGGCCCGTCCACCACCACTTGGCCGTTGACGATCACGTAGGGCAGGCCGGTGGGATGGCGGTGCGGGGTCGGGAACGTCGCCTCGTCCTGCACGGTGGCGGGATCGAAGAGCGCGAGGTCGGCGGCGTAGCCGGGGCGAAGCAGCCCGCGATCCTTCAAGCGGAGCTTGGTCGCAGGCATGCCCGTCATCTTCTGCACCGCCGTCTCCCACGAGAAGAGGCGTCGCTCGCGGACGAAGCGCCCGAGCACCCGCGGGAAGGTGCCGTAGCTCCGCGGGTGCGGCATGCCGCGATGCGGCCCCGGCCCCGCGTGGAGCGACAGCGAGTCGGAGCCGATCATGGAGTGCGCGTAGGCGGTCGCGGTAGCCACGTTCTCCTCGCTCTGGGAGAACGAAACCATGGCCACTGTGGCCCGCTCGGAGAGGACGAGATCCATCATGGCGTGGGCGGGCTCGCGGCCGGTCCGCCGGGCCAGCTCGGCGAGGCTCATGCCCTCCAGCTCACGCTTCGAGCACGTGGCGATCATGATCTCGTCCCAGCCGGTGGAGCCCGAAGCCGAGCCCCAGCGCTCACCCCCCACGAGGCAATCCTTGATGGCGCGCTCGCGGGCCTTGGGATCGGCGAGGCGCTCGAGCAGCTTGGCGATGCCACCGTCTTGCATCCAAACGGGAAGCAGGCTGTCCATCTTGGTGCTACCGGCGGGATACGGATACACATCGCCGGTGACATCCACGCCGCGGGCACGCGCGGTGTCGAAAATCCGGAGGGCACGGTCCATCTTGCCCCAGTTCTCGCGGCCGGCCGCCTTCACGTGGGCCACCTGCACGGGGACGCCCGCCGTCTCGCCGATGCGGATGGCCTCCTCGAGCGCCGTCTCCAGCGTCCCCGCCTCGCCGCGGATGTGGGAGAAGTAGAGCCCCTTCTTGCGCCCGACCGCCTTCGCCAGAGCGATCAGCTCGTCGGTGTTGCTGAACACGCTGGGCGCATAGACGAGGCCGGTGGAGTAGCCGAACGCGCCGGCGTCCATGGCCTCGTCGAGCAGCCCCTCCATCTGCTTCTGCTCGTCCGCCGTCACCGGGCGCGCGTCCGCGCCCGCGGTAGCGAGCCGCAGGGCGCCGTGACCCACGAACTGGGCGACGTTCACCGAGAGGCCGAGCCCCCGCAGGTGGTCGAGGTACTGCGCGAAGGTGTTCCACGTCGCATGCGGCTTCTCGCCGATGCCGCCCATCCAGTCGCGCACCATCTCCAGGCGGCCGGGGGCGATGGGCGCGGGTGAGAAGCCGCACATGCCCACCACCTCGGTGGTGACGCCCTGGCGGACCTTGGATTCCGCCGAGGGGCAGGTGTGGTACACGAGGTCCGAGTGCGAGTGGATGTCTATGAAGCCGGGCGTGACCATCAGGCTCTTGGCGTCGATGGTGCGCGAGGTCTCGCCGGCGAGGTCGGGCCCGATCGCCGCGATGCGGTCGCCCTCGAGGGCGACGTCGGCGCGCACGCCCGGCGCACCGGTGCCGTCCACCACCGTGCCGCCCTTGATGAGGAGCGACCAGGCCATCGTTACTGGGCCGCTTCGACGATCTTCACCGTCTTCATCTTGTCGCCGACCTTGACCTTGTCGACCACGTCCATGCCCTTGGTGACGATGCCGAACACGGTGTACTGGCCGTCGAGGAAGTTGGCGGGCGCCAGGCAGATGTAGAACTGGCTCCCGGCGGAGTTGGGGTCCTGGGTGCGCGCCATCGCCACCGCGCCGCGCACGTGCTTCTGCTTGTTGAACTCCGCGGGGATGGTGTAGCCGGGGCCGCCGGTGCCGTTGCCCTTGGGATCGCCGCCCTGGATGACGAAGTTCTCCTCACGCCGATGGAACGTGACGCCGTCGTAGAAGCCCTTCTTGGCGAGCTTGACGAAGTTGTCCACCGTCTTGGGCGCGTCGGCGGGATAGAACTCGATGACGATGTCGCCGCCCTTCTCCATGGTGATCACGGCTGTCTGCTTCACGGGCTTGGATCCTTTCTTGGGCTCGGCAGGTTTGGCGTCGGGCTTGGCGGGAGCCGCCGGATCCGCCGCCTTCGGCGCCTGCGCGGCCACGGGATCGGCGCTGCCGGCGAGGCCGGCGGCCAGGAAGAAGGCGCATGTCGTGAGCGCAGCGGCAATCGATCGCAAGTGGAGACCTCCTGGCAGTGGGATGGGCCATTATGCCCTACGCGGCGCGGGCTTTCCTATCCTCTGCCGCAGTGCGGCAAACGCGAGGGATCGTGCTACAGTGAAGGGGTGATTGAGCAAAGGCCGGACATCCGTAACGTCGCCATCATCGCCCATGTCGACCACGGCAAGACCACCCTCGTGGACGCCATGCTGTGGCAGTCCGGCATCTTCCGCGCCAACGAGCACGTGGCCGAGCGGGTCATGGACTCGATCGACCTCGAACGCGAGAAGGGCATCACGATCATGGCGAAGAACACGTCCATCCACTACAAGGACGTGAAGATCAACATCGTGGACACGCCTGGCCACGCCGACTTCGGGGGCGAGGTGGAGCGCACCCTCACCCTGGTGGACGGCGTGCTCCTCCTGGTGGACGCCGCCGAGGGCCCGCTGCCCCAGACGCGCTTCGTGTTGAAGAAAGCGCTGGAAGCGCAGCTCACGCCGGTGGTGGTCATCAACAAGATCGACCGTCAGGACGCGCGCGCCGCCGAGGTGCTGGACGAGGTGTACGACCTCTTCATCGACCTCGACGCCACCGAGGACCAGTTGGACTTCCCCGTGCTCTATACCGACGCCCGCAAGGGCATCGCCAAGCTCTCACTGGCGGACGAAGGGAAGACCCTCGCTCCGCTCTTCGACACCCTCGTCGCCACCATCCCGCCGCCGCGCTTCGACCCCGAGATGGGGCTACAGCTCCGGGCGACATCGCTCGACTGGGACGACTACGTGGGCCGGCTCGTCATCGGCCGCATCGTCAACGGCCGCATCCGCCAGTACGATCGCGTGGCGGTGGTCCACCGCGACGGCAACGTGGAGCCCGGCAAGGTGACCGTCCTCTACGGCTACGAGGGGCTCAAGCGCGTGGAGGTTCCCGAGGCGACCGCGGGTGAGCTGGTGGCCGTCGCGGGCATCGAGGCGGTGGAGATCGGCGAGACCATCGCCGATCTCGAGAAGCCGGTGGCCCTGCCCGTCATGCACATCGACGAGCCCACCGTCTCCATGCTGTATTCCTCGAACATCTCGCCGTTCTCGGGCAAGGAGGGGCGCTTCGTCACCTCCACCCAGCTCCGTGAGCGGCTGTGGAAGGAGCGGCGCACCAACGTCGCCATCCGCGTCGAGGAGACGGACTCGCCGGATACCTTCCGCGTGTCCGGCCGCGGCGAGCTGCAGCTCGCCATCCTCATCGAGATGATGCGGCGCGAGGGCTTCGAGATGGAGGTGGGGAAGCCCCAGATCATCACCAAGGAGCAAGGTGGGCAAACCCTGGAGCCGATGGAGCATCTCGTGGTGGACATCCCCGAGGAGTTCATCGGCGCGGTCACGCAGAAGCTCGGGCCACGCAAGGGCCAGATGACCAAGATGGTGAACCACGGCACCGGACGTGTGCGCCTCGAGTATCGCCTGCCGTCGCGCGGCCTCATCGGCTACCGCTCGGAGTTCCTCACCGACACGCGCGGCACCGGGCTCCTCAACCATCTCTTCGACGGTTACGCGGAGTGGCAGGGCGACATTCCTCACCGCGCCAACGGCGCGCTCGTGTCGGACCGCGAGGGCAAGACCACCGCCTACGCCATCGACCACCTCCAGCCGCGCGGCGTGATGTTCATCGGGCCCGGCGAGGCGGTCTACGAAGGCCAGATCGTGGGCGAGCACGCGCGCGAGAACGACCTCGACGTCAACATCACCAAGGAAAAGAAGCTCACCAACATGCGCTCCTCCACCGCCGACGAGGGCGTGCGCCTCACGCCGCCCCGCATCATGAGCCTCGAGCAGAACCTGGAGTGGATTCGCGACGACGAGCTGCTCGAGATCACTCCGAAGAGCCTGCGCCTGCGCAAGAAGTCGATGGGCGGCCGACGCCGGTTCTAGCGGCCCGCCTCCAGCGTCTCCAGCTCCACCGTCACCTCGAAGGGCTCCTCGTGGTCGCCGTAGCCCAGTAGCTCGCGCGCGCCCGCGCCCGGCGTCGTGGGGGCCGAGGGATCCAGCAGCACCCGGTACGGTCCCACCGCGGGGAGGAACAGGGCGTGTTCCTCGCGCTCCGGCAGGGCCAGGAGGAGGCTCTCGGCGCCCGTCGCGCTCGTGAAGACCAGGCCGCGATCGGCCGTCCAGCCGTGGGCGCCCTCGCCCGAGCCTGCGCGCACGCGCTCACGCAGCACGCGCACGCGCGCCATTCCGCCCAACCGCGCCGCCAGCGCGGGGCCCTCGTAGAACCAGCCCTTCTCGTCCGGCGCCTGAGCGCCCGGCGTGCGGCGGTCGGCGCCCATGCTCCAGATGCGGCCGCGCCGTGTTGGCTCGAAGAAGGAGCCGAACGTCTCGTGGGGGAGCGCAGGCAGGGGCTCGAGACGGAGCCGGCAGAGCTCGCCCCCGAACGCGGGGACGACCAGGGACGTGATGCGGACGGCGACGGCGCCCAGCGGCACCATCACGAAGCTGGCCCGGAAGAGCCCGGGCTCGAGCGGGCTCGCGAAGCCGGGCCCGGGGCTATAGAGGCAATCGCTCCACGCGGCGGCGAGCGCGGCCGCCCAGCGGCGCTCGGCGGCCGACAGCGTCAGATCCACCGCGCGAGTCATCGTTGACGGCGCGCGGCGGAGGTCAGCGCCCGCGCGGGCCTCCGCCGTGGCGGCCGCCGCCGCGCCCCCCGCCGGGTCGTCCGCCCCGCCCGCCGCCAGCGCCGCCGCCACGGCGGTCTCCCGGGCGCCCGCCGCGCGCGGCCATGCGGGCCCGCTTCTCCTCGGCGTAGCGCCGGCGCTCCTCGCTGGTGGGCTTGATCTCGGGCAGGAAGAGGTCGTCCTCGGCCCACTCCACCAGGATCTTCTGGCCGATGAACTTCTCGATGGGCTCGAGGGCGAGGGCGCCCGCTTCGTCGACCAGGCTGAGCGCCTTCCCCGCCGCGCCCGCGCGCGCGGTGCGGCCGATGCGATGCACGTAGTCCTCGGCGTCCTGCGGCAGGTCCCAGTTGACGACGTGGCTCACGCCCTCGATGTGAAGCCCCCGGGAGGCCACGTCCGTGGCGACGAGGATGGGCAGCTCCCCTTCCTTGAAGTCGGCGAGAATCTTGAGCCGCTTCTTCTGATCCACGTCGCCGGTCAGGGCGCGCGCCACCCAGCCGTTGCGGCCCAGCCGGTCCTCCAGCCGCCGCGCTTCCTCGCGCGTGTTGGCGAAGACCAGGATGCGGCTGCCGCCTTCCCGGCGCAGGAGACCCAGGAAGAGGTTGAACTTTTCCTCGCGACCCACGTGGTAGAGAAGCTGCTCGGCTTTCTCCGCGGTCTTCTGCTGGGGCGTGATGGTGATCTGGGTGGGGTTGTTCATGAACTCCCACGTCAGCTCCATGACCCGGAAGGAGAGCGTGGCGGAGAAGAGGAAGGACTGGCGCCGCTCCGGCTTGGGCAGGCGGCGCAGGATGAAGCGGAGGTCGGCGATGAAGCCCATGTCGAACATCCGGTCCGCCTCGTCGATGACGAGGACCTCCACCTTGGCGGGCGACCAGATGTGCTGCTTGAGGTAGTCGATGAGGCGGCCGGGGGTGCCCACCAGCACCTCGCAGCCGTCGCGGAGAGCGTCCCGCTGCTTGTTGTAGTCGATGCCGCCGTAGACGGAGAGAATCCTCAACCCGGTGTGGCTGCCGAGGAGCCGCGCGTCGGCCTCGATCTGCACCACCAGCTCGCGGGTGGGCGCGATGATGAGGACGCGGGGCGCCGTCACCCCGCTCGGCGGCGGCGCCGGCGTGCGTAGACAGCGCGTGAAGGCGGCGATGAGGAAGGCGGCCGTCTTGCCCGTGCCCGTCTGCGACTGGCCGGCGACGTCCTTGCCCTTCAGCGCCAGCGGCAGCGCCGCCTCCTGGATGGCGGTCGTGGTCACGAAGCCGGCATCGCGCACGCCCGCCAGCACCGGGTCCGGCAGGTCAAGGGAGGTGAACTCCAGCGGGCTCACGCGTTGGGCTCCGAGGGCGGCGTTTCCACCGGGGGCGTCTCCACCGGCGGCTCCTCCACCGGCGGCTCCTCCGCCGGCGCGGGCGCCGGCTTGCGCTTGCGCTTCCCGAAGATGCGCGCGGAGAGAATCCCCACCTCGTAGAGGATGATGAGCGGGCCCGCCATCAGGCTCTGGTTCAGGATGTCCGGCGTCGGCGTGAGCATGGCCGCGATGACGAAGTTGATCAGGATGGCGTACTTGCGGTTCTTGGACAGGAACTGCGGCGTCACCAGCCCCATGCGCGACAGCATGGTGAGCGCCAGCGGCAGCTCGAACACGAGGCCGAAGGCCAGCGTGAACTTGATGATGAAGTCCACGTGGCTCGAGACGGAGATCATCGGGGTAATGCCCTGCTCCTTGCCGAAGTTCAGGAGGAACTGCAGCGCGAACGGCACCACCACGAGGAGGGCGAAGCTGGCGCCGATCAGGAAGAGGAGCGACCCGATGAGCACGAAAGGGGCGGCGAACCGCCGCTCGTGCCGGTGGAGCCCCGGCGCGATGAAGGCCCACACCTGCCAGAGGATGATCGGCATGGCGAGGATGACGCCCGCCACCATGGAGATCTTCATGCTCGTCCAGAAGGACTCGGTGGGGGTGAGGGCGACGAGCTGGACGCCCGCCTTGTCGAGGGGGCGTCGCAGATAGAGGAGGATGCGGTCCGAGAAGCGGAAGGCCACGAGAAGCCCGACGATCGTGGGGATCAGGCTCCAGACGATGCGCGTCCGCAGCTCTCCCAGGTGCTCCAGGAAGGACATCTTGCCTTCAGCGGTGTCGATGTCGGCCATCACCACTCAGCGAGGAAGTGTCGGAGCTGGCCCACGCCGCGGCCGGCCTGGAAGCCTTCGCGGATGGCCCGGGTAACGTACGACTTGGCGCGCGCCACCGCATCGGGGAGGGCATGGCCGAGCGCGAGCCCGGCGGCGATGGCGGCGGAGAGGGTGCAGCCGGTGCCATGGGTGTTGGACGAATCCACGCGCGGCACGGAGAACTCCTGGAAGCCGCGGCCGTCCCAGAGGAGGTCCACTGCGTCGCCCTTGAGGTGGCCGCCCTTGACGAGGACATGGCGCGGGCCGAGGGCCCCGATGCGCCGCGCCGCTTCCTCCATGCCCGCCCGATCCGTGACGGGCATGCCGGTGAGGGCTTCCGCCTCCGGCAGGTTCGGCGTCACCACGAGGGCCAGGGGAAGCACGCGCGTGATCAAGGCCTGGCGGGCGTCCGGGCGCAGCAGCGGATCACCGGACTTGGCGACCATCACGGGATCGACCACGAGGTTCGCGATGGGACGCTCGCGCAGCACGTCCGCGATGGCCTCGATGATGGGCGCCGTGGAGAGCATGCCGCACTTCGCGGCGTCGGCGCCGAAGTCCTCGAGCACGGAGCGGAGCTGCCGGGCCACGAACGCGGGCGGGAGATTCTCCACGCCCTGCACGCCCACCGAGTTCTGCGCCGTCACGGCGGTGATCACCGACATGCCGAAGACGCGGAAGGCCGAGAACGTCTTGAGATCCGCCTGGATGCCGGCCCCGCCGCCGGAATCCGAGCCGGCTATGGTCAAGGCCCGAGGGATACGCATGGCGCTCTAGTATACGGGATGCGGGTCAGCCCCTGTCGAGCACCCACACCGCGCGGCTGACCGCGCAGACCGCGCCGGCATCGTCCAGGATCGCCGAGCCGGCGAGCCGGCTCCGGCTCGTCGGCGAGGCGTCGGCGGGCGGCGCGATCTGCCATCCGAGCAGCACGTAGCGGTTCCCCGGCAGGATGGGGACGCTTTGCCGGGCCCAGAGGGTGCCGGTCTTCACCGGGGCGGGGCCGAGCGACCATCCGCCGGGGCAATCCAGCGCCGCCCAGACGTATTCGATGGACAGGGCGGGCCGGCCGTCGAAGAACGCGGGATGCGGCGTCCATGGCGCCGCCACGAGCGGCCGGCCGCCCACGACGCGACCGTCGACGGGACCGGGAAACAGGCGCAGCCCATCGCCCTCGTGCCGTTGATCCCCGCAGCCGAAGCATCGCGGCACCGGGTGGCCGCCCGGGCGGTCGAAGCCCTCGAAGCGGGTCGCGGCCGCCTCGTCGTAGCCGACGGGCGCCGGGGTCTCCGTCGCCGGCATGGGCCCGGCCGCTTCCGCGATCAGGCCCGCGGGCCCGGTCACCCGAACCGCCTCCGCCTCTCTTTCGATAGTCAGCGCGGTGTCGAGCGGGACCACGCCGCGCAGGCGGACGCCCTCGATGCCGGGGGCAAGGCTCGCGACGAGCCCGCAGAAGTAGCCGCCGTGGCCGATGCCGTTCGGCCCCTCGTGGCGGCGCCCGATCGTGACCTCGTGCCGGGCCAGGGCTACTCCGCGGAACGCTTTGTGAACGGGATGATCAGGGTGAACTCGCCCCGCGCCGTACCCGCGGCGAACCGCTCTGCCAGCTCCGCCGCCGTGCCGTCCACGATCTCCTCGAACTGCTTGGTGAGCTCGCGTCCGACCACCAAGGGTGCCTCGCCGAACACCTCCGCGACGGCGGCCAGGGTGGCCAGGATGCGGTGCGGCGATTCGTAGCAGACGATGGTGGCCTCGAGCTCGCGAAGGGCCCGCAGGCGATTCACGCGGCGCCCGGGCTTGATCGGCAAGAAGCCCTCGAAGAAAAACCCGTCGGCGGGCACACCGGCCGCCGACAGCAGCGCGATCACCGCGGACGGCCCGGGGATCGGCGTCACCGGGATGCTCTCAGCCCGCGCCTGCTTGACGAGGAGAAACCCCGGATCGGAGATGCCGGGCGTGCCGGCATCGGTGACGAGGGCCACCGACTTGCCGTCCCGGAGCGCGCGCAGGATCACCTCGCCCTTCACGCGCTTGTTGTGCTCGAAGTAGCTCGTCACCGGCACCGAGATGCCGAAGTGGCTCAGCAGTGTGCGGGTGCGCCGCGTGTCCTCGCAGGCGACGAGGGCCACCTCCTTCAGCGTCCGGAGGGCGCGGAGGGTGATGTCCTCGAGGTTGCCGATGGGCGTGGCGACGACGTAGAGCGTCCCAGGCGGCATCACTTCTCCGGGGCGGCGCGGGCGAACTCGGCGACGAGGGCCACCAGGGGCTGGAGCGCCTCGTACGGCGCCCCGCGAAGGGCCTGGAGCCCGCGCTCCTCGTCACCTACGACGATACGGAGGGCCACCGCGCGACGCGGCCCGGGCGCGTTGGGATCGAAGACCTGGGTGGGCTGGTCGGCGATCACCGCGGGGGCATCGAGCAGCCGCATCACCAGCGCCACGTAGACCTCGGAGGGGATTTCGCCGGCGCGCTCCCAGGCCGGCCCCGTGCGCCCCACGCGCACCAGCGCCTCCACCGTGGTCACGCCGTCGCGCGCGACGAGGCGCACGACCAAGCGCTCCGCCGGCTCGTCGAAGTCGCGGCGGTCGGCGATGGCCACCACGCGCGAGCGCCGCGCCGCACCCGCGACCAGCGCCGCCCGGGCGCGCTCGACGCGGGCCGCGAGGGCCGGCGCATCAGGGGGGGCGGCCGTACCCTCCGGCGTGGCGAGGTACTGGCGGAGGCGTATCCAGGCGGTGAGGGGCCAGCCGGCCTCGGAGGCGGCCACGCCCCACTGGCGCAGGGCCTCGGGAGGCAGCGCCGCCGTCCCCTCGCGCGCGGCCGCCTCGAAGGCGCCCAGCGCCTGGTCGAAGCGGCCGGCCTCGAAGTGCCGCCGCGCGGCCTCCAGCGACCAGTGCTGCTCGCGCAGCCCGGGCTCCGGGATCTCCGCGCGCGCCGGCGCGGCCACGGGAAGCGCGGCCACCGCGAGAATGGCGAGCGCACGCGTGAGGCCGACACCGATCATTGTGCGTATTCTGGCATACTGTCGCGCGGAGCCACCGATGCGCCTCACAGTGCACACCCTCGCCGAGCGTCCCGAGCTGGCCCGCCACAACCGGCGCTTGCACTGGAGCGGCGCGTGGCCGCGCTTCCTCGAGGACGCCGCGCTCAACCCGCTCTTCGACGAGGTGGTGCGCGGGCGCGACTTCGCCGACTTCCAGCTGGGCCTCTGGGACGAGCGCGGCCGCGTGGTGGCGGTGGGCGACACCGTGCCCTTCCGCTGGGACGGCACCGCCGCCGATCTTCCGCATCGCATCGCCGACGTGGTCGCGCGCGGCATCGCCGACCGCCGCCGCGGCCGCGCGCCCAACGCCATGTCCGCCCTCGCCGCGGTGGTGGACCCGCGCCTACGCGGAAAGGGCCTGAGTCGCCGGATCGTCCGTGAGATGGGGCGCATCGCCGCCCGGCACGGCTTCACCGCGCTGGTCGCGCCGGTCCGGCCCACCTGGAAGGGCCGCTACCCGCTCGTGCCGATGACGCAGTACCTCCGCTGGCGGGCGCCCGGCGGCGGCCCCTTCGACCCCTGGCTCCGCGTACACTGGCGGCTCGGCGCGCGCGTGGTCCGCATCGCGCGGCGCGCCATGGTGGTGGAGGCGCCCCTGACGCAATGGGAGGAGTGGACCGGCCTGACGTTTCCGGTGAGCGGCCGCTACGTCCTCCCCGGCGCCTTCAATCCGGTGCTGATGGACCGCGCCCGCGGCCGTGGGATCTACGTGGAGCCCAATGTCTGGATGCGCCACCCCGTGCGCCCGCGGGCCCGGGGAGGCCGGTGACGAGGACCCCTGCCCCATGACGACGGTGAAGCTGATCGAGTACGCGGAGGCGTCGCCGGAGGTGCGCGCCGTCTACGACGACATCATGGCCACCCGCAAGACGGACTGGGTGAACAACTTCTGGAAGGCCCTCGCCCACCATCCGCCCACGCTGCGCCGCACCTGGGAGAGCATCAAGCAGACGATGCAGCCGGGAGCCCTCGACCCCCTCACCAAGGAGATGCTCTACCTCGCGGTGAGCGCCGCGCACAGCTGCTCGTACTGCATCCACTCGCACACCGCCTCCGCTCGGAAGGCGGGCATGACGGAGGCCATGCTGGGCGAACTGCTGGCGGTGGTGGGGATGGCGAGCGAGACCAACGCCCTCGCCGAGGCCTACCAGATCCCGGTGGACGACCGCTTCCGGGTGTGACGGAGTACCTCGCGCGGGGAACGCCGGACTTCACCGCGTCGGAGACGGTGGCGGCCTTCGACGAGCTGCCGCTGTGGTGCGCGATGGCGGGGCTCTTCCTCCTCGAGCACCTGCCGCTGCCCCGGGGCGCCGCCGTGCTCGACGTGGGCTGCGGCACCGGCTTCCCCCTGCTCGAGCTGGCCCAGCGGCTGGGCCGGCCTGCGGTCGTCCACGGGCTCGATCCCTGGGGCTCCGCCCTCGCCCGCGCGCGCTTCAAGGCGGGCGTGATCGGCGTCGGCAACATCACCCTCACGCGAGGCGACGGCGCCGCCATGCCCTACCCCGCTTCTCGCTTCGATCTGATCGTCTCCAACCTCGGCATCAACAACTTCGCCGACCCCGACGCCGTCATCGCCGAGTGCCGACGCGTCCTGAAGCCCCGCGGCCGCCTCGCCCTGACCACCAACATCGAAGGCCACATGGCCGAGCTCTACCGGATGTTCAACGAGGTATTGGCCGACCGCGGCGCCCGAGAAGCGCAGGCCGCCCTCCAACGCCACGTCGCCCATCGCGGTACCATCGCGAGCATCAGCGCGCGCCTCACCCGCGCCGGCTTCCGCGTCGTACACGCGGTCGAGCGCAACTTCCCCATGCGCTTCGCCGACGGCACCGCCCTCTTCCACCACTATTTCATGCGCCTAGGCTTCCTCGAAGGCTGGCGAAACGTAGTCACGCCCGACACAGAGCAAGAAGTCTTCTCGGCTCTCGAGGGCAAGCTGAACGACCGAGCCGCGGAACGCGGCGAGCTAAGGCTAACAGTGCCGCTCGCCTACCTAGAAGCCGAACCAGCCGCTGAAAGAGCCTCTACGTAGCTCTCGGCTGTGAACGCAGCCCGGGGGCGGGGGCGGCCCGGGTGGGCGCGCGGCGAATGCTGTACTGAGTAAGCGCGCCCACCCGGGCCGCCCCCGCCCCCGGGCTGCGCTCCCGCGACGAAGCTACGCCGACTGCTCCTTCTGCTCCTGGATCAGGATCGGCCGCTCGCGCGACAGGATGACCTCGCGCGTGATAATGCACTCCTTCAGGCCAGGGATGGAGGGCAGCTCGTACATCACCTCGAGCATGACCTCCTCCAGCACCGCGCGGAGCCCGCGGGCGCCGGTACCCCGCTTCATGGCCTCGCGGGCCACCGCCGCCACCGCGTCGTCGGTGAACTTCAGCCGCACTCGCTCCAGCTCGAAGTACTTCTGGTACTGCTTGATGACGGCGTTCTTCGGCTCCCTGAGGATGCGGACGAGCGCCTGCTCGTCGAGGTCGTGGAGGGTGGCCACCACCGGCAGCCGGCCCACGAACTCGGGGATCATCCCGAACTTCAGCAGATCCTCCGGTTGAACCATGGCAAGAAGATCGCCCACGCGCCGCTCCTCGCGGCTCTTCACCTCGGCCCCGAAGCCCATCCCGCTCTTCCCCACGCGGCTCTCGACGATCTTGTCGATGCCCACGAAGGCGCCGCCGCAGACGAAGAGGACGTTGGTCGTGTCGACCTGGATGAACTCCTGGTGGGGATGCTTGCGCCCGCCCTGGGGTGGCACGTTGGCCACCGTGCCCTCGAGGATCTTCAGGAGCGCCTGCTGGACCCCCTCGCCGGAGACGTCACGGGTGATCGACGGGTTCTCGGACTTGCGGGCGATCTTGTCGATCTCGTCGATGTAGACGATGCCGCGCTGGGCGCGCTCCACGTCGTAGTCGGCGGCCTGGAGCAGGCGCAGGATGATGTTCTCGACGTCCTCGCCCACGTAGCCGGCCTCGGTGAGGGTGGTGGCATCGGCGATGGTGAACGGGACCTGGAGCATCTTGGCGAGGGTCTGGGCGAGAAGGGTCTTGCCGGAGCCGGTGGGGCCGATGAGGAGGATGTTGGCCTTCTGGAGCTCCACCTCCCCGGCATCCGCCCCCGCCTCGATGCGCTTGTAATGGTTGTGGACGGCGACGGCGAGGATCTTCTTGGCCCGCTCCTGCCCCACCACGTACTGATCGAGCACCTGCTTGATCTCGGAGGGCTTGGGGAGGCTCCGGATCTCCCGACTCTTTTCCTCTTCCCACTCCTCCGCGATGATGTCGTTGCAGAGCTCGATGCACTCGTCGCAGATGTAGACGGTGGGGCCGGCGATGAGCTTGCGGACGTCGTTCTGGCTCTTGCCGCAGAACGAGCACTTCAGCGATCCGCCGCCCTCGCGCTGACGGGCCATGCGCTACTTCTGGACCGCGACCGCCACGTCGCTCACCGGCCGCGGCGTCGGCTTGGACGAGATGACCTCGTCGACGATCCGGTACTCCTTGGCCTGCTCCGCGGTCATGAAGAAGTCGCGGTCGGTGTCGCGCTGGATCTTGTCCATCGACTGCCCGGTGTGGTGCACGAGGATGCGGTTGAGCTCCTCGCGCATCCGGAGGATCTCCTTGGCCTGGATGTCGATGTCGGTGGCCTGGCCCTGCACGCCGCCGAGGGGCTGGTGGATCATGATGCGCGAGTGCGGCAGCGCGAAGCGCTTGCCCTTGGTCCCCGCGGTGAGAAGGAGGGCGCCCATGGAGGCGGCCTGGCCCATGCAGATCGTGGAGATGTCCGGCTTCACGTACTGCATCGTGTCGTAGATCGCCATCCCCGCCGTCACCGAGCCGCCCGGCGAGTTGATGTAGAGGTTGATGTCCTTGTCGGGGTCATCGGCCTCGAGGAAGAGCATCTGCGCGATGACGAGGTTGGCGATCTCGTCCTCGATATAGGTCGGGAGGAAGATGATTCGCTCCTTGAGAAGCCGCGAGAAGATGTCGAACGCCCGCTCCCCGCGGGGCGTTTGCTCGACCACCATCGGCACCAGGCCCATCGGACGCCTCCTTGCCATGTTTAAGTAGTGTACCTCAGGCGGTGATCTGGGCCTTCTCGATCAGGAAGTCGAGGGTCCGTGCCTCCCGCAGGGAGTAGCGGAGGCTGTCCAGGTCGCCGCTCTGCTCCATCATGCGCTTCACCGCCGGGGCCGGCCGCTGGGAGGCCTGGGCGATCCGCTCCACCTCGGCGTCCACCTGCTCCTCGCCGGGAGCCAGGCCTTCCTTCTCGGCGATGGCCTCGAGAATGAGGGCCCGCTTGACCGCCTTCTCCGCGCCGGGCTTGAGATCCTCGAGGAGCTTCTTGTAGTCCCAAGGCAGCTGGTCGGGGTTCACGCCCTGGCGCCGCAACCGCTCGCGGGTGTGCTCGATCTGGTGGCCCACCTGGCGGAGCACGAGGGACTCGGGCACCTGGAAGTCGTGGGAGGCGAGCAGGGCCTCGACTACCGCGTCCTCGAGCCCGTTGCGATTCTCGCGGTCGCGCCGGGCCTGGAGGTCTTTGCGCAGCGCCTCCTTGAGCGCATCCAGCGTCTCGAAGGCGCCCATGCCCTTGGCGAACTCGTCGTCGAGGGCGGGCAGGATCTTCTCCTTGACCTCCTTCACCATCACCGTCGCCTCGCCCGACTTGCCGCGCAGGGCCTCGTTGCGGTGGTCCTCGGCGAACTTGAGCCGGATTGTTCGGCTTGCGCCGGCGGCTAATCCGATCACCGCTTCCTCGATCTCGGGAAGCACCGAGCCCTGGCCGAGGAGGAAGCTGTAGTCCTTCTCCTCGCGCGCGTCCATGCCCTCGGGGGTGAGCGTGTAGTCCATGATGACGAGGTCGCCGAGGTCGGCGGTACGCTCCACCGCGCGGAACTCCGCGTGCTGCTCGCGGAAGTGGTTGATCGCCTCGTCCACCTCCTCTTCGCCGAGCGGCTTGGGCGCATGCGTGACGCCCAGGCCGGTGTAGGCGCCGAGCGCGATGGCGGGCTTGATCTCGACCACCGCCGAGAAGGACAGGGGCGCGTTCTCCTCGAGGGTCACTTCCTGCAGGTCCGGCTCCTCGACGGGCTTGAGCCGTGTCTCGTCGAGAGCCTGCCGGTACACCTCGGGAATGAGGCTGCGGGCGACCTCCTGCTTCACGTCATCGGAGAAGTGCAGCTTGATCATGCTGCGGGGGACCTTGCCCTTGCGGAAGCCGGGCAGCCGCGCCTCGCGCTGCACGCGGTTGAAGGCCTTCTCCCACGCCGCGGCGACCACCTCCGGCGCCTCCTCGACCTGTAGGCGGCGCTTGCACGCTCCCATCTCCTCGACGGCGACTTTCATCGTAGCTCCTGACTGGAATTGGTGCGAGAGGGGGGAGTTGAACCCCCACGGGTATGACCCTCTGGATCCTAAGTCCAGCGCGTCTGCCAGTTCCGCCACTCTCGCACGATCGAATTCACGCCCGGCTTCGGGGAACTTCCTGGCGGGCGACGGTCCCAAGAATAGCACAGGGATCGAGCGGCCAATGGCGGCGGAGGGACGGCGAGCGACCCCCATCCCTCGTGCTCGCAGTGTGAGCGAGACGCTACCCGCAGGCGTCTCGGCGGGGGGTCAGATCGGGCGCGCGCTCAGCGAGGCGGGGCGAGCGGGACGACGCGCTTCCAATCTTTCTTCATGCTGACCACGTTCCAGCCGCTCTTCTTCGCGAAGGTCATGAGGGCATCGCTATCGCGCGCGACCTGGTCGTGCTGCACCACCATCATCAAGCGCGCGCCTCCGCCATGTGTCCGGCGCCGCCCCGCGACCGGCTCGGGGGGAAGCCCGTAGGCCCGCCCGGTCGCGGGGCGCGCGAGCTCGAGGCCTCCCCCCGACACGACGAACGTCTTGAAGCCGTGGGACCGGAGATAGGCGAGCAGCTCGAGCATGGGCTGATACACGGCTTTCGGGGCGATGGCCACGATCTGATCGAGCTCCGCCGGCGTCATGCCGGCGTGCGTGGCCATCACCATGCGGAGCGACGAGTCGTTGCGGGGCGCCAATGCCTTCGCGCGGTCGAGCGCGAAGGTCAGCTCGGCGTACAGGGGCTGCTCCGCCCAGAGCGTGCCGTCATTGTCGAAGACGGCGACGCGCTCGGGCACCGGCACGAAATCGGGACTGCCCTCCGTGGTGACTTTCGCGACGAAGTCGACGATGGCCGTCTTCGACGGACCGTCGTTCCAGGAGGGCAGCCGGTCCTGGGCGCGGACCGCCGTCGCGCCCAACGCCAGCGCGATCGAGACGAGAGCGGCGAGCCGCGCCCCGGCCATGCTACTTCCCGTGACCTTCCTTCATCTTCTCCATCACTTCGTCTAGGTTGAAGCTGGCCGCCTTCTGCCGCTGCGGATATTCCCTGAAGGTCATCAGGAACCTTGCCACGAAATCCTGCGCGGGCACGAACGCGAATACATGATTGATGACCCAGTCGTAGTAGGTGTTCGAGGTGATGTCCGCTCGCTCGTAGGGATCCATGCGGAGGTTGAAGATCTTCGGGAACCGAAGGGTCACGAACGGTTCCGCCCAGATGCGCAGCGTCCCGGTGACCCGTTGCTCCATGAAGACGAATTTCCAGTTGTCGTACCGCAGTCCGGTCACTTGCTGGTCGTCGTTGATGTACAAGAACGACTCCCGCGGGCTCTTGTCGACCTGCCCGGTCAGGTGCGGCACGAGGTTGTAGCCATCGAGGTGGACCTTGTAGGTCATGCCGCCGACCTGGTAGCCCTTGAGCAGCTTGTCCGTCACCTGAGCGTCTCCCGCCAGGGCCAGCAAGGTGGGCAGCCAGTCGTGGTGGGCGACCATCTCGTTGGAGATCTGGCCCGGCTTGATCTTGCCCGGCCAGCGGACGATGGCGGGCACGCGGTAGGCCCCTTCCCAGTTCGTGTTCTTCTCGCTGCGGAACGGCGTCATGCCCGCGTCGGGCCACGAGTTCATGTGCGGGCCGTTGTCGGTGGAGTACATCACGAAGGTGTTGTTGGCAATGCCGAGATCGTCCAGCGCCTTGAGGACTTGGCCGACGTTCTTGTCGTGGTCGATCATGGTGTCGTGATACGGGCTCTGCCACCGTCCGGACTGACCGATGCTCGCGGCCTTCGTGTGGGTCCGGAAATGCATGTGGGTGAAGTTCACCCACAAGAAGATCGGTTTCCCGGCCCGATGCTGCCGCTGGATGAAGTCCACCGCCCGCCCGGCGATGTCGTCGTCGATGGTCAACATTCGCTGCTTCGTCAGCGGGCCGGTGTCCCGGCACACCTGCTTGCCGACCTTGCCGAAGCGCGGATCGACGGTCGCATCGTCGGTGGCCGAGGCCTTACAGTCCAGCACGCCACGGGGGCCGAACTTGGCACGGAATGCCGGATCCTTCGGATAGTCGGGCAGCTCGGGCTCTTCCTCGGCGTTCAAGTGGTAGAGATTGCCGTAAAACTCGTCGAAGCCGTGCACCGTCGGTAGGAACTCGTTCCGGTCGCCCAGGTGGTTCTTGCCGAACTGCCCGGTGGCGTAGCCCAGCGGCTTGAGCATTTCTGCGATCGTCGGATCTTCCTTCCGCAGGCCCAGGGTGGCGCCGGGGAGGCCGACCTTGGTCATCCCTGTGCGCAGGCCGGACTGGCCGGTGATGAACGACGCCCGGCCGGCGGTGCAGCTCTGCTCCGCGTAGTAGTCCGTGAACATCATGCCTTCCTTCGCGAGGCGGTCGATGTTGGGCGTCTTGTAGCCCATCACGCCGTGCGAGTAGGCGCTGATGTTGGACTGGCCGATGTCGTCACCCCAGATGATGACGATGTTGGGCTTGGCTCCCGCCTGCTGCGCCAGGGCACCCGACGCCCCGAGGGCAATCACGGCGGCTGCTATTGCCAGAGCAAACAGGGCCCGACGCATCCGGCCCCCGGCTACGAGAATCTCCATCTCACGCCTCCTTGTCGGCACGAGGTTCGGCCTGACGAAGGATCGCGTCGGGGGCGACCGTCCGGGTATCGGACCTTGGTCCTATGGGACCTCGGTCCTACTAGGCCTTCCCTGGCTCCGTTTCCTGAAGGCCCTCGGCGAGGAGCTGGTGAAGCCGCGGCGTCATGGCGTCGCGGGCCGCCGCGTAACCCTCGCTCACCGCGGGGACGTCCCAGCGCTCGATCACCGCGTCCGGGGGCGCGAGCGCGGTGAGGTCGCAGCCGAACTCCACGACCCGCCAGGCTCCCTCGAGATCCCCGCGCGTCACCAGGCGCGGGCGCGCGGCCCCCATCTCCACACCGTCCGCGCGCAGTCCAGCGACGGCGGCAGGGGTCAGCTCGGGGTCGGGCTCCGTGCCGCGGGCGCGCACGTCGACGGCGAGTCCGCGCGCGGCGGCCAGGCGCTTGAAGTGCTCGGCGGCCACCACGCTCTTGGCCGCCCCGTGCAGACAGACGAAGACCACTTTCCGCGTCATGGTTATCCCTTCAGCCCGAAGGCAAGCAGGCCCAGCGCGGCGCCGCCGGCGATGAGGAATGGCTCGGGCACCTTGAAGCGCCAGATCACCAGGAGGGCGACGGCGCCGATGATGAGAGTGGGGACGTCGAAGATGGCGCGTCGGGCGAGCACCACGCACGCCCCCGCGATCGCCCCGGTGGTCGCGGCCGTCACGCCGTTGACGAAGGCCCGAAGCTGCGGATTGCCGCTCCAGCGATCGAACCAGGGGTACGGGATCACCACGAAGAAGTACACGGGAAGGAAGACCCCGATGGCCGCGACGAGCGCCCCCACCTGCCCCGCCACCAGATAGCCGATGAAGGCCACCGTGATCACGACCGGGCCGGGAGTGATCATGGCCACCGCCACCGCGTCGAGGAACTGCTGGTCGTTGAGCCAGCGATGCTCCTGCACCACGCCGCCGTAGAGGAACGGCACGATGGCGAGCCCGCTCCCGAACACGAACGCGCCGGCCTTGGCGAAGAAGGCGAGGAGCTTCCAGATGACGTCCATGGGCGCGGGCTCGCCGAGCCCCTGATAGAGCCAGAGGGGCGCCAGCGCCCAGAGCGATACGGGCGCGCCCCGGACGCGGCGGAGCCAGGCCGGCGGCGCTTCCACCATCATGACGAGCAGGCCGGCGGCGAGGAAGACGAGGGCTCCTTCCGACTCGGTGATCACGGTCAGGACCGCGCTCACCGCCCCGATGGCCCACAGCAGGCGGTCGCGGCCGTTGGTGGTGAGATTCAGCTTCCAGGCCGCACGCGCGATGATGGCGATCACCGTCGCACCCACCCCGTAGAAGACGGCCTGCATCCAGGACAGCCCGCCGTAGCGGACATAGAGCATGCCGATCGCCACCGTCATGAGATAGGAGGGCAGGATGAAGGCCAGCCCGACGAGAGTCGCCCCCCAGACGCGCGAGTGGATGAAGCCCAGGCAGATGGCGAGCTGGGCCGCCAGGGGTCCGGGCGCGATCTGGGAGAGCACGAGGCTCTTCTTGTACTCCTCCAAGGTGAACCAGCGGCGCTTCTCCACGAGGTCGCGCTGCATGGCGCCAAGAAGAGCGGGGGGGCCGCCGAAGCCGAGGCTCCCCAGATAGAGGAAGTAGCGCACGAGCTGCCGCCCGGAGGGGCGGGAGGCGTCCGTCACGACTTTTCCCCGATCGAGGCGTAGAGGCCGTCGAAGAGCGTCATGCCGTGGGCCAGCGCCTCGTGGTCGTCCTTGAGCGCGGCGAGCACCCCGCGCAGCGCGGCGTCGATGCCGCGCGCCTCCTCGCGCTCGTACTTGCCGTCGCGCAGATCGGCCTCGTGGACGATCTCCGCGAGCACGGCGAGCCGGCGGTCGCGCAGGCCCGAGCGCTTGAGCAAGGTCTCGAAGGTGCAGTCCTCGCCTTGATGCCCGAACTCCGCGCCGAGGGTGTCGAACGGGACGGCCTCGGCGGGAAAGTCCGCCGGCGCAGCGAAGAGGAATTCCGCCGACGGGTCGATGAAGCGCTTGATCAGCCACGCGGAGGCGATCCGGTCCACGTGGGGGCGCGGCCGCGTCGCCCAGCGGCGGCCTTGCAGCTCGGTGAGCGGCGTGAGGGGGGCGCGCTCCGCGGTCCGCCCCTTGGGAGGGTTCAGTCGCATCTCGATGGTCTCCTTCACCCGGGTCGCCTCGCGCGCCCCCGGCGCCTCGAAGAAATCAATCTCGCGCAGCCGCTCGAGCTCACGCCCCAACCGGCGCATCTCGTCCTCGCGCGTCACCACCGCGCGGCCCGTCGCCCGGCCCTCCAGGCCCTTGGCGAGCTTGCGGTAGCGGGCGGTCAGGTCCGCATAGTCGCGGTTGCGCGCGTCGTGGAAGAGGCGGATCACGTCCGCCGGACGCATGTTCTCGATCCGGTCCACCTTCAGGAGGGTGGCGTCGCCGCCGTCCCGCTGAATCTCCTGGGAGAGCCACTCGAACCGCTCGGTGTGCTCGAGGCTCCACGGCAGGAGATACACGCTGCTCTTGAGGGCCACCGCGCCCATCGCGCGCAGTTTCCGCCAGGCGCGCACGCGCAGGCTCGAGGGATGCGGGGGCAGGCTCACGATGAGGACGAGCCAGCCCCCCTCAGCGCCCGTGCCCGTCATCAGCACCCCGCCCCCGCGCGGCGCGCGCGGCAGAAGGCGTACAGGGCGTCGTACATGGGGAACTGAGCCTCCATGTTGGCGAAGTCGTCGGCGGCCAGCGCCCGGAAGCCGGAAGCGGCAGCGTAGAGTCCAGCGGACTCCGGGGTCAGGGTGCGGGCGTCGGTGTCGGCCCCGCGCACGATCAAGGCGAGATCACCGAGCGCGGGATCGTCGAGCTCGTACTTGTCCAGGAAGGCGTCGAACGAGCAGCGCTCGCCGTGATGACCGAGCTCCACCCCCGGCACGTCGTAGGGAATGGCCGCCTCGCGCTTCGCCACCGCCATGACCTCGGCCGGCGGAACGAAGAGGAAGGTCGGCTCCTTGTCCACGAAGCGGCTGATGAGCCAGGGGCAGGCGATCCGATCCACGCGCGCTTTCTCTCGGGTGACCCACTTCATGCTGTTCTCCTCTTCTGGTTACTGTGTTTCAGTGATGCATCACATGTTGCATCGTACACCGTGGCCACCGGTTGTCAAGGCCGATTTCTTGAGGGACAGCCCAGGGGCCCCGCCTACCCTCGTTAGGAAAGGAGGACGTCCATGGCCAGCCTCGCGGACACCGTCGCCCAGGCCGGATCGCGGCTCGGGCTCAAGAGCATGCCGGACAAGCAGCTCGCCTACGGCGTGCGTGACGGATATCTCGTGGAGCTCGCATGCGGGCGCAACGGCAACAGCGACTGCATCGTCGAGATCATCCGGCACGGCGATCCCGCACGCGACGCCGCCGTGCGCGAGGCGATCGGCCGCTCCGCCGAGGTGGCCGCCAAGGGCGTCAAGCCCCGGCGGGTCAAGGTCGAGGACGGACTCGTCATCCACCGGCACCCCGTGGTGTTCTTCCAGCGCCCCCGCGCCGACGCAGTGACGGGCGAGGTCGAGGCCCTCCTGCGCGCGGTCCGGACGGCGAGCGCACCCGCGCCCGCTCGATGCCGGCTCTGCGGCAGCGACAGCGGCGCCGAGCCCGTGCTGCTCAACGACGTGGTGGATCGCGTCTGCCCTGCTTGCGCCGAGCGGCTGGGCCACGAGATCCGTCAGGCGATCGAGCGCTACGAGGCGGCGCCCACCAATCTGCCCCTGGTCGTGCTCGCCGCCGCCGGCCTCGCCGTGGTCGCCGCGATCGGGTGGGCCGGCGTCGCGATCGCCATCGGCCGCGTCTTGTGGCTGGTGGCGATCGGCGCGGGGCTGCTCATCGGCTGGGGCACGACCCGCGCGGCGGGCAAGGGCGGGCCGCTGACTCAAGGCCTCGCCGCCGCGTCCACGGTGGCCTCGGTGCTCCTCGGCGAGCTGTTGCTGGTCGCCTACCACGTCCAGCAGCAGGCGCGGCGCGCGAGCCAGCAGGTGGACTGGGTGGCCTTCGCGGCCTCCGCGCTCACCATCCTGTGGCAGCTCGGCGGCGAAGCCCTGTTCGCCCTGATCGGCGCGCTCATCGGCGCCTGGTACGCGACCCGCTGGGCGGCCCGCCCGAAGATCGAAGCCCGCGTCGAGAAGGCCTGAAGGGCCCTCAGGCGGCGGGCGCCCACGGGAGCCCGGCTCCCGCGCGAAGCGCCTTCTCGTAGGCCGCGGCGGCCGCCGCCACGTCCCCGAGCGCGACCCCGGAGCTGTCGAACACGATGACTTCGTCCGCGGCGCGCCGGCCCGGCCGGATTCCCGCGAGCACCTCACCCAGCTCGGCGCGCACGTCCTCCCGCTTCATGAGGCCGGCGACGATGGCGTGGTGCAGATCGCCGATGGTCGCGCACTGCTCGAGGCTGTCCACGACCACCGCGCTCGCGGCGAGCAGATCCGGGGCGATCTCCTGCTTGAGGGGATTGTCGGCGCCCACCGCGGCCACGAGGGTGCCCGGCGCGACATCCCCCCGGAACAGGATCGGGGTCCGCGAGGGCGTACACGTCACGCAGACCTGGCTCCGTCGGGTGGCGCCCGCCAGGTCCGCCGTCGCCTCCACCGCGAACCCGAGCTCCGCCGTCATTTCTTGCGCGAAACGGCGGGCGCGGGCGGGATCGAGATCGTGTACCCAGGCGCGCTCGAGGCGCAGCACGCGGGCGAGAGCGCGGAGATGCGCCGCTCCCTGGGCGCCGCAGCCGGCGAGCGTCAAGGCACGGGCCTCGGCGGGCGCGAGGGCCTGGACCGCCGCCGCCGTGGTGGCCGCCGTCCGCAGGCTGGTGATCTCCATCGAGTCGAGCAGCGCGAGGGGGCTCCCGTCGTTCCCATCGCAGAGCACGACCACGCCCTGTATCGTGGGCAGCCCTCGGCGCGCGGGGTTGTCGGGAAAGTTCGCGTTGATCTTGGCCGCGAAGTAAGGCCGGCCCAGATCCACCAGGGCCGCCTTCAGGTGGAACCCACCCCCTTCCGCGTGCACGCTCAGGACGGCGGGCGGGGCGGCGCGACCCATCGCGTGCAGGATCAGGGCGCGCCGGACGGCCTCGCGGCACTCATCCGGGGTGAGAAGGGCAGTTACCTCGGCTCGGCCAAGGAGAAGCGCGCTTTTGTTTCCTGGTGGCAACATGTGTTGCATTCCACCAGGAAGCCGGGCTCATGTCAAGAGACGGGGCGACGTCCCACGAAATTCAGGGGTTTGATGGACATCACGACCTCGCCGTCCTGGTTGCGCAGCTCGCAGTGCATCCGGACGAGGCCGCGATCCGGCTTCGAGCGCGACGGGATCAGCTCCAGCACCGTGGAGCGAAGGGTGAGCGTGTCGCCGGGGCGCACGGGCTTGAGCCAGCGCAGCTCGTCGATGCCCGGGGAACCCAGCGAGGCCACCTCGCGGAACAGCGAGTCGTAGAAGAGCCGCATCATCAGCGAGCCCGAGTGCCAGCCGCTGGCGATGAGGCTTCCGTACATGGTCTGGCGG
>Ga0075421_100000303_pt1 | contig 49023 bp, 45 predicted proteins | sample SoiMetdeltSBSDD5_FD_75292 | JGI IMG/M metagenome (GOLD analysis project Ga0075421, IMG submission 75292) | Bulk soil microbial communities from a Populus tree surrounding site in Tennessee, USA - Soil MetaG P. deltoides SBSDD5 | ecosystem: Environmental > Terrestrial > Soil > Tree plantation... | reverse complement strand
GTTGCCGCGAGGAAGGTCATTGCGCCTGGTGCCGTGATGCCGAAACGCTGCGCGGCGAGCAACCGTCCAACGCCCGCGCCGAGTGCCAGACCAATGACGAGCCCAATACCCACGAGCGTCATCCCCTGGCGAAGAATCATCGCCACGACGGCGGAGCGACCGGCGCCCAGCGAGAGGCGGATGCCGATTTCGCGCGTTCGGCGCGCGACCGAGTAGGCGGTAACGCCGTAGATGCCCATCGCGGCAAGCAGGATGCCCACGACGCCGACGCTTCCAGCAATGATCGCCGCCAGTCGAAGTTGGGTCTCGACCGGTCCGGTCTGCGCGCTCTCCAGCGTCTGCGCGGTCAGGACCGGAAGATTCGGATTCATCGACGTCACCACGGCCCGGATTTCGTCAGCGACGCTCGGTCCCGTCGTTCTGGCGAGGATCGTAATTCCCGCAACATACTTCTGCCTCAAAGGCACGTACAGTGAGAGAGGCGCCTGGAAGTCCCGTGGCGATGTAAGGTCGCGAGCGATTCCAACGACAACCAGCGGCGTTGCAGGGACATTCGAGGTGCTCCGCATGTCCGTATGAACGTGGACGACCTGTCCAATCGCGTCCTTGCCCGGAAAGAAGCGACGCGCCGCGGCTTCGCCGAGGATCGCCACTCTCTGTGCGTCATCGCGATCGAGATCGCTGAGATCCCGTCCCGCGATCAGCGGGATTTTCAAGGTCGCGAAATACCCCGCATCGACGATATTCCAGTCAGGATAAAAGTAGCGCTGCCCCGGCGGCGGAGACACACCCGGCACGGTGACGCCTCCCATCGTCATCATGGTACCGGGACGAGGCAGGCGGTCGGTTAGCGTGGCGACTTCGACGCCAGGGATCGCGCGAACGCGATCGACTAATTGATGCGCAAAGAGGCCGCCAGTCGTCGCGGTGTAGCCGGCCATCGACAGGTTGACGGATGCAAGGTCGACGTGGCGCGCATCGAACCCGCGATCAACTGCAGTCACGCGCTCGACATCCCGTCCCAGGATGACAGCCGTGATGACGAGCAGCGCGCTGAACGCGACCTGCGCCACCACAAACGCATTGCGCAGTCGCAGCCGATCCATCGGCGCTTGCGCATCGTCCTTGAGCGTGGACGCAACGTCGGTCCTGGACGCGTGCAACGCCGGCGCAAGGCCGCAAAACACCGCGGCCATGAATGACAGCGCCAGCGAGAAGGTCACGACCTGTGGATCCAGCGGCACGGACACGTTGACGGGTAGAGGGAAAGCCGGCAGCAATGAGACGAGCAGCGACGTCATGGCGCGCGCCAGGATCAGACCGGCCGCTCCACCCAGCGCGAAGAGCAGGATCGTCTCCGTCAGCAATTGACGCACGACGCGTGCGCGCCCGGCGCCGATCGCGCTGCGCACGGCGATTTCGCGACGCCGAACCACGCCGCGAGCGAGCAGCACACCGGCCAGGTTCGCGCATGCGATGACCAGGACCACCGAAACGATCGACATCAGCAGCGCCAGGAATCCTGCGACGATGACGCGAAGACCGTAGGGGACTGGTGAGGCGGCGGCAACACTCCAGACAAACGAGATGTCAGTAGGGGCAAGCCCGGGCGGAAGGAAGTCGTACTTGACGGGAAACTCTTTGGCCAGCGCATCACCGATAGCCGCAATTTCGGCCGAGGCTCGAGCCCTCGGCACGCCGGCCTTCAGGCGACCTCCGAGCATCAACCAGTCTGCCTCCCGGGCAGTCAACAGCCGCGTTCCCGATTCGGCATTGAGTACCGCAACCATCGAGGTCGGGATCCAGAAGTCTGGCGCGACGACCGTCATCCCCAGGAACCCCTGGCGGGCCACGCCAACGACGGTCAGCGGGTAGCCGTTCAAGTACACGGTACGCCCGACGATCGAGGGGTCGGAATCAAAGCGACGCATCCAGAAGCGATGACTGAGGACGGCGATCGGGCTTGCCCCTGCTTCCTCGCCGTCGCTCGACCCGAACGTTCGACCAACGACTGCAGGAACGCCCAGGACCTGGAAGTAGTTCGTCGAGACAACGCCGGCATAGACACGCTCGGCACCGACGTCGCTGACGCGCAAGCTCGTCGGTTGAAGTTCGAGTTGATAGCCGTAGACTCCGTCGAGCGTGGTTGCGCGCTTTCGAACCTCCAGGTAGGCGGGATAGGAAAACGGGTCGATTCCCGGTCCGCCACCTCTCTGCATCCGGACGATGTCGACCAGACGATCCGAGTCGGTCACACCGACGGCCGAGCGGAGCAGCAGGCCATTGACCACGGTGAAGATGGTGGTCGTCGCGCCGATGCCCATGGCAAGCGAGAGTGCGGCGGTCAGCGTGAAAACCGGATTGCGGGCCAGCAGGCGCGCGGCATAGCGAAGATCCTGCACGAGCGTGTCGAGAAACGCCCCGGCGCGCGCGTCCCGCACCTGCCCCTTGAGGGACTCGATACCATCGAGCTGAAGAAGTGCGGCACGTCGAGCGTCACGCGTCGACAGCCCTTTGCCACGGTGCTCATCGATCAGCAGATCCAGCGCCGCGCGAAGTTCATCGTCCAGGTCCTGCTCGACGCGGTCACGCCTTACGATGTTGCGTACGATCGCTCGGAATCGTGTCAGCACTTTGCCCAACTTTTGACTTTTTGACCTTTGACTTTGATCTGACCTAAGTCTCCAACGCCCTACTCATCGCGAGTGCCACTCGATTCCACTGCTCGGTAGCCTCGCCAAGCTGTCGCCGTCCTCTCTTGGTGAGCTTGTAGTACTTGGCTCGACGATTGTTCTCTGATGCTTCCCATTCCGACGTCAGCCAGCCCGAATCCTCGAGCCGATGCAAGGCGGGGAAAAGCGAGCCCGGCTGCACTACGAACGTGCCACCGGTGATTTGCTCGATGCGTCGCGAGACGCCGAGACCGTGTAACTCGCCCGCCGACACCGCTTTCAGGATCAGGAGATCGAGCGTGCCTTGCAGCAGGCTCGCGCGCGGTTGCGACATGTCGCCTCTCGTATCGAACGTCTATACGAGCGCCAGTGTGTCGTTGTTCCTATCGAATGTCAATACGAGCGGGCGGCCGCGACTCGTCCCTGGCCGGCCGGTTGATCGTCAGCGCCCGGTGGCTTGACCTGGTCGCAACAGCTCGTGGAGGGTTCCCGGCCGTCGAAGCTTGGTGATCCAGACGATCTGGCCGATATGAAGCGCATTGTGATGCGTGACGTGGAGCAGGACTTCCGCCACGGGCTTGTTCTTGTCGTTCGTCGGTTGAAGGAGCCGCTCGGGCGTCAGCGTTCGAAGAACCGCATCGACTCTCGCGGTCACGTCCATCCACACCTTCAGCACGTCGGCCTTCGTCGGCCCGCCGCGAGCGGCAAACTCGGCATCGCGATCGCGGACGCCGGGCGCTCCCCCGATCACGTGCTCGAGGAAATGACGATTCGATCCCGCCACGTGCAGCACGAGGTTGCCGACGGCATTTGACAGCTCATGCGGACGCCACCAGAGATCCTCCTCGCTTAAAACCTCGAGGCAGCGTTCGACCTGGTGAGGGAATTCCCCAACCAACCGGGCGGTGATGTGCCGGAGCAGGAAGGCATCGACAGTGTCTGGCATCCTCGTGATGATAAGCTCAAATGTGCGCGTCCCGCAGCCGGGACAGCTGACACGACATCCGAGTGACCTTCACCCAGTCCGAGTTCCGGCCCCGATTCACCGGGGGCCACGTCCAGACACTGTATGCCTGGGCCAGGCCGCGAACGTTTCCGCGACTGCCTGCTCCCGTTGCCCGCTATTTCGACGTCGCCGCCGACGCCCGGGTGCTCGCACACTGCCACTGGCAGGATCGCGCGCACGAACATCCCACGCTCCTCCTGCTGCATGGACTCGAGGGCTCGAGCCTGGCCCATTACATGGGCGGGATGGCGGACAAGGCGTGGGCACGCGGCTGGAACGTCGTGCGACTGAACCAACGCAATTGCGGCGATACCGAGCACCTGTCCCGCGGCTTGTACCACTCGGGTCTCACCCACGATCCGCTCTTCGTCCTGCGCGAGTTGATCGCCCGCGACGGCATTCGCGCGCTGGCGGTGGCGGGCTATTCGCTGGGTGGCAATCTCACTCTGAAGCTGGCCGGCGACCTGGCCGAGGACGCGCCGCGTGAACTGAAGGCGGTGTGCGCCGTGTCGCCGACGATGGACCTGGCGGTGTGCGTGAATGCGTTGGAGCGCCGCTCAAACCTGGCTTACCAGTGGAATTTCGTGAGACGGCTCAAGGCACGGATGCGGCGAAAGGCGGCGGTGGTGCCAGGGCTGTTCACGCTCGAACCGTTGCCGCGAATCTGGACCGTCCGTCAGTTCGACGAAGCCTACACGGCGCCCCATCACGGCTTCGCGGACGCGGCTGACTACTACCACCGGGCGAGCGCCATGCGCGTTGTCGATCGCATTCGAGTCCCGGCGCTGATTCTCACGGCCGCAGACGACCCGTTCGTGCCCATCGGGCCGTTTCAGCATCCCGCCGTCACCGGCAATCCATGCGTCACGACGATCGTCACGCGGCATGGCGGCCACTGCGCCTTCGTCGAGCACGCGACCGGTCAGTACGATGGCTATTGGGCGGAGGAAGAGGTCGTCCGGTTCGTCATAGGTCACGCAAATGGTCAATCAGCATCCGCCCGAACTCCGGCCCCTTCCCTTCCTCTTCGTGCTTGAAGTAGACGAACACCTCGCCGCAGCGTGACGTCCGTTCTTTGATCGTCAGCGCCCAGCGGGCGATGTCGTCGGCGACGTATCCTTCATCGCGCAGCCGGAAATAGCCGTAGTCAGCGGTGATCTCGACCGGCGTCGACAACTTCTCGCTGTCGGCCACGCAGAGCGCCAGGTTCCTCGCGCGCAGCCGCGCGTAGACCTCCTCGTCCAGCCAGGACACGTGACGGAATTCAAACGCCGCGCAGACGCGAGGCGGAAACGTGTCGAGGAACGCATCGAACAGCGCGAGGTCCTTCTTCAGGTTTGGCGGGAGTTGAAAAAGAAGCGCACCAAGCTTGGGGCCGAGGCTACCGGCCGTCTCCAGGAATTGACGGACCCGGTCACCGCAGTCGCGAAGACGGCTGTCGTGCGTAATCCGCTTCGGCGCCTTGAGCGTCAGCTTGAAACGCTCGGGCGTCGCGCTATTCCAGCCCGCGAGGATCTTTTCGTTGGGAGCCCGGTAAAACGTGTAGTTGATCTCAACGGTCGGGAAGCGCTCTGCGTAATACGGCAGCATTTTCGCCGCCGGCAATGTCTCGGGATAGAAGCTCCCCTTCCACTCAGGGTAGTTATAGCCCGACGTCCCAATCCAAATCGCCAAGTGGCCCTACGCTTCCCTCGCCCACCGCATCAGCGTCGCCATGTCCGGCGCCTTGCCGTGCATCAACAAGCCGACCTTGAAGACCTTGGCGGCAAACCAGGTCACCGCGCATGCTGCCGCGAGTCCGACCACCATCGTGACGAGCACCTGCCAGATCGGGGGCGGCGTCGCCGAGCCCAGTCGAATCATCATTGCGAACGTGTTGACGGGGGGAATGAAGCTGAGCGCGACGGAGAACGCCGAATTCGGCTCCCGACCGATGACCGTCGCGAACATCCATGGCGCCATGAGCAGCAGCATCACCGGTGTCATCAGCGACTGCGCTTCCCGCATCTCGTTGACCGCGGCGCCCACGGCGCTGAACACCGCCGCGAACAGCAGGTAGGAAATCAGAAAGAACACGATCAGATAGACGATCAGCAGCGGGTCGAGCAGGCCGAGCATCGCAAACGACATCAAGGTCACGAGCCCGAGGCCGATGTAGATCGCGAGCACGAGCATGCTGACGGCCATCTGCCCGAGAATCTTCCCTGCCATCAGCTCGATCGGCGACACGGCTGACAGCAGGACCTCAATCACGCGATTCGACTTCTCCTCCACGGTCTGCGTCAGCAGCGTCTGGCCGCCAATCGTCACGCCGAAGACGAGCAGACCGGCGAAGACGAACGGCAGCATCCGATTGAAAGCGACGTTGGTCTGGCGCTCAGCGCCGGCAGCCACCGTCACCGATGCCGCACGGCGCACGCTCATCACCGCTTCCACTTCGTTGCGATTGAGATTGTGAGCGCGAATCCGCGCGGCGACGAGCGATTCCCTGATGGCGTCGTAGAGCTCGGTCTCGAGGCGGTCGTCGATATTTTCGGGGATGAACAACTCATACGACCCGTACTCCGCGGGGGCCGAGGCGATAACGGCGTTGGGCTGCACGACAATGAGCGCGAGGTGACGGAGACCGCCGGCGGCCACTCGTTCAGTCAGCCACTGCTTCTCGCGCTGAAGATCGGCGCTCGCAGTTCGCTCAAGAATCGTGAGTGCTGGCGCGGCACCGACCGTCCGTGCGATCGCCGTGGGACTGGTGGCCGCATCGCGGACGACGGCTGGCGTGTTCTGAAGTGCCCGCATGGCGCTGTCGCGGCGCCGCGCGGTGATGGCTTCAGCGGTCAGCGCCGTGCGCAGCGCACCCGCCACCTGCCCGGTCGGGTCGACGACAGCGACCTCGCCACGAACCGCCGGCACATTTCTGCTCGAGACCAGCGGAAACACCGCGATCAAGAGCCCGATGATTGCCGGCATCAGCAGCAGGCCAATGACGAAGCCCTTGTTCATGACGGCGGCCATGAACTCCCGGCGGGCGACGAGCCCGATTCGCCGCAGACTCTGCTTCATGCCAGGACTCCTTCCGCTCCGGCCGTCACGCTGGCGCGCAACGCTTCCGAAGCTACTTGGCTGCGCGATCCTTCCGTCACGATCCGCACGAAGACATCCTCGAGCCTGAGGCGCGCCAGCTCGATGCGTGCCGGGGCAACTGCCGCTGCCAGCCGCGGCATCATGCCCGCAGGATCGGTGCCCGGTATAAGTGTGATCCGGTAGCTGCCGTCGAGTGACTCGACGCGCTCGACGCCGATGACGGCGCTGAGGCTCGACGCGGTGGCGTTCGCGGCGAGGCCCGACGCAGTGGCGTGCGCGTCGAGGCTCGACGCAGTGGCAGTCTCGTCGAGGCTCGACGCAGTGGCAGTCTCGTCGAGGGGCTCGAAATAAATGATGCGCGGGTCGAACTGACGCCTGAGCCCGGCCATCGCTTCATCGAGGACCTTCCGGCCCTGGTGAATCATCACGACGTGCTGGCACATCTCTTCGGCATGCGCCATGACGTGGGTCGAGAGCAGCACCGTTGCGCCCCGGCGATGTTCCCCGAGAATGTGTTCGCGAAGAACCCGAACGCTGACCGGATCCTGCCCGCTGAACGGTTCATCGAGAATGAGCAGGTCGGGCTGGTGGATCACCGCGGCCAGAAACTGCACGCGCTGCAACATGCCTTTCGACAGATCCTCGCAGCGCTTGCCTTCGATGCCCGGCAGACCGATCTCCTGCAGCAACCTGGGCACCCGCGCCGCTGCATCCTCGGCGGCTAGCCCCTTCAACTCCGCCATGTAAATCAGGAAGGCGCCCACCTTCATCTTCCGGTACACGCCGCGCTCTTCCGGAAGGTAGCCGATGCGGTCTTTCGCCTCCAGCGCCGAGCGGCGGCCCAGCACCGACAGCTCGCCGGAGTCGGGGAACAGGATCGACATGATCATCCGAATGCACGTCGTCTTTCCCGCCCCGTTTGGTCCGATCACGCCGTAGAGCGCGCCCCGCGGCACGACGAGATCCATGCCCTCGACGGCGACAGTCGCTCCAAATGTTTTCCTGAGATTCCTGAGCTCGAGCGCTGGCTGCATTCTCAAGCGACCTTATATCACGCGGGTCGTGGAAGAATTGTTAGAGTGAACGTGATGCGCACGTTGTTCGTTCTGGTCGTGGCCTCGATCGCGTTGAGCGCTTGCGGACGGGCCCCTGACACCAACACACGTCAGTTCGACCTGCAAGGTCAGATCCTCGCCCTGCGGCCCGAACGACACGAAGTCGTGATCAAGCATCAGGACATCAAAGGGCTCATGCCTGGCATGACGATGCCCTTCACGGTGAAGGACGACACGCTGATCGCAGATAAGAAGCCGGGCGATCTGGTGACGGCAACGCTCGTGGTTGGAGAGACCCAGGCGTATCTCACCACGTTGACGACGACCGGGCATGCCGCTGTATCGGAAGCCGCTCCACCGCCGCCTCCCGATATCCTGGAGCCCGGACAACCCGTGAAGGATGCGGCGCTCGTCGACCAGGACAACAAGCCGCGCCCGTTTTCGACGTTCAAGGGACACAGACTCGCTCTGACGTTTATCTACACGCGGTGCCCGCTGCCCGACTTCTGCCCGCTCATGGACAAGCACTTCGCCGCGATTCAGAAAACCATCATGAGCACGCCGGCGCTTGCCGACGTGCGGTTGGTGACCGTCACTCTCGATCCGGAATTCGACAAGCCGGCTATCTTGAAGGCGTACGCCCGCCGGCGCGAAGCCGACCCGGCCGTGTGGACGTTCCTGACCGGCGAATCCGCGGAGGTGAACCGATTTGCGACCCAGTTCGGCCTGTACGTTGAACACAATCCGCAAAACGCCATCGACATCACGCACAACCTTCGCACGGCCGTCATCGATCCGGAAGGCCGTCTGATCACTGTGCACAACGGCAATTCCTGGACGCCGGCCGAACTCGTTGCCGACCTCACCGCCGCGCCCGCTCCCGCGCACTGACCCGGTCGAACCGCCGGTGTTGTCACTGACGCGCGAGGAGCGTCGCGTGATCGCGCGCCTGCGAACACCCAGCGCGGTTCAGGCCTGGTTGAACGGCCTGCCTTACAACACAGAGGTCGGCGGCGAGACGCTGCGCAGCTTTCGCGGAGTGGTGCGCACCGGCACTGCTCATTGTCTCGAGGCGGCTCTGTCGGCAGCGGCGGTGCTCGAACAGCACGGGTATCCGCCGCTCGTGCTCAGCTTCGAGTCGATCGATCTGCTCGACCACGTCATCTTTGTCTATCGAACGAGCCGCGGCTGGGGATCGGTGGCGCGCTCCCGCGATCCGGGTCTCCACGGTCGACGGCCGCTCTTTGCGACACCGCGGACACTCGCGCTGAGCTACTTCGAGTCGTACATCGACTTTACCGGCCGCATCAAGGCCTACGCCGTGGTCGACCTCCGGGTGATGGGCACCTACGATTGGCGACTCTCGACGCGCAATGTGTGGAAGGTGGAGCAGATGCTCATCGACTGGCCGCACCGGCGCATCGCTTCGTCCGATCGAAAGGCTGACGCGATGCGGCGCCGTTATCGCGCATTTCGCGAGGCGCACGGCTACAAACCGTGGAAGTACTACAAGGGGCGGGAGCGCTGGACGCCGCTGCCGGACGAGTTCGCCCACCGGGGTTAGACTAGCTGTCGATGCGGCTCGATCTTCTGCATCTGATACGAAGCCTGCGCCGATCGCCCGTGAGTGCCGGCGCCGCGATCGTGACACTGTCGCTGACGTTGGGCACGGGTGCCGCGATCGTCGCAGTGGTGGACGCCGTACTCCTGACGCCGCCGCCCTTCACGAATCCCGATTCGCTCGTGACGCTCGGCGAGGCTCCGATCGATGAGCCGGCGGCAGTTCGACGAGCGGTGGCTTTTGCCACTTTCGAGGCCTGGCGCGAACGCGCGGGATCGTTGGCCGCGCTTGAAGCCTTCGACGGGACGAACCTGACGCTGACCGGGCTCGGAGCCGCGGAGCGTCTGAGCGCGAACGACGTCACACCCGGACTCCTGACCCTCCTGGGCGTCACCCCTGCACTGGGCCGCCAGTTCGATCCCACTGACGTCGGCACGCCGGTCGTTCTCATAAGCGATATGTTCTGGCGCACGAAGCTCGCCGCCGACCCGGCAGTCATCGGCCGCGAGATTATTCTGGGAGGACGGGCTCACTCAATCGTCGGTGTCCTGCCTGCGAAGTTTTCGTTTGGATTGAATCGGTCCGACATCTGGCGACCGCTTCCCTTTCCACCAGCCCAGGCGGCGAGCGCAGGTTACCGTGTGCTCGGCATCGGTCGTCTCGCTCCTCAGACCTCCGCCACAGATTTGGCGAGTGCCTTGAACGATGTCAGTCGCACCTCTTCACCGCCGGCGCGCGTGGTCGCGACCGGGATTGCCACGGCGATCGCGGGGGATGCGACGACAACGTTGCGCGTGCTGGCAGGTGCCGCGGCTATCGCGACACTCATCGCGTTCTTCAACCTGGCGGGCCTGCTGATCGTGCGGTCGATCGATCGACGACGAGAGCTGGCGGTGAGGAGCGCTCTGGGGGCGCGCCAATCTGCGATCGCAGGGCAGCTGTTGATGGAAACCGTCGCCATCGTCACGCTCGGAACTCTCGGCGGAGTGCTGCTCGCGGTATGGATGACCCCGGTCGCGGGGCAACTGGTGTTCGCGCGATTTGGAGGCGCTGCCAATCGCGACATCGCGGTGAGCTGGCAACTCATTTCCGCCGTGGCCAGCGCTGCGTTCGCCTGTGCCTGCATTTCTGGACTCATGCCGGCAGTTGCGGCGGCCCGGCGCAGCGCCGCCGACGTCCTGCGGCGCGGTGCCACTCAGTCGCCAGGCGAGCTCACGTTGCGTCGGCTCTTCGTCATTGGCGAGGTCGCGCTCGCGTTTGTCCTGCTTGTATCGATGGCGCTGCTCGGGCGCACTCTGTTGAACGTGCTTGCCGTCTCCCCGGGGTTCGATGCCCGAGGCGTGCTGACCTTTCAGCTGTCGCTGCCATCTGCAAGCTACAGCACCCCCGAACGCGTGACCGCGTTCTACTCGACGCTTCACAACACGTTGGAAGAGCGTTTCGGACCGCGGGCGGTCGCGATCGCCGACGAGATTCCTTTGACCGGAGATCGCGGTCGGCGTCTCGTGAGCGTCCGCCCGGCCGACGCGGGACAGGAAGCCGTCGTGCGAACTGTGAGTCGGGACTACTTCGACGTCATGCGAATTCCCGTCATGGCCGGCCGATCGTTCGAGCGGCAGGATAGTGCCGAGGCCCCGGCGCGCGTCGTGATCAGCCGATCGCTCGCCGAACGGCTCTTCACAACCGAGTCGCCCGTGCGTCAGCGAATCCGGCTGGGCCCAGACGCGCAGATCGTGGAAGTCATCGGTGTCGTCGGCGACGTCAAGCATCGCACTCTTGACGAAGCGTTCCTCCCAACCGTGTACCGATCCGGCCTGCAGGACCCTTCCCCCTCCAGCATCCTCGTCGTTCGCAGCGCACGCGCGGACGTCGATGTGATCGCCATGGTCCGTGACACCGTTGCGCAACTCGACGGCAATCTTCCTGTCTACAGGATGCGAGCGATGGGTGAAGTCGTCGCCGCATCGCCCGGGTTCCCGGAACGGCGACTGCTGACGGCGGCCTTCAGCGGATTCGCACTGCTCGCGGTGCTGCTCAGCGCCATCGGACTCTTCGGCATCGCCGCGCACGACGTTGCCAGCCGGCGCGCCGAGCTCGCGCTCCGGCTGGCAGTGGGAGCCGATCCCATGAAACTTCTGCGCGCTTCGCTGGCACGCGGAGTCCTCATGGTTGCAACCGGTCTGATGCTGGGAGGGATCCTGTCGATCTGGGCGGTACGTGCATTGAGTGGCGTCTTGATTGCGGCCGCCGGACTCGACGTTCTAAGCATCGGCGTCGCTGCAGCAGTTCTGGCCACGTCGGGCATCGCCGCCGTCATCCCCGCAGCGGTGCGCGCGGCGCGCACCGACCCGCTCATCGCATTTAGAGGTGACTGAAATCCGATTGACGTCAGTCGAGATCGAAATCCCGCATCGGCCGCGTCACCGGCTCGTGGCGCGCTTTTTTCAACGCTTCCTCGAATCTCCGCGTCAGGGCATCGTCGCGGCCCTTTTCCGCTTCGACTGATTGCTCGAAGAGCGACTCGCGTCGAGCCGCCTCCGCCTCCAGGATGCGCGCGGCATCGTTCAGCTCAGGCTTGTCGCCACGTTCGGGTACGCGGTGACTGACCACGCGACGAAGGTTCGTGTCGATCACGAGGACCGCGTCGCAGCAGGGACATGCAACTTCGATCTCGCTTTTGAGCTTCGCCATGAACTGATCTTACGCAATGCGGAATGCAGATTTCAAAGCTCAGATTCCCTCCTGAATTCGGCATTCTGAATTCTGAATTACATTGCTCTTAGCAATGAGCGACTCACACACGCGGACGATCCGCGTCGCCACCTACAATATCCATCGCTGCCGCGGCCTGGACGGACGCACGCTGCCGGCTCGGATCGCGGATGTAATCCGGGCCATCGACCCCGATCTCATCGCCCTCCAGGAGGTCATCGGCGCCGGCCCGCACTCGCCTGGCCATGCCGAAGAACTCGGGGCGCTGCTGGGGATGGGCTGGGTGATGGCGCCGACGCGCCATCTTCGCGGCAGTCTCTTCGGCAACGTCGTTCTCAGCCGCCACCCGATCATTCATCACACGCACTACGATTTGTCCTGGAAAACGTGTGAACCGCGCGGTTGCCAGCGTGTCGACGTGGCCTTCGGCGACGACCGGTTGCGTCTCTACAACGTGCATCTCGGGACCGCATTCCTCGAGCGCCGGTATCAGGCCGGGCGACTCCAGGGAATCGTGCACGATCGTCGCGTCGGCACTCCGAAAATCGTCCTCGGCGACTTCAACGAGTGGATGAAGGGGCTGGCCACCTCGACGCTCAACAAGCACCTGCAAAGCATCGATCTTCGAGCGCACCTCCGCCGGCGCCGGACGTATCCCGGCGTGTTCCCGGTGCTGCATCTCGATCACATTTACTACGAGGGACAGGTGGAGGTGGCGAAGGTCGAACTGCCGCGCACGCGGCTTTCGTTGATGGCGTCGGACCATCTCCCGCTCGTGGCGGAGCTCAAGGTTCAGTTCCCGTAGGTCCGTTAACCTTCCTCTTCGAACTCTTCTTCTTCGATCGGAAGGAACCGAGTCGGTGGGCGCAGCGCTTCGCGAAAGTCGTAGACCGGCAGGTGCTTCACGTGCAACGCGATCACGCAACCCGGTGCTTTTTCGTCGACGACGACGGTCACGGGGCTCCCCTCGACGCCCTCGCGAAACGCGAGACGGCAACCGCAGGCGAGTCGGGCGTGCGTGAAGCCTTTCAACATGTTCGGATCATACTACAGCAGGGTCTCGCCGGAGCCAGCCGGTCTTTCCAGGCCTGAGCGCAGTCGAAGGCAGACCCGCCGCGCGCTACAGCAATGTCTTGATCTCCCGCTCGATTTGCTCTTTCGTCGCAATCCCCGAGTGTTTCTTCGCGATGACGCCGTCGCGCCCGATGATCACCGACACTGGAATCCCGAAGAGCGGACCGAACGCTTCCTGCACATCCTCGCGCCCATTGCCCACCAGCACCGGGTAATTCATCTTGAACTCGGCTGCGTACGGCAACAGCTTCTCCGCGGTGTCATCCACTGAAAGTCCCAGCACCACGAGATCGTCCTTGTACTGCTCCTGAAGCTCGACTAGCGACGGAATCTCCGCGCGACATGGACCGCACCACGTTGCCCAGAAGTTCAACAGAATGACCTTGCCTTTGAATGACGCCAGGTGCACATCGACACCATGCATGTCTTTCAGTGTGAAATCGAGCTGCGCCGGTTTGCCAGCCGCCTGGTCGTCTTCGGGCTCACCGGGGAAGTCGCCCGCGCCAGGTGCCGTCTCATCATGCGGCTCGATCCCGGGCGCGACCCAGATGAGTCCCAGCGCGAGCGCAACGGCGCCCATCGCCAACCATACGGCCTTGCGCGACCGCGGAGCCTCAGGCTCCGGGATAGCCCCTGGTGCGGGCTCTGGCTGCGCCGGGGCCTGACCGGGTTCGACTGGATTTATATCGTCCTGCATGTTGATCTCGGCTCCGAGTCACGGTCCGCCTGGAGGCGGATACCAGATCACGGTCCGGCTAAAGCCGGACACTACTACATTACTACCGCGCTTCCCGCATGACGTATCGGGACGCGCCCGTCATCCCTCCAGCGTCAGCTGGTGTCACGAGAACGAAGGTCGTTCCGTCTCGAGACCAGATTTGCGATCGATGGCCCAGCGTGACGAGGTCGTCCGGCTTTCGCTCGGTCCCAGGGAGAACAAAGAGCGAGACGTCCTGGCCGTGCACGCGGTACATCACATGGGGCACGAGTCCATCGCCGTACAAACATCGACGTGCGCCGACAAGCTGTATGTCATCCTCGGCGGAGGAGGCGGGAACGTGGACGTTCCACCCGTATTGTTCCGACAGCATGTGCTCGATGTTGCGCGCATCGGCGGATGCGGCGCCGGCGGGACCAAACAACTTGAAGCACTTCGAATGATCGGCGGTCAGTTGCGCGGCGAGCAGCGCGTCCGAACGACGCGTCGCGAGTGAGAAAAAGGCCGAGGCGGTAAAGATCATGACTACCGCCGCCAGCAAAACGGGAACGAACTGGACACGCCACCACGGTCTCAGGTCGATCGCACCGGCGCGCGAGTCATGTCGGGCACCTACGAGCGACTCGCATCGGCCCTGAAGTCCCGGAGGCAACGGCTCGGCCATGAGCCGCGACGCTCCATGCCGTAACACATGCCGGCCACTGCGTTCCTCGTCCGCCAAACGCCGGCACGGGGGACAGGCGGCCAGATGTTGCTCGATCGCGCGACGCTCCTCGGGTTGGAGCAGGTCGTCGGTGAATGCTGCCAGCGAGTCGATGATCCGTCGACACTCGCTCATGCGGTTGCTCTCGTCCTTCGCAACTGCTCGAGCAACATGCGTCGCCCTCGAGAAATGCGAGACATCACGGTCCCAATCGGCACATCGAGCGTCTTGGCGATTTCCGCATACGAGAACTCCTCGACATCGCGCAACCAGACGGCCTGACGAAAAATATCCGGCAACTCATCGAGCGCCGCGCGCAGGTCGGCGTCGAGTGTATTCCGCAGCAGCAACTGTTCCGGAGTCTCACCCCGCTGAGAATCGTCTGCTGCCGCTTCGGCTTCTTCGAGGCGCGAGCTGTCGACCTCGACGGTGGCCGCCTCTCGTCCCGTGTCGCGAAGCCGATTCCGCCACGTGTTGTGCAGGATCGTCGACAACCAGGCCCTGAGGTTCGTGCCGCGCTCGAATCGATCCGAGAAGCGCAGCGCCTTGACGAGCGTGTCCTGCACCAGGTCCTCGGCATCGGCCCGGTTCCGGGTCAGCCTCAGCGCCGTCGCATAAAGCGGCTCGAGGTAACGCAGAATCTCCGTGCCGAACGCGTCAGCGTCTGCAGGCTGGCGACGTCGGAACATCGGCGATACCGAGACCCACTGGATCAAACCCGGGGCGCTTCTGGAAAATTCCTGCGATGCGAGCCCGCGGCCTGACGAAGTATACCGTCCGAGGACGGCGACACAGGACACCGACGTCCAAGACGACAGGCAAGGACACGTTTCTCATTCGTTTTTTCGAGAAACCCTAGGCACATCCTTTGCTCGGCCGTTCGTATTTCATCGGTTTGCGACCTCTAGCAGGTCGGCGGTAAGATCGCGACTCGACTCGCCGCGCAACCCGGTTAAGAAAGCGTGCCGAACGGGCAGGGCGGGATCCCTGCAAGGAGAACTGACCATGAGCACCCGCACCCCGTGCGGTCTTCTGCTCCGGGTGATGACGTTGCTGGCCTTCGCGGTGCCGGTCGCGGCCCAGACCCCATATATTCCCTACTTCGGGAAGAACCAGATCCGCTACGACAAGTTCGAGTGGTACCGATACGAGACGGACCACTTCATCATGTACTACTACCCGGAAATCGAGCCTCATCTCGAGCGCATGGCTGGCTATGCTGAGAGCGCGTATCAGCAGGTCAGTTCCGAGCTCAAACACGACCTCGCGCACAAAGTCCCGCTCATCCTGTTTCAAACGAGCAGCGAATTTCAGCAGCAGAACGTGATTCCCGGCGCGGCACAGGAAGGCGTCGGTGCGTTCGCCGAGCCGATCCGTCAGCGCATCGTGATGCCGATGGACGAACCGCCCGATCTGCTCTATCGGCTCATCCTTCACGAGCTCACTCATCAGTTCGACTACGACATCATCCCGGCGACTCTCGTTCGCCGCAGCACACCTCTCTGGGTGCATGAAGGGCTGGCCGACTACATGACGGGCGCGTGGCGTCCGCTCGACCTGATGTCCGTCCGCGACGCGGCGGTTGCCGACATCATCCCGAAAATGAGCAAGCTCGAGGGATACAGCGACGTTGGCGGCGCGCGAATGATCTACAACCTCGGGCACGCCATCTTCGAATTCATCGAATCGAAGTGGGGCAAGGAAGGGCTGCGTCAGTACCTCTTCTCATTGCGCAAGTCGGTGATTGGCGGCGGCGAAGACGCCTACGAAGAGGCCTTCAAGATCACGGCCGAGGAATTCGACACGGAGTTCGAGAAGTACCTCAAGGACCGCTTCAAGCCGTTCCGGGACAAGGAGCGTCCCGCCGATTACGGTCGAAACCTCCTGCCCAACAAGGAGAAGACACCCTACCGCGGCGGTTACACGGTGGAGCCGTCTCCGTCGGGCGACTTGCTGGCAGTGTTCTCCGGCAACGCCCGCGATCGCGAGGGCGACATCCTCCTCGTCTCGGCGCACGATGGCAGCGTCGTCAAGAACCTGACGAAGGGATTCGATCAGGATCTCGGCTTCGAGTTCATCGTGACACCGGGTGGCCGCTGGGTCACGGTCCCGTGGTTCTCGTGGTCCGCCACAGGAGATCGTCTGGCCTACTTCGCGCGCGCGGAGAAGTGGCGCTCGCTCATCCTTCAGAACGTCCTCAACCGCAATATCGAGCGCCGCATCGCGATGCGCTCGGTTGACGATCCCGAGTCGCCCGACTTCTCGCCTGACGGACGGAAAGTGGCCTTCGCGGCGCTGCAAAACGGCGTCGGTGACATCTTCGTGATCGATCTGCAGAGCGAGCAGATCACCAACATCACAAAGGACGCGTTCGCCGATTCAGCTCCGACATGGTCTCCGGATGGTCAGTCGATCATCTACAACGCCCGCGTCAGCGGCAACGAGAAGCTGTTCAGGGTCGACGTGGCGACGGGTCAGAAGACGCAACTGACATTCGGAACACACGACGATGCGGCGGCGCAATTCCTGGATGCGGACACGCTCGTCTTCCCATCAACGGCCACCGATCCGGCGCAGCCGATCGACCCGGACGTGTCGCGCAACGGCCAGATCTACAACGTCTGGACACTCAATCTGAAAAACGGCGAACTGCGGCAGTACACCGACGCCGTCAGCGGCAACCTGTATACAGCGGTGCTCAGGGACGGAAACGCGCCACCACGCATCGGTGTCGTCACGTACTACAAGGGCGATTACGAGCTGCATGCGCTTGACCGGCGCGATCCGATCGTCACCGCTGCATCATCCGACTTTGGCGCGCCTGGGCCGATCATCGACTTCCAGGCACCACTGTCCCACACGCTGGTGGCAGACAAGAAAGCGAAGAAGGGCCGATTCGAAAAGATGTTCATGGACGGCCGTCCGCCCGTGAACGTGGGTGTCACGAGCAGCGGCGATGTGTTCGGCGGAACGGCAGTGACATTCAGCGACGTGCTGGGCGATCAGCAGTTCAGCCTGTTTGCGGCGTCGATCTCGCAGTACCGCACGCTGTCGCTGTCCTATCTCAACCTCGCGCACCGCTTCAATTACGCCCTCCAGGGTTACTCGCAGACGCAGTTCTTCTACGGAAACCTCGAGGGCGTGTTCTACGACCCGGCGTTCTCGGGCATCATCGACCGCGACCTGTCGATCGCGACTCGAACGATTCGCGGCGCGACGGCGTTCGGCATCTGGCCGCTCAACCGGTACCGCCGCCTGGAGCTCACCGGCAGCTTCCAGCAGTACACCGAGAACTTCAACGATCCCGCCCTTCAGGCGTATTCCGAGCAGTACCAGATCGACAATTACGGGGCGCCGCTCTTCCGCTCGGGCACGTTCATTCCCTTCGGCGTCAACTTCGTCCAGGAAACGACCATCTTCCGTGAGTTCGGACCTCTCTCAGGAAGCACCGTGCGAGCCGGATACGAGGTCGCTCCGAAGATTGGCGACTCGCTCTCGCGTCAGACCACGGACATCGATGCCCGTTACTACGTGCGTCTCGGCGCCTCGGGGCTACTGGCGCTGCGCGCCCGCGGGTTCAAGAGCTGGGGCGATGCGCCTGACTTCATGTACTTCGGCGGCAACTCCGAGATGCGCGGGTATGAGTACCTTCAGTTCGTGGGCGACAGCACGGCGTTCTTCAACGCGGAGCTGCGCTTCCCACTTATCGAAGCCATGCTGACGCCGATCGGCGTGCTCGGCGGGATCCGCGGGGTGTTCTTTGCCAACATGGGCGGAGGAAAGTTCGAGGGACAGGATGCGGCGCCGCCGAGGAATTCCGGCGGCGGCTGGAAGTGGTGGAGCAGCGGCACCGATGTCTACACGCCGATCAACGGTTTCGTGTCGACAGGCCTCGGACAGCAGGCGCCGGTGTACGGCACACCGGTTGTCGTCGATGGGTTCCGGCTCGTCGACGCTCGCGCCTCGTACGGCGTCGGGCTGGAAACGTTTGCGCTTGGCTTCCCGATTCACTTCGACTGGGCGTGGAAGACGCTGTTCAACCGGGACTGGGAAGACGCGCTCTTCAGGCCGTATGGCGGGAGCGACGAGTTCCGGAAGGTGAAGTTCTCGGTCTGGATCGGGTACGACTTCTAATCCTCTATAGGCCGGGTCTTGTTTCTTGAGACCCGGCCTCTGTCAACTTCCAAACTCCAACTCCCAACTCCCAACACGCCTGGTTGCTTTGGGAGTTGGATCCTTGGGAATTGGGCGTTGACCGGTTTCACTCGAGCCTTACCTCACTCCTCGCCATATCAATCGACACACGATAGCGGCTCAGGAAGTTGTGTCCGACGATGCCGCCGAGCTGGTAGCCGAGGAGCACGCTCGGCGCCCGCAGGTTGAGAACGGCAAGCCCGACACGACGCAGGCTCACCCCTTCGAAATCCAGATCCACGCCGGGTAGCAGGAATGCATTTTCGTCGGGACCCGACATACCGAGGACACGGATCGGGATGCGGCGAGCGGTCTTCATCTCGAGCAAGTCCGCCGTGTCGGCGCCAATCGAGATCACTTCACCGCCGGTATCGACGACGAAATAAGCCGGATGCATCGAGTTGAGCGTGCCTCGGATCAGCGGCAACGGCTGAACCCGCATCGGCAGCGCCACACCCGCCGGTGTGGCGTCCAGGGCCCGCGCGAGCATGACCCGCTTTCTCTCGTAGTCGACGCTCACCGAGAACCCCAGCGCGATCGGCGAGAGACTTTGTCCCTGCCAGCGAGCCGCCCCGCCAATCACTGGCGCCCGGATCGCAACCGGCACGTTGTGAACCTTCAACGATCCGAGTTCGACGCTGTCAGCACGACCGAGGAGGATCTTGCGCACCCCGGGCTGCCCGACGCCGGCGGTCAGCGTGGAGGTGACTGTAGGAATCGCAGCGGCGCGCGCGAGCTCCGGAGAAATGCCGGTGCGCTCGGCCCCGGTATCGAGTACCCACTCGACGCCCACGCCGTTCAGCCGCCCCAGGACCACGATCTTGTTGTTCACCAGTTTGAACGGCAACGTGTGGACCCGATTCCCATCCTCGTCGCTGACCTCGAGCGGCGGCCGCTTGGCGAAACTACGGAGCAGTTTCGCGCGATTGCGCGCGATCGTCATCGCGGCGGACTCGCGTGCGGGCAACAGGTTGGCGGACTCCTCGTAGGCCTGCGCCGCCTCCGCGAAGCGAGTGAGCCGCTCCAGAACGGTCCCGTGCACGGCGTGCAGATCCGAATCGGCGGGAGAGAATTCAATTGCGCGTTCGATTTCGCCGAGCGCTTCGGTCAGGCGCGATCGCGAAGTCAGCGACCTGGCGATGCCATACCGCGCGCGCGCCGATTGCGAATCGACGGTCAACGCGCGGGCGTACTCACGGTCGGCTTCATCGAAGAACCCCGCGGCCCACAGCGCATCGCCCGACAGCGTGAGCGCTTCGGAGTCCGCAGCGTGCGTCGACAGAATCGACGCCGCTCGGCGTGCTACCGTGAACTCTCCGATGCGCAATGCCGCGAGCACTGTGCCTTTCCGTGCGCCGAGCGCAACCGAAGCCTCAGGCGATTCGGACGCCTGAACGAATCCCTTGAGCGCGTCCGAATACTTGCCATCCTGGTAAAGGCCTGTTGCGTGCTTGAACTGTTCTGTCAAATCGGTCGTCGACTGCGCGGACAGCAACGCGACCGCGGAGATGCAGGAACTGGCGAGAACGATCACGCGGGACGTGCCAACCACCTGCCTGTCGCTTCGTGACCTTCGTTGTTGTGGTGCGATCGTCGTGTGCTTCGTGGTTAGAAGCGCTCGAGCAACAGCTCACTCCGTTCCATATCCATCGTCACGCGGAACGGCGCGAGGAACTTGTGGCCGACGATGCCCCCGAGTTGGAAGCCCAGGAGGATGCTGGGCGCGCGCAGATTCAGGACCACGAGCGGGAAGTTCCGGTACTCGATCTCGTCGAAATCGAGATTCTGTCCCGGCATCAGGAACGCTTCGCGGTCCCAGCCCGATGTCCCCCACACGCGCAACGGGATGCGGCGGAACGGAGACGCGGGAAGGATGCTGGCCGTTTCCGCGCTGATCGAGATCACCTCGCCACCGGTATCGACCACGAAGTAGGCCGGGTGTGTCGAGTTGAGAAGGCCGCGCACCATCGCGAGACGATGGATGCGCATCGGCAGGCTCACATCTGGCTTGACCGGCGGGAGCTTGTGGCCGATCGTCAGGAACCGCTGCTGGTAGTCGATTCGCATCGACATGCCAATCGACAACGGTGAGAACGACTCTCCTTCACGCTTCGGGATGCCGCGCAGCGCAGGGTTCTTGATGAGCACGGGCAGGTTGCGTACCTGCAGCGTCCCGAAATCGAGCGACTTGACCTGTGCCAGTTGGAGGCCGCGAAGTCCCACCTCTCCCACACCGGCACTGAGCGTGTACGTCACCGGGCGAATCCGCTCGCGCTGCGCCGTCTCGCGCGAGAGCACCGTCTCTTCCGATCCGGTGTCGAGGATAAAGTCCTGCGGACGGCCGCCGTTCACGCGCGCCTGCACGATGATCTTGTCCGCCTGCAGCCGGAACGGCAGCGTGTGGAGCATCGTCAGATCCTCGGGGTCGATGTCGACCGGCGCGACATCACCGAAGGAGTCGAGGAACTCCACCTGCGCTTTTGCCCACGCCGCCTTGTCGCTGCGGTCTTTGTTCGGCAGGAGGTTGATGTAATTGCGATACGCGTTCGCGGCCTGCGCGAACCTGTGCAGACGTTCGTAGATGTCGCCGACGAGCGCGTGGATCTCGCCGTCCCGCGGAGATGCCGCGGATGCACTCAATGCGGCATCGAGCGCCTCCTCCAGCTTGCTGGTCGCCGCCAGCGATCGCGCGAGACCGAATCGCGCTCTCGCCGAGTCAGGTGTCCGATCGACGCTGGCGCGGTACTCCTTCTCCGCTTCGTCGAAGAGACCGTACGACCACAACGCGTCCGCGTGCAACGTCCGCGCCTCCGGATCGTCGCCCGCCACCTTGACCAGCTCCTCGGCTTCCTGTCGGGCGCGAATGAACTCGGCAACCTTGAGTGCGGTCCGCACCGTCCCCTTGCGCGCAGCCAGTGCGAGCTTCGGATCGTCTGTCTTGGTCGCGGCGGTGAAGGCCAGCAGCGCTTCCTGGTAACGCGTCTCGTCGTAGAGCAGAGCGCCGAGCTGGAGCTGAAGATCCGCGTCGCCGCCGATGTCCGCATTCACTGCGAGGGAGCATCCAACGAGGAGGGCTGCCGCGCAGGCCGTAGCCTGAACGATTCTCACGAGCCGGCGCGACATCCGCATGGTGCCACCCTTCGCCTTGAATGGGGGCCGCAGCCCACCGACGTTGATCAAGGGCCCAGCCCTTGACTGGTTACGATCTCTGATAGAAGGCGGCGTTAACCGGAATGAAGTTCTTCCACTTCTCCGGGGTCTCATCGAGCGCAAAAATCGCCTCGACGGGGCACGCGGGAACGCAGGCACCGCAATCGATGCATTCGTCCGGGTGAATATACAGCATTTCCGCAGACTGAAACTGGGGTTCGTCCTTCCGCGGATGGATGCAGTCCACGGGGCACACATCGACACAGGCGGAGTCTTTCGTGCCTACACATGGTTCGCAGATGATGTACGCCACGCAGTAGTTCTCCTCTGACGGCCAGGGCACGCTCCGTCAGCAACGACAGAGTATAACTCGGCGGTTCTGACCTTTCCTTTACCGCAGTGCTTCGGCTTTTTGGATCATTCGGTTGGATTCACTCGCCGCTATACGGTCACCACCCGCGTTTCCGGCCTGATATGAACGTCCGCGCGCGGGCATCGGCCTTGCTCACCTTTGCACGCCCGGGCCGGACCAGCCACGTGCTTTCCCGAAAGACGGGACGGATCCGGCTCGGCAGCGGTCCTGTTGGGCGTGGCCACTGCCGACGTCCAGTGCCGGCATTCTCGGATGCGTCAAGCATGGCTGGATCCGCCAGCCGGAAGGGACGTTGAATGGGTAGCAGATCGAAGACGATGCGCGGCGTTGCCGCCGCGATCGCTGTCGCGAGCCTTGCGATCGTGTCCACCACTGTGTCTGTCCTCGCTCAGGCGAAGAAGGGCGGCGACCCGAAGGCGGCTGCGGTCAAGAATCCGGTTCAACCCACACCGAAATCGATCGCCGCCGGTCAACAAGCGTATAACCGGGCCTGCCGGCAGTGCCATGGGCCGAAGGGGCTCGGCGACGGCCCGCTCGCGCCCAAGAATCCAAGCCCCGCCGATCTCACCGACGCCGAGTGGGCCTACGGATCCAGCGATGGCGAGATCTTCGCCATCATCTCCAACGGTGTGGGCGGCGATTCCGAGATGAAGGGCCATCGCAGTGAGATGACTGCCACCGACATGTGGAACATCGTCAACTTCCTCCGGAGTATCGGTCCACAACCCGCCAAGTGATGTCGGAGGAGCTCGAGCAGCGCGGACGTTGACCGCGCCCATAAGGAGGACCATGCGTAGACGTTTGCTCCACTGCGCCCTGGTAATAACCTGGATACTCGGAGGTGTCGGGTGCGACGAGTCACTATCGAACCTGGCAGGACCGACACCGAACCTGGAACCGACCTTCAGCAGCATCCAGCAAGAGATCTTCAGTTCCGGCGATTCGTCCGGGCGTCCTGCGTGCACGAACTGTCACAACGCCATTGGCAGTCGGTTCAACGGTCTCGATCTGAGTCCGGCCGTCTCGTATGGCAACCTGGTCAACATCGCGAGCCGGGGCAAACCCGGCGCGGTGCGCGTGATCCCAAGCGACCCCGAGAACAGCTACATCATTCACAAGCTCGAAGGGCGCTCCACCATCGCCGGTGTTCGCATGCCCTTGGGCGGTCCTTTTCTCGAAACCGGTCAGATCCAAATCATCAAGCGATGGATCGAGATTGGTGCACCCAACAACTAGGAGCTGAACGATGACTTGTTCGAGACTCGTCATTCTCGCCGCAGTGTGTGCACTGTCTTGCCCGGCGCTCGCTCTCGCTCAGGACGACGACCCGGATCGCGATCTGAACCTCTCGCAGCCCGACTTCACGATTGTCAACTTACCGACCACGCAGCGTCTGCCGCGTCACAAGGGTGTATTCCGCCTGACCCATCGTTTTGCGCGTCCGCTTGGTCAGGGTGACTTCGGCGACCTGCTCTCGGATTTCTTCGGTCTCGACAACGGCGCGCAGATCGGACTGGAGTATCGCTACGGCCTCATGCGAGGGACGCAGATCGGCATCTACCGCACGAGCAATCGAACGATCCAGTTCTTCGCGCAGCACAGCACGTTCCAGCAGGGCGACAACGGCCTGTTCGACCTCGACATCGTCGCCACCATCGAGGGCACCGAGAACTTCGGGGCCAGCACCCCCGAGGGGTCCAGCACCAGCTACTCGCCCTCGGTGGGAGTGGTCCTTTCGCGGGAAATGGGAAGCCACGGTGCGCTCTATTTCGAGCCGATCTGGGTGAACAACTCGAACCCGTCGCCGAGCGAGCTGGCTGACGACAACGACACCTTCCTCCTTGGTCTCGGTGCACGCATTCGCATCCGGCCCACGGTCTATCTCGTTGGCGAGATTATCCCGAGGATTGGCTACGATCCCGATGTCACCCACGCGACGTTTGGCATCGAGAAACGCGCCGGCGGCCACGTCTTCCAGTTCAATTTCTCGAACGGGATCGGGACCACGATGGCCCAACTGTCGCGGGGCGGAACCGACACTGACGACTGGTACATCGGATTCAACATCTCGAGGAAGTTCTTCTGATAGGACCCCGGGGGTGATTTCCAGGCGTTCGTGAGGAAATCACCCCCGGGGTCTTTTACTCCGCGGTCTCACCGGGCTGCAGCTCGAGGACCTGGACTCCGCGCGGCTCGACGAGCGGCTTCAGCGCCGCCGGCGTCCCAGTGAGCAATGGAAATGTGCCCCAGTGCATCGGTACGACCTGTTTCACGCCGAGCATCTCGCAGGCACGGGCGGCACCTGCGGGTCCCATCGTGAATCGATCGCCGACGGGAAGAAACGCGATGTCGGGCGTGTACGTTTCGCCAATGAGTCGCATGTCGCCAAAGACATCTGTGTCGCCCGCGAAGTAGATCGTTCGATTGTCTTCCAATCGGACGACGAAGCCGCACGGCTCGCCCATGTAGATCATCTGGCCGTTCTCAATGAATCCGCTGCTGTGACTCGCGGCCGTCATCGACACGGTCAGATCGGCGATCCTGATCGAGCCGCCCTTGTTCATGGGCACGGTGTTCTGGATGCCCTTTCGCTCGACCCAGTCACACAACTCATACACGCCAATCACCGGCGCGCCGCTGGCGCGTGCACACGCGACGAGATCTTCGATGTGATCACCGTGTCCATGTGACGCGAGAATCAGGTCAACCTGAGGCGGTTTCTTGAGGGCGTCAGGGCACGACGGGTTGTTCACCAGCCATGGATCGAAAAGAAGGCGCTTCCGCCCGGGAGTACGCAGCAGGAATGTCGAATGTCCGAGCCAGGTAATGGCGAGTCGTTCCACAACGCATACCTTAAACCACGACGGACACGACGACAGTCACGCTTCGTGGTTACGGCGTGGGGTCGGGTAAACTTGTAGGTGAATGGCCGTCGAAGCACCCCTCGAGTTTGTCACCCCGCGTGAACCAAAGCCCGCCTGGTTGAAAGTCCGCGCCCCGGGATCGGAGAACTACCTCCGCCTCAAAGGAATCATGCGCGACCTCGGGCTCAACACGGTGTGCGAGGACGCGCACTGCCCCAATATCGGAGAGTGCTGGCATCACGGCACCGCGACGTTCATGATCCTGGGCGACATTTGCACGCGCGCCTGTGCCTATTGCGCGGTGGCGCACGGCAAGCCCAACGAATTGGACACTGCCGAACCGGCGCGGGTGGCCGAGGCAGTTGCGCGCCTGGGCCTGCACTACGCAGTGGTGACCTCCGTCGATCGCGACGATCTCGTAGACGGCGGCGCCTTCATTTTCGCCGAGACGATTCGGCTGACTCGCCAGCGAGTACCTGGCTGCCGCATAGAAGTGCTGATCCCTGACTTCCAGGGCATCGAGTCATCGCTGCGCACCGTTCTCGACGCCGGCCCTGACGTACTCAATCACAACATCGAGACCGTTCCTCGCCTCTATCGGATGGCGCGATCGGGTGGCCGATATCCGAGATCCCTCGAGCTGCTCGATCGGTCGCGGCAGTATCGCCCAGACATCGCCACCAAGACCGGGATCATGGTCGGGATGGGCGAGGAGTACGACGAGATCCTCTCGGTCTTCGATGATTTGAGGAACGTGGGCGTCTCGATCCTGACGATCGGTCAGTATCTGCGTCCATCCGCGAAGCATGCGCGCATGGTGCGTTACTACCATCCCGACGAGTTCGCCGCGCTCAAGCAAGCCGCACTCGATCGCGGGTTCGTGCACGTCGAATCAGGTCCGCTGGTGCGCTCGTCCTATCATGCGCACCAACAGGCTGACGCTTTCCAGTCGCGGCAGTAGTGTTCCGGCTTCCCTGGGCGCCGAAGCGCTAAGGCGCGAAGGCGGCAGCCCGGGCCCGATCCTAAGAACTTCTAGCCAAGTCGGACCTTTTCTCCGGCCAGACCATCTACCCTCCCTCGTCTTACGATCGATGTCTGCACACCAGGGCTCGAAATGGCTGTGCAGTCGCTGGCACTTCCGCCGTGGCAGGCTTCATGCTCGAAACTGTCATAGCGAATCACATATATGAAAGCCCCCCAGACGACGGCACAGTACCCGCGAACCGTCTTCATCGGCTCGGAGGCGCTTCTCGCGGCGTGGAACGCCAGTGGCGGTCAGACGAGCCAGGTGATTTCCATCCCACCGACCGATCTCGCGTTTGCGATGGAGCTGATTGGTGAGGCGCAGCCCGAGGTTGTCGTCATCGAACAGGCAGTCGCGGCAAACGACGAAGGATCGGCGCTGATGGACCGCCTTCACAGCGAGCGCTATCTGCGCGGGACTGAGGTCCGGCTGCTGCCAGCCGATCGCGCTGCCGCGTTGATGTCATCCGGACCCGGAGAGCTCGATCCACATACGTGGCTCAGCGGCCTGGCCCAGGCGCTGCCAGCGAGACCGGAAAGACGTGCGGCACGCATCCGTGCCCAGGCCGACGAAAAGGCCCTCATCGACGGGCAGCCAGTCACGTTGATCGATCTGTCAGCAGTAGGCGCCCAGGTACGGTCTCAGGCCGTGCTGAAGCCGCGGCAGCGGATCCGGCTGGTGCTGCCGCCGGAGCGCGGTTCGGTCAAAGCCGTGGCCGTTGTCGCGTGGTCCACGTTCGAAATCGGACCCACACCAACGTATCGTGCTGGTGTGGCCTTCACGCGAGCGATTCCAGATCCGGCGTAAGCGGTGGCGTTTGCGTTACGCCGCCTTCGAATCGTAATAGGAGCTCCTGCTCTGACGCGACTTGCGCCGCCTGCGGACCTTCAGCAGGGCGAACCCTGCGACCACGAGTAGGGCGAAAAGGATCCAGGTCATGGCTGTACCTCCAAGTACGGACGCTAGCAGGGGCAAGCCACGTACCTGCCATAAACGACACAGAACACCCCATGGCGGCACGTCGTCCGGCGAGGCACCCGAGTCAGAAACGTAACTGGATTACAAGTCAGGTCGTGCGTCTTCCTACTGGAAGACTCGCAGCAACCTCGTGATCGGATCGAAGTAGCGATCGACCACGCGCTCCTTGAGCGGGATGATGGCGTTGTCCGTGATGTGAATGTGCTCCGGACACACCTTGGTGCAGCACTTCGTGATGTTGCAGTAACCGATGCCGTGCTCGTCCTTGAGCGCCGGCACTCGGTCCTCGGTGTCGAGCGGATTCATCTCGAGGTTTGCTGCGTAGACCAGAAAGCGCGGCCCGATGAACTCATCGTGCTTGCTGTGATCGCGCAGCACGTGACACACGTCCTGGCACAGGAAGCACTCGATGCACTTCCGGAACTCCTGCACGCGGTCGATGTCCTTCTGCATCATCCGCCACGTGCCGTCGGGCGCATCGGCCGGGCGCGGCTTGAACTTCGAGATCCCCTTCTTGACCCGGAAGTTCCATGACACGTCGGTGACGAGGTCCTTGATGACAGGGAACGCGCGCATGGGCTCGACGGTCACCGGTTCGTGCAGGTTGACCTGGCTGAGTCGCGTCATACACATCAACCGCGGCTGGCCGTTGATCTCGGCCGAGCACGACCCGCACTTGCCGGCCTTGCAGTTCCACCTCACCGCCAGATCGGGCGCCTGCTCCGCCTGAATCTTGTGGATGACGTCGAGGACGACCATGCCGTCGCTGACCTCGGTGTGAAAGGTCTGGAACGTTCCATCCGATGGAGCGGGGTCGCCATCGCGCACGCCTGCGCGATGGGGTGCCTCAGGATGCGTGCGCCAAATTTTGAATGTCGCGCTGCTCAGGGCCATTGAGTTCTGGTCTCCGCGGGGGCTAAAGCCGCCGCTCTACGTAATCCGTCATCCTACGACTTCTGTTCTTCGATCACCTGCTTGAGATGATCCGGGATCGGCGGGATCGGGATGCGCCCGATCTCCATGATGTCGCCCGCTCCCTGCCTGACCGCGATATTGATCGTGCTGAACTCGGCAACCTTGTCCGGATAGTCCTCGCGGAAATGGCCGCCGCGGCTTTCCTTGCGCTCGATCGCGGAGCGCGCGATCGCCTCGGACACCGTCAGCAGGTTGCGCAGATCGAGCGCCGTGTGCCAGCCGGCGTGATACTCCCGGTGACCAGATACACCCACGCGCGCCGCCCTCTCCTTGAACTGCGCGATGCACTTGAGCGCTTCCCTCATCTCGCTCTCGGTGCGAACAATCCCAACGAGGGCCTGCATCGTCTCCTGGAGATCGGCCTGCACCTTGTACGGATTCTCGCCACCATCACCGCGATCGAATGGCGCGAGCGAGGCGCGCATCGCGCTCTCGACCTGCCCATCGTCCACGCGCGGAACCGGATGCTCCTTCGCCCACGTGGCCGCATACTCGCCGGCGCGCTTGCCGAAGACGATCAGGTCGGACAGCGAATTCCCGCCCAGGCGATTGGCGCCGTTGATGCCCGATGCGCATTCACCTGCGGCGAAGAGACCAGGAATCGTCGACATCTGAGTGTCGGCATCGACGCGGACGCCGCCCATTACGTAGTGCGTCGTCGGCCCGACTTCCATCGGCTCCTTCGTGATGTCGAGGTCGGCCAGCTCCTTGAACTGGTGATGCATGCTCGGGAGCTTGCGCTTGATGTGCGCCTCGGAGTCCTTGAGCTTCTCTTTGATCCACGCGATGTCGAGGAACACGCCACCGTGTGGCGATCCGCGGCCGGCTTTGACCTCGCGGTTGATGCAGCGCGCGACGTGATCACGAGTCAGAAGCTCGGGCGGACGGCGGGCGCTCTTGTCGCCCTGCGTATAGCGCCAGCCTTCTTCCGGATCGGAAGCCGTCTGCGGCTTGTAGTTGTCCGGGATGTCGTCGAACATGAAGCGGCGGCCCTCGCTGTTCTTGAGGACACCACCCTCGCCGCGCACGCCCTCGGTGACGAGAATCCCGCGCACGCTCGGCGGCCAGACCATCCCGGTCGGATGGAACTGAATGAACTCCATGTCGATCAGCTCGGCGCCGACGCGATACGCCAGCGCATGACCGTCGCCGGTACCTTCCCAGCTGTTGCTCGTGATCTTGTACGCGCGCCCGACGCCGCCGGTCGCCAGCACGATGGCCTTGGCATTGAAGACGTGGAAACGTCCTCGTTCGCGGTCGTACGCAAGCGCGCCCGCGGCACGGCGGTTGTCCAGGATCAGATCGATGACCGTGTGCTCCATGTGCACGGTCATGCCCGTATAGACGGCGTGATCCTGCAGTGTGCGAATGAGCTCGAGCCCGGTTCGATCACCGACGTGCGCCAGTCGTGGATAGCGGTGACCACCGAAGTTGCGCTGGTTGATACGGCCATCCGGTGTGCGGTCGAACACCGCGCCCCACCCTTCGAGCTCGCGCACGCGATCGGGCGCTTCCTTGGCGTGCAACTCCGCCATCCGCCAGTTGTTCACGTACTGACCGCCGCGCATCGTGTCGGCAAAGTGCACGCGCCAGCTGTCGCGGTCGTCGTTGTTGGCCATGGCGGCGGCCATCCCGCCTTCGGCCATGACCGTGTGCGCCTTGCCGAGAAGCGACTTGCAGATGAGGCCAACCGACACGCCGCTCGACGCCGCTTCAATCGCGGCGCGCAGCCCGGCGCCACCGGCGCCGATGATGAGGACGTCGTAGCTGTAACTCTGAAAGGACGCCATCAGATGAGCCTCGTGTCAGTAATGATGCCCATCGAGCAGAGACGGACATACACGTCCGACAGCGCGACCGAGAAGAGGCTCATCCAGGCAAAGAGCATGTGACGTCCGTTGAGCGCGCTCGAGCAGTTGTAGCAGGTGTGCCGCATCGGCGACTTTGAGACCTCGTCCTTCACGCCGCCCGCCACGTGGCGAATCGAGTGGCACCCGAGCGTGTAGCAGCTGAGGAGCACGACGTTCACGGCAAGGACCAGTGTGCCTACGCCGATGCCAAACTCCTCCTGACCGGTGGTCGGATTCGTGAACCACAGCGCCAGCCACACGTCGTAAGACAGAATCAGCAGAAAAATGCAGGCGATGTACGCGAAGTAGCGATGAACGTTTTGAAGAATCAGCGGGAGTGTCCGCTCACCCCAATAGCTCTTGCGAGGCTCACCCACCGTGCACGACACCGGGTCCATCCAGAAAGCCTTGTAGTAGGCGCCGCGGTAGTAATAGCAGGTGAAGCGAAACAGACCGGGGAACGGCAGGATCAGCAGCGCCGGCGAGAACGGCGCGAGCGCCGGCCACCATTCCGGTTTCGGTCCGAACAAGGCGTGGTGAGAAGATCCCCACAGTTCGGGTGAGTAGAACGGGGAAAGATACGGCCCGTAGGTGTAGTGGGCGTTCTGGAACGCCGCCCACGTCGCGTACACAACAAAGCCGCCGAAGACCGTGAACACGATCATCGGTTCGACCCACCACCAGTCGCGCCTGCGGGTTTCTCCAAAATCCCGCGGCACGATCTTGACGGGGACTGCCGCCATCAACTGCCTCCGAATGGGACGAAAGACAAGTGGCAAACCTTCATACGTTACTACACAGAAACCTGTGCAGTGAACGCCTCCTGCAGTACCGGAACTCGGAACTCGGACCCAAGAACCCTGAACCGGAACCCCGAACACAAACCCGGAACCCGGAACGTGGAACCGGGAACGACTGATTTGTTCACGGCAGTGCGGCGACCGCTGCCTGCGCGCATTCATTCGCAACCGTCACATAACGCTGCACCGCATCGGTGCCGATGACATACGGGTGCGGACTACCGGGCTTCCGCTGCGCCAGCGCCGGAATCTTGGTCTTGGTGCCGTCGAAATCGGTGTGATTCGCAAACAGCACATCGGCGCCGGCCTTGGTGACGATGTCGCGGAAGCGGACGGCGGAGGCCGCATAGGCCTGCAGGCGTGCCTGGTCCGGGCCGAAGTTGAACGCGGTGCCGCCCCAGGCGGCTGCGATGTGACGTTGACCGTTGTCGAACACCGGCACGATCGTCGACACCGTGCCCGGTGTATGCCCTGGCGTGATGTACATCGTCAGGGTCGTGTCGCCAAGCGTCAGTTTCTGGCCGTCCGTGACGACCATGTCTCGCTTCGGCTTCCACGGCGGATTCTGCTGCTCGACCATGTCCCAATCGGCAGCGGACATGAGGATGCGCGCGTTGAACTTCTCCTGGAGGAACTTCGCCCCGCCGGCGTGATCGAGATGGCCGTGCGAGATCAGGACGTATTTGATATCAGCGGGATTCAATCCGAGCTTCTTCAAGCCGCCGACGACTTCATCCTCGACCGAGTAGTCGTAGATGGCGTCGATCAGGATGATGCCCTGCGAGGTAGTGATCGCCCACGACGAGTACTCCGTCATCCCGACGTAGTACATGTTGTCAAAGACCTTGACCGGCTCGGCATGCCACGTGTCCCGCGCGGGTGGCGGGGGCGGGCCTCCTGCGCGCCGGCCGCCGCCACCGGCGCCACGTGCGGGTCCGCCTCCGCGAGGCGCACCAAGCGTCTGTGCTTCAGTGCAGGTGCGATTGAAGATCGCCGTGTGCTCGGTGCCGGCCGCAGCCTTGGCGGCGGCAATGTGTTTCTCCACCTCGGGTCGCGACTGCGCCGCCGCAGCAGCGACTCCGACCACACCAGCGAGTGCAAACGTCGCGAGCAACTTGGTCACGATGTCCTCCTGCGTCTGGTTACTTTCGCTTCGGTTTGTAGACGTGAGTACTCTGCCCGAAGAACACTTCCGCGCTCTCCATGACCGACTCGGACAGCGTGGGGTGAGGATGGATCACGAGCTTCACGTCCTCAGCTGTCGCACCCATTTCGATCGCCAGCACGCCTTCGGCGATCAGTTCTCCCGCACCTGACCCCGCGATCCCGACACCCAGCACTCGTCCAGTCTTCGGCTCGAGCACCAGTTTGGTCAGGCCCTCGGGCCGATCAACCGTAATCGCGCGGCTCAACGCACCCCACGGGAATTTGGCGACCTCGATCTCGATGCCTTCAGCCTGTGCCTGTGACTCGGTCAAGCCGCACCAGGCGATCTCGGGATCGGTGAAGACCACCGCAGGAATCGCCTGCGGTTCGAAGACCGCCTTGTGGCCGGCAATCGCTTCAACCGCAACACGCGCCTCGTGCGATGCCTTGTGGGCCAGCATCGGCTCGCCCGCCACATCGCCGATGGCGAAAATGTTTCGCTCCGCGGTGCGACGCTGTGGATCGGTCTCGATGAATCCTTTAGCGTCGACTTTCACCGCGGTGGTCTCCAGCCCGGGAATCTTCGCGTTCGGACGACGGCCGACGGCGACGAGGACGCGATCGAATAGTTGCTCCTTTTCGGCAACGTCGCCTTCGAAGGTGACGCGTATGCCGGCGCCGTCTTCCACGACCTTCACGACCTTCGTGTTCAGCATGATGGCCGCAAACAGCTTCTTCAATCGCTTCTCGAGCACGCCCACGAGGTCGCGATCGGCGCCAGGCAGGAGGCCGGGCGTCATCTCGACGACGGAGACCTTGCTGCCGAGCGTCGCGTAGACGGATCCGAGCTCGAGGCCGATGTACCCGCCGCCGACAACGAGCAACGACTTCGGGACGTCCGGAAGTTCGAGCCCTGACGTCGAGTCCATCATGCGCGGGCTGTCGAGCGACAGCGACGGTACCCGGGTCGGATGTGAGCCGGTCGCGAGAATCAGGTGCTCGAACTGCAACTCGGTTGTACCGCCGGTGCCAGCGACGGTGAGCGATTTTGGACTCGTCACCGTCGCACGCCCTTGCAGGAACTTCACCTTGCGAAGCTTCGCCACGGTGCCGACGCCGGAGGTCAGCTTGTCGACGACACCTTGCTTGTAGGAGCGAAGCTTGTTGACGTCGATCGTGGGCTCGGCGAAGCTCACACCCCAGTTGCCGGCATGCTTCGCCTCATCGATCACCTTCGCCACGTGCAGCAGCGCCTTCGACGGAATGCACCCGCGATAGAGGCACACGCCTCCGGGGTTCTTTTCCTCATCGATGAGGGCCACCTGCATGCCAAGATCAGCCGCATAAAAGGCCGCCGCATACCCGCCAGGGCCTGCGCCCAGTACCGCAACCTGAACCGAATCCGCCATCAACCCACCAAAGAGAGAAGGAAGGGTTGCTCGATTGCTTCGACAACCCAGCGCAGGAAACGCATCGCGTCGGCGCCATCAATCACGCGATGGTCATAGGAAAGCGACAATGGCAGCATCTGACGCGGTTCCCAGTGGCCGTCTTTCCAGATCGGCTCGGTGGTGCCGCGCGAGACGCCGAGAATTGCGACCTCCGGCCAGTTCACGATGGGCGTGAAATACGTCCCACCGATGCCGCCAAGATTCGAGATGGTGATGCCGCCACCGCTCATCTCCTCGAGCGATAACTTCTTCTCTCTCGCACGCTCGGCCAGGCGCTGCAGTTCGACGGCGATCTCCATGATGTTCTTGGTGTCGGCGTCGCGGATCACGGGAACGAGCAGACCACGGTCGGTGTCCACCGCCACGGCGACGTTCACGTATTTCTTGAAGACAATCTCGCCGCGCTCGCTGTCGATCGAAGCATTGAATTGCGGGAACTTCCTGACCGCCGTGGCGAGCACGCGCACCAGCATGGCCGTGACCGTGAGGTTGCCGCCGGCCTTGGCCACGCGCTCCTTGAACTGCTTCCGCAGCTCCTCGAGTGCTCCCACATCCGCCTTGTCGAACTGCGTGACATGGGGAATGGTGGTCCAGGCGTAGCTGAGATGCTCGGCCGTCGAGCGCCGGATGTTGCTCCACGGCTGCCGCTCGACTTCGCCCCACTTCTGGAAATCGGGCAATGGCCGCATCGCGCGCGCGATGGCGGCACCACCGGCGGCGCCGGCCGATCCCACGCTGCTCAAAATCCGACGCGCGTGCTCTTTGACGTCTTCCTGTGTGATGCGTCCGCCCGCGCCGGTTCCCTGGACCGCATTGATGTCGACGCCGATTTCGCGTGCCAGGCGTCTCACGCCTGGCGAAGCAGGCGCGGCCGGGGCCCGCTCTCCATCGAGTTTGCCAGCAGTAGCCGACTGCGCCGCCTCCGGAGCCGACCGCACAGGCATGGGCACGACACGCGTGGGCCCGGTCGCTGCCGGAGCCGGAGTCGCAGCTGGAGCTGGAGCCGGACTTGGAGCCGGGGCAGAAGCCTGAGCGGGTGCTGGCGGCTCTAGAGCGGGCGTGGATGGAGCCGCAGGTTTATCCTCTGCCTCCGCCGAAGGGCTGTCGACCGTGAGGACCACGGCGCCCACCTTGACCTTGTCGCCCTTCTTGACCTTGATCTCCTTGACGACACCGGCAACCGATGACGGCACCTCGATGGTGGCTTTATCCGTCTCGAGTTCGACGACCGGCTGATCGCGGGCAATGGTGTCGCCGACGTTGACGAGCACGCGGGTCACGTCGCCGGTGGCGACGTTCTCTCCCAGTTCGGGAATCTTGAATTCGGTCATCTACTCCACTGCTCGCTTGTGTTGGGTAGCTGAGGCCAGCCACATCGTGATGGAACCGACTGTTGCCAGCCGATTGGCCTTCGCGACACCACCAAACACAAGCGAGTTCCCAGGTAGTTCACGAGATCGCGGGATTCGGTTTGTCCGGGTTGATTCCCAGATCTTTGACCGCTTTCTGAGCGACAGATGCCTCGATCTTCCCGTCGCGCGCGAGATCATTGAGCGTTGCGAGGACGATGTGCTTGGCATCGACCTCGAAGAAATCGCGGAGCGCCGCGCGTCCCTCGCTGCGTCCGAATCCATCTGTGCCAAGCGACGTCACGCGCCGGCCCGTCCAGCGATCGATGCTATCGGGCAGCGCCTTCACATAGTCGCTGGCCGCCACAATGCAACCCTCGGTTCCCGCAAGGCACTGCGCGACATAAGGCACACGCGGCTTCTCACCTGGATGCATCCGGTTCCAGCGATCCGTCGCGTGCCCCTCGCGGTACAGTTCCTGATAACTGGTGACGCTCCAGACGTCGGCAGCGACACCGTACTTGTCCTCGAGCGTCTGTTGCGCCTTGAGCACCTCGTTGAGGATCGCCCCGCTGCCGAGTAGTTGGGCGCGTGCGTTCGGCTTCGCCTTTTGAGATGCCCGCAGCTTGTAAAGCCCCTTCAGGAGGCCTTCGCGCGCGCCTTCCGGCATCGGCAGCATCTCGTACTGCTCGTTCATCACGGTGATGTAGTAGAAGATGCTCTCGCCGTTTTTGTACATCCGACGGATGCCCTCTTCGATGATCACCGCGATCTCGAACGCGAACGTCGGGTCGTACGAAATCAAGTTCGGTACGGCCATCGATAACAGGTGGCTGTGACCGTCCTGGTGCTGCAGCCCCTCACCGGACAGCGTCGTGCGGCCGGCCGTGCCACCGAGCAGGAAGCCCCGCGTGCGCGTATCTGCGGCCGCCCACACGAGATCACCGACACGCTGCATACCGAACATCGAGTAGTAGATGAAGAACGGGATCGTGTTGATGCCGTGCGTCGCATAGGCGGTGCCAGCGGCGATGAACGACGAGATCGATCCCGCCTCGGTGATGCCTTCTTCGAGGATCTGCCCTTCCTTGGCTTCCTTGTAATAGAGCAGCGTGTCCATGTCGACCGGCTCGTACAACTGGCCGACATGCGAGTAAATCCCAACCTGCCGGAACAGCGCTTCCATGCCGAAGGTGCGCGCCTCGTCCGGCACGATGGGCACGACGAGCTCACCGATTTCCTTGTCGCGCAGCATCTTCGCCAGCATCCGCACGAATGCCATCGTCGTCGACGCCTTGCGGCCTTCGCTGCCCTGGTGGAATTCCTTGAACAGCTCGGGAAGGGAGTCCGTCTTGAGGGGTTCGAGCTGGACTTTCCGGGATGGCACGAAGCCGCCGAGCTGCTTGCGCCGCTCCAACATGTAGCTGACTTCGGGGCTGTTGTCCGGCGGCCTGTAGAACGGCGCCTTGGCCACGTCCTCGTCCCCGATCGGGATGCCGAACCGGGTTCGAAACGCTTTCAGCTCGTCCTCGTTCAGCTTCTTCTGCTGGTGGGTGATGTTCTTGCCTTCACCCGCTTCACCAATCCCGTAGCCCTTGATTGTCCTCGCCAGGATCACCGTCGGCTGGCCGGTTGTTTCAACGGCGGCCTTGTAGGCCGCGTAGACCTTGATCGGATCGTGCCCGCCGAGCGTCAACTTCTTCAGCTGCTCGTCTGACAGATGCTTGACCATGTCGAGCAGCTTCGGGTCGGCCCCCCAGAAGTGCTTCCGCACATACTCGCCGGATTCGACCGCGTACTTCTGATACTCGCCGTCGACGACCTCTCCCATGCGCTTGACGAGGAGGCCTTCAGAATCCTTTTCGAGCAAAGCGTCCCACTCGCAGCCCCAGATCACCTTGATGACGTTCCAGCCGGCACCGCGGAAGATCGCTTCGAGCTCCTGGATGATCTGGCCGTTGCCACGAACCGGACCATCGAGACGCTGGAGATTACAGTTGACGACGAAGATCAGGTTATCGAGCTTCTCGCGTGAGGCGAGCGTGATCGCTCCGAGCGATTCGGGCTCGTCGGTTTCACCGTCACCAAGGAATGCCCATACCTTCGAGTTCGATCGCTTCTTGAGGCCACGATCCTCGAGGTAGCGCATGAAGCGAGCCTGGTAGATCGACTTGATGGGACCGAGGCCCATCGACACCGTCGGGAATTCCCAGAAGTCGGGCATCAGCCATGGGTGCGGGTACGAGGAGAGTCCACCGCCCTCCTTCAACTCGCGCCGGAAGTTCGCGAGCTTTTCAGCCGAGAGCCGACCCTCGAGAAATGCGCGCGCGTAGATGCCCGGGGCCGCATGGCCCTGGAAATAGATGATGTCGCCGTCGTGATCCTCGCCCTTGCCCTTGAAGAAGTGATTGAACCCGACCTCGTAGAGCGTCGCGGCGGAGGCGTACGTCGAAATGTGACCGCCGATGCCGTCCTCGAGCTTGTTGGCCTTGACGACCATGGCGAGGGCGTTCCAGCGAACCAGGCTCTTGATTCGGCGTTCGATCTCGCGACTGCCTGGAAATGGGGGCTGATCTGAGGCCGGAATGCTGTTGACGTAAAGGGTGTTCGCCGTGAAGGGTTGAGTAACGCCGTTCTGCCGCGCGTGAACGCTTAGTGCCGCCAGCAGGCGACTGACGCGTGCCGGCCCGCCCGACTGCAGGACGTAGTCGAGCGATTCGAGCCATTCACGCGTTTCGAGAGCTTCGATCTCTGCCGCGTCCTTGGGTGCCGTATTGCGCATGAAATCTCTCCGGAAGCGTGCCTCAGATCAGTGGCACTACTCGGAGCCACTGTCTGCGACCCCCGCGGCGAATGCATGCGCCGTGGGGTGGAATTGACGCGCCCCCGGGGTCTCGCGCGGGACGGCCAGCCACGTCATCCCTGATACTGTTGACGACAACTACCCATTCTAACGCCCGCAGCACATGAGATGAAACCCGTTTCGACCGTTCTTCTCCCTCAGCTGACCCGTTTGGCATCGGTTCACGACACCATTGTCGGATGCGAGCGCTGCCCTCGTCTGCGCACCTACTGTCAGCAGATCGCGCGCGACAAACGTCGAGCGTATCTCGACGACACCTACTGGGGCCGTCCAGTACCAGGATTCGGCGATCCGTCAGCTCGCCTGCTGCTGGTTGGGCTCGCGCCGGCTGCACATGGCGCCAACCGTACCGGGCGTATGTTCACAGGCGATGGGATCGGCGGCTCCGGCGACTTCCTGATGGATGCGCTTAACCGGACGGGCTTCGCCAACATCCCGAGCTCGCGTCACATCGACGATGGCCTCGCTCTTTATGACGCGTACATCGTCGCTGCGGTGCGCTGTGCGCCACCGGACAACGCACCGCTGCCTGAGGAGATCACGCGCTGCCTCGATCACCTCGAGGCCGAGGTCGCAGAGCTGCATGGCGTCCAGGTTGTAATCGCACTCGGCAAGATCGCCTTCGACGTCTGGTTGCGTTTGCTGAAACGCAGAGGGTCAACCCTGCCATCGCCGCGACCGCAGTTCGCACACGGCAGACTCGTGCGGATACCAGGACCGGAGGGGCTGCCGCAAATCGTGCTTGGGTGCTATCACCCGAGTCGTCAGAACACGAATACGGGCAAGCTGACGCCCGCGATGATGGCGAGTGTGTTCAAGAAGGCGAAAGGGCTTCTTCGATAGTCAACTCCCAACTCCCAATCTCCAATTCCAAGGCTCTGGCGTTCGACATGGCTTGGGAGTTGGTGATTAAGAATTGGGAGTTGGGCGTTGCCCTTCGACGTTGCTCAGGGCAACCCCGAGCATCGTCGAGGGGTTGGGATTTGGGAGTTTAGATAGTTCCCGGCTTGAGCGAATAGGTCTTATCCTCGTTCTGGACCCGGTAGGCCATGTGGCAGGCCGTGCAAGCTGCACCGACTTCCTTGACCGCTGCAAACGCAGCCTCCTGATTCGGCGTCGCTGCTGACACCGCGGCCTCGACGGCGCTGACCTTCGCGATGGCTTCCTTGCTGATCTTGACGGCGTCGTCCTTCTTGTTCATGACCCAGAAGTTTTCGGCATCCATCAGGGCCTGCTTCACAGCAGCCACTGAAGTCTTGGCGTCGGCAAACGCCTCGGACTTGATGGCCTTGACCGTCGCGCCATTGGCGGCACTGATCCGTTTCATCGCCCCCTCGAGTTCAGCGGGGTTCGTCGCTTTCTGAGCAACCGCCACAGTACCCGTCAGGGCCAACAGCAGAGCGGTCGTATATGTGAACAGCCGGCGCATCTATTGCCTCCTTGGAAAACGTGAAGGACCGATGGAAGAAGGCTATCCTGACCGATTCCAGGCCATCAGGCAAGCGTGTGCCGGAGCGTCCGCATGTCTGCATTCCCGCCCGACATCACACAGACAACAGTCGCGTCCTTCGGGGGAGCGTACCTTCGCGCTGCCGCGAGCGCGGCGGCGCCGGCGCCCTCGGCAAGATTGTGGGTGAATTGGATCGCCGCCGCGACGCCTTCTCGCAGCTCACTCTCTGCGAGAACGACGACGTCGTCCAGGGACGCCTTCAACATCGAGAACGTGAGATCGAATGTGGTCCTGGTGGCAATGCCCTCGGCAAATGTCTCGGCTCGCTCGCGCGTGACTCGCACAGGTCCTCGCCATGACTCGACGAAGGCATCGGCTTGCTGCGCCTGCACGCCGACCACGCGCGTCGACCGGCCAAGACCCTCGCGGACGATGCCACAACCCGCGGCACCACTGCCCCCGCCGATCGGCACGAAGACGAAATCGACCCGATCGAGGGTGTCGAAGATCTCAATCGCATAAGTCCCGACGCCAGCGATGAGCAGCGGTTCGTTGGCGTTGTGAACGTAACGCCAGCCCTCGCGCCGCGCGACGTCTTCGACGTATTCGCGCGCTTCATCGAAGTCCCGTCCGTATTCGAAGAGCTCGGCGCCGAATGCGCGCAAGGCGGCCTTCTTGTCGGGGTTGCTGTCCACGGGCACGACAACGCGGCACCGGATCCCGTGAAGCTGACAGGCGAGCGCCAGTGATTGCCCGTGGTTTCCGGTGCTGGCGGCAATCACGCCTTGCTGCCGCTCGCGGTCCCCGAGCTGACCCACGAGATTCAGGCCGCCTCGGACCTTGAACGACCCGGTCGGATTGTGGTTTTCGTGCTTGACCCACACGCGGCAGCCAACCCACTCATCGAGCAGCGGGTGATGCAGCAGCGGCGACGGTCGCATATGTGCGTAGACACGCTCTTTCGCGGCGAGGACGTCCTCGAGTCGTGGCGGCTCCATATCGTTGCGATGGGGTCCGGCTGCCGCCTTCGCGGCATAGCGCCCAAGAAAGCCGGACGCTGTGATTATGCTTGCGCCCTCCGGCCGGATTGCCCTACTGACATGAACTCATCCCGAACCGATACCGCGATATCGGGGCGGTTGCTGATCAACGCATCGGCGCCCCAGGCCAGCAGGCGCTTCATATCTGTCTCTTCGTCGACCGTCCACACCTCGACTTCGAGCCCGGCCCCGTGCGCATCTCGAATGAAAGCCGGGGACACGACACGCATCACACCGGCGGTCTCCGGTACCTGATATCCACCGTATTTCGACTGACGCACCGGCCAATGAGCCCATGAGCGATAAAGGGCAAGTCGTACCTCCCAGCGGGTCGCACTGGTCGCCATTGCTGGCAACGCCTCGCGAGCCGCTCGCATCGCGCGAGAACCGTCGGAGGCGGCGCACACGCGGTCGACGGCGGATGAGGCGAGGGCCTCGGCGGCCACGGCGTGCCCCATCTCCCGGTCATCGACCTTCATTTCGATGATGATCGGGATATCCCTGAATCGGAGGAGCACGTCGCGAAGCCTCGGGATCCCCACTCCACACCCTCGAAACGGGTAATTGCGGGCGGTATCGACCCACCGGTACCCGGCATCGACCCGAGAGAGCTCGGCCGCGGTGAGACGATTGACAGGTCCGGAGCTATCCGTGGTCCGGTCGAGCGTAGAGTCGTGGCATACGACGACGACTCCATCGGAGGAAAGATGCACGTCGAGTTCCAGCCCGTCCGCGCCGGCTGCGAGCCCACGCTCAAACGTGGCCATAGTGTTCTCGGGCCCAAGCGCGCAGCCTCCTCGATGCGCGAAGACCCTGGGCTTCGACGATCCAAAGAAGGCCACGCCTGACAATAGCATTGCACCGGACCAGAAACCCGGAGCCGAGGGCGGGCCATCGGCGCCTGGAGTCAAAGCCAAGAATCCACAGCCCTGATAGGATCAGCCCATGTCCACATCTGGTATTACTACGCTGGGCGCGCTTCGCCAGGCGGTCGCGCACGGCGACGTGCCGCGCCGCCCCGTTCGCGAAGAAGTCCGCAACAATCTCATACGTAAGCTCCGCTCCGGCGAGACTTTGTTTCCGGGCATCATCGGCTACGACGACAGCGTCGTCCCTCAAATGGTCAACGCGCTGCTGTCGCAGCACAACTTCATCCTGCTTGGCCTGCGGGGGCAGGCCAAGACCCGGCTGCTCCGTGCACTCACGACATTGCTCGACGAGACGATTCCCGTCGTCCCCGGCTGCGAGATCAATGACGATCCGCTCGAGCCACTCTGCGGCGCCTGCCGTCAGCGTATCGCTAGCGAAGGCGACCGTTTGCCGATCGCGTGGCTGTCGCGCGATTTGCGGTACGTCGAGAAGCTGGCAACGCCGGACGTGACGATCGCGGACATGGTCGGAGACATCGATCCCATCAAGGCCGCACGATCGGGGCTGCAGCTCTCGAGCGAGCTCACGATGCACTACGGCCTTCTGCCACGGGCCAATCGAGGCATCTTTGCGATCAACGAGTTGCCAGACCTGGCCGGCAAGATTCAGGTGGGTTTGTTCAACATCCTTCAGGAGGGGGACATCCAGATCAAGGGGTATCCCATCCGGTTGCCGCTCGATCTGCTGATGGCATTCACGGCGAACCCCGAGGATTACACGGCGCGCGGCAAGATCATCACCCCGCTCAAGGATCGCATCGGGTCCGAAATCCGCACGCACTACCCGACCGGACGGGCCGACGCCATGGCGATCACGGCGCAGGAAGCCTGGCTGGCGAGAAATGGCGCAACATCCACGGCGGAGATTCCGTCGTTCGTGGCTGAGATCGTCGAAGAGATCGCGTTCCAGGCCAGACAGGATCGACGCGTCGACAAGCGCTCTGGCGTCAGTCAGCGGCTCCCGATTTCGGCGATGGAGAATGTCGTGTCCAACGCCGAGCGTCGCGCGCTGGCCGCGGGTGAGCAGGTCGCAGTCGCCCGCGTCAATGACATCTACGCCGCGCTTCCCTCGATCACCGGCAAGTTCGAGATGGAATATGAGGGCGAGCTCAAGGGAGCCGAAGCGGTCGCCCGGGATCTGATTCGCGCATCAGTGGCCAACGTGGCCGACGGGTATCTTTCGCATCTGGACACAAGGCAGATCATCGAGTGGTTCGACCTCGGCGGCAGCCTGCAGTTGAGCGACACGATGAGCGCCGCGGACGTACTGCGTCATGCACGCCAGGTCCAGGGGCTGGTCGAGCTCGCACGCTCGGCAGGCGTACCGTCGAACGCATCAGAGCCGATGCTGGCGTCGGGAGTCGACTTCCTGCTTGAAGGCTTGTATGCGACCAAGAAGATCGGGCGCAGCGACGAGCGCGGCTACCACGGCGCCGAGTCTCCCGTGCGCAAACCGGCACGCGAGGTGAATCTCGACGAGGAGACGCGCGGACCAGGGGCGCGGAAGAAATACTACAATTGACTATCCGACATGCAGGGCGGAGCGTGCCGTAGCGCGAAGCGCGAAGGCGGCTCCGCAAGGTGACATGTGAAGTACCGCTATACGAAGTACACGGGCAATCTTCTTGACGAGATCGACATCGACGATCTGGTATCGAAGCTGTCTGACCTGTTACTTTCGAGCGGATTCAACAATCCGTGGGGCGGCGCCAGCGACGAAGAGGATCGCACCATGCAGGCGTTGCACGATGCGATCCTCGAGGCGCTGTTCAGCGGCGGCATGCTGTCGGACGAGGCCCTTCAGCAACTGCTCGGCGACCCGGCCGATGGCGACCAGGAACAGGCGCGGCAACAGCTCGAGGATCTCGTTCAGCAGATCATCGAGCGCATGATGGAACAGGGGTTCGTGTCCGGCGCGCCCGACCTCGAGCAGGAACGCGAGCGGCGACAGGGCATGGGAGGCGGGTTCGACGACTCGGCCGCTCCGGTCAAGTTCGAAGTCACCGACAAGGCGCTCGACTTCCTGGGATATCGCGCGCTCCGCGACCTGCTGGGCTCGATCGGTCGAAGCGACACGGGCAGGCACGACACCCGCCATCTCAGTACCGGCGTCGAAACCGCCGCCGCTCCCAAGCCATACGAGTTCGGCGACACGCTCAACATCGACCCCAGCAGCACGATTCTGAACGCGGTCAAGCGACTCGGGACTCGGGACTCGGGACTCGGGACTCGAAGGACTGGTCGTGCGGATCCCGGATCTCGAAACCCGGATCCCGCCGCGATCGAAGTGGATTACCCCGATCTCATGGTCGCGCAGAGCGAGTACCAGAGTTCGTGCGCAACCGTCATCATGCTCGACTGCAGTCACAGCATGATTCTCTACGGCGAGGATCGCTTCACGCCCGCCAAGCGCGTGGCACTCGCGTTGGCGCACCTGATTCGCACGCAGTATCCCGGCGACTCGCTGCGCGCGGTGTTGTTTCACGATTCAGCCGAGGAGATTCCGCTCAAGCAGCTCGGGCGGGTGCGCGTGGGTCCCTACTACACGAACACCCGAGAAGGTCTGCGGCTGGCGCGCCGAATCCTCGAGCGCCAGAAAAAGGACATGCGGCAGATCGTGATGATCACCGACGGTAAGCCGTCGGCGCTCACGCGCCCGGATGGGCAGATCTACAAGAACGCGTTCGGGCTGGACCCCTTCATCGTGTCAGAGACGTTCGCCGAAGTGAACGCCTGCCAGAAAGCCGGCATCATGATCAACACGTTCATGCTCGCGCGCGACCACGATCTGGTGGCATTCGTGCGGCGAGTTGCCGCCATCTGCAGAGGCAAGGCGTACTTCACGACGCCATACACGCTCGGCCAATACGTTCTCATGGACTACATGGACAGGAAGACCAAGACAATTCATTAGAGATCTTTGATTAGTGATTGTTGAGTCGTTGGTGATTTGTGATTGTTGATCTTCGATTGATTCGAGACCCCCGGTTCCCGTCACGGGCAACCTGCAACAAATCACTAATCACAAATCAACAATCATCAACGAATCAATAATCAAAGATCGGCCAATCAACAATGCCGTTACCAGCCACCATCCCCATCTTCCCCTTGCCGAACGTCGTTCTCTTTCCCAACGTGTTTCTGCCGCTGCACATCTTCGAGGCGCGGTACCGCGCGATGGTCAAGGATGCCCTCGCCAGCGATCGCATCATCGGGATGGTGCTGCTGCGGCCGGGATTCGAAGCAGATTACGCAGGCCGCCCACCGGTCTACCCGATTGGATGCGCCGGGCTCATTACGCACTCAGAGCCACTCGCCGACGGACGCTTCAACATCGTGCTCAGGGGGCTCGAAAAGTTCACGGTGACTGGTGAAGAAGGCGGGAAGCTCTATCGACTGGCGCACGTCGAGGCATTGGCAGAGACGGTCACCGAAGAAGACAAGACCGTGATGCATAGCCACCGCCAGCGTCTCGAGCATCTGCTCGCCGCCGCCATGGAACACCGCGGCAGTGATGCGAAGCTCTCACCGAATGTCCCGGACGATGATCTCGTCAACGCGCTGGCGCAGTACCTGGCGCTCGAGCCCATCGAGCGGCAGGCGCTGCTCGAATGCAACGGTGTCCTGTCCCGGTGTGGCGCGCTGATCGAACTTCTCGAGATGAGATCGATGATGACACCCGGCACCAGTAGTTGGACGACCCGCCAGGCCCACTAACGGATCCTTGTCACTCCCAACTCCAGGGAGGACAGTAGGCGGACGATTCTTGTGAAAATCGTGTCGGGTGCCCGACACCACTATTAAGGAAAACGATTACTCGTCGGACAGCGCGAAGTAGAGCGCGAGCGGAGCGAGCAGGAGGCAGGCCGCGGCTCCGAGCAGTACGAACGTGCCTGTCGACGTGAGCGGTGCCAGATCCGTCAGGCTTGGCAGCAGTCGTACGACATCACCCAGTCCGAACGACGGTGTCCACGTGACGGCAGTTGCAGAAGTGAGGGCATGCTGCACTGGCGCCCAAAGGAGTTCAACGACGGCGATCGCGAGCCCGACGACGCAGGCCACCGACACACCAAACAGCCAGGAGAACGGGCGAGCCACCTGCTCCGAGGCTTCCAGCTTGGCGCGAATCGCGGCGCGCCACCACACCTGACCTGCCGAGGGCAGACTCGCGTCGGCGTGCAGTTCATCGCGTTCCACTCGAAACACCGCCGCCACGTCAACGATCTCTGTGCACACACTGCATTCCGCAACATGCGCGGGCAGCGTCTGGTCGCAGTGGTGTGGCCAGCGACCGGTGACGATCGCGTTGATCACGTCCTGTTCGCGATGGCATTCAGGCATAGTTATCGCCGTTTCCCCTGGATGGCCGTCGTGCCGAGCAGGCCAAGAAGCCGTTTCCTCGCGCGAAACAGGAGAGCCTTCAGACTTGCTTTGCGAAGCCCAAGTACTTCGGCGATCTCTTCGTGCGAGCAACCCTGCGCGTACGCGAGCCACAGCAGCGACCGTTCGCGCGGCTTCAATTGTTCCATCGCGCGAGCCAGATCGAGGCGGCGCACGGCACGATCACCCTCGCGTGCATCCGCAGAAGCGTCTTCGGCTTGAGCGTGTTCGGCCAAGTGCCGTTCCGCGTGGCCAAGGCGGCGGCGATGGTCTCGCACCAGGTTGGTCGCGATGCGGAAGAGATAGTTGCGCCGATGATCGTCGCTCTCGAAATCGGCCTGTGTGCGCAGGAACCTGTAATACGACTCCTGCAACAGGTCATCAGCGAGCCGCGGGTCACCGGTGATGCGAGCGAGATAGGCCCAGACCGGTCTCGCCGTCAGCTCGTAGAAGGCGCGGAACGCATCCTCCGTCATGAGGAACGTTCGCTCGGCGTCCCCAAACGCGACTATCCGTTCCACGTCGGTCAATGTTGCTTCACGCATTGGTCTCTTGCCTGCGGCTTGGCAGCAAGCCTAACCGCGATGACAGGAAATACGCAACGACGGCCGAGATCACGGCGCCTATGCCGAGCGACATCACGATGATTGCCAGGACAGTAAAGGCCGGCATGATCTCTTCGGGAACCGTTCCTTGTGCGTACCGCAATCCGATGCCAAATGCCGCCAGCACGACCCCTGCTTGCACCGACCAGAGGATTCGACCGAATGGCGCCCCCGGAAACCGTGGCTCCGGCCTGGTGCTGCCCGGCGCGAACTCGAGAAAGTTTCGTCCGGCCGGTGTTTGCACGTAGGCCAGCAGATCCTCGTTGGACTGCATGCGATCGAGGATTTTCGAGTGGACGTCTATCTGCATGCGCGTCTGTCGTACCCATCGGCGGTAGTCCACCACCTGGCTGGCCACGGAGCCCACGAGCACGAGGAGCGTCATGAAGGCGATGAAGAGTCCCGTTCCGGCCAGAATGGCAGCAAAGGCTTCAAGCGGGTTGGGGCCTCTTCGGTTGTCCGCATTCCCGAAAAAGTATGTCGGGTTCCGCGAGATTTCGGGGTGCCGCTTGAGGAACGCCTGGAGTGATGGATATGGGTCCAGGTAGCCGGGACGATCGATGAGCGTCGGGTCGTACTGAAGAACCCCTCGGACTGCCGGGGGCAACTGCCACAACATCTGCTGAAGCTGATTTCGGACCGCTTCGGCGGGGGCATCGGGGCCCCGGTTACTGTCAGCATCGGTCGGCTGAGCCGACTGCCCCCTCTGCTCCTGCGCGAGCCGTGTCTGGCGGAGAACCGGCCCAACGGTTTCTGGTTGGCCCTGGGCCTTGGCGGGCAGGCTGCTCAGAACGGCGAGCGCGAGGGCCAAAATCGCTGTTTGTCTCATACTCCGTATTACGGACCGGGTCGGGGAAGGTTAACCGGGCTTTCCTCTCGTAAACGGCACGAACTGCACAGGGATCGTTCGCCGCGCCACGACCCCAGCGGGGGTCCTTTCCACGATGGTGATCCACTGGGTCTCGCCTTGCGAGCCAACTGGAATCACCAGCCGGCCGCCGGGCGCTAATTGGTCGATCAGGGGCCGCGGAATCTCGTCCGGCGCCGCCGTGACAATGATGCGATCGAAGGGGGCATGCTCCGCCCATCCGGCATAGCCGTCTCCCTCGCGAACTTGGACGTTTGAGTAGCCCAGCTCGCGCAGCACGGTGGACGCGCCTCGGGCAAGCCCGGGAACGATCTCGACCGTGTAGACGTCGCGCGCCAGCAACCCGAGGACGGCGGCCTGGTAGCCCGAGCCAGTGCCAATCTCGAGAACTCGATGCATCGACTCGACACCGAGCGCTTCGGTCATGTAAGCGACGATGTACGGTTGAGAAATGGTCTGACCGAAACCAATCGCCAGCGGCGTGTCGTCGTAAGCGCGGGGCGCGGCGTCCGCGGGCACAAACCGCTCGCGCGGCACGGATCGCATGACGTCGAGGACCCGTTCGTCGGTGACCCCGCGCTGCCGAATCTGGCGCTCGACCATCTCGAGCCGCCGTTCACGAACGTCGTCTTTTCCGTTCTGCGCCAACGGAGTGCAGGCCATCAGCATCGTGCAGGCGGCCACCAGCCAGGGGCACCGCGTTCGAGATCCGGTGCAGGTCTCAGGCCTCCTGAAGCCGCCGATCCGACAGGATCTTGATGATCCGTTCGCCGTGAAACCGCCCATTCTCGATGAAGATGTTGCCGGTGTTCTTGCCGGCCACCGCGCCGCCGGCGAGGAACAAGTTCGGCACATTACTCTCGAACGTCTCTGGATTCAACGTCGGCGCCAACGTTTCGGGATCACATTCGATTCCAGCGCGGCGCATGAGCTCGACGTCGGGGTGATATCCGGTCAACAGGAACACAGCCTCTGCGGGCAGCGTCTCCAGCGTTCCCTGCCGCTCAATCACGATCTCTGTTGGGCGAATCTCGACTACACGCGATTCAAAACGCGCTGCAATCGAACCTTCCTTGATGCGGTTGTCGATGTCGGGCCGGACCCAGTATTTGATCGAGTCTCCCAGCGCGGCACGCCGATGGACGAGCGTCACGTGCACACCTGCCCGGAAGAGCTCCAGTGCCGCCTCGGCCGCTGAGTTCTTTCCGCCGACGATCACGACGCGCTGGCGGTAGTACGGATGCGCTTCGCTGTAATAGTGAGAGACGTGTGGCAGATCCTCACCCGGGACACCCAGGCAGTTCGGCAGATCGTAGTACCCGATCGCGAGGACGACGGCTCGCGCCTGCCTCACTCGCGTTCCGCTCCGGCTCTTCGTCGTGACGGTGAACGTGCCGTCGTTTTCACGATCGATCTGCTGAACCTCTTCGTGAAACGAGATCTGCAGCCCGAACGTGTCGACGACCCGCCGGTAATACCTCAATGCTTCGAGGCGCGTCGGCTTGTCGTAGGGCGTAACCAGCGGGAGTCCGCCGATCTCGAGCAACTCGGGTGTCGTGAAGAACACCATGAGCGGTGGGAAGTTGAAGATCGAGTTGACGAGCACGCCTTTCTCGACGATGACGTAATCGAGGCCGTGCTGCTTGGCGGCGATCGCTGTGGCCAGCCCGGACGGGCCGGCACCGACGATTAGCACATCACGAACGGGCATTCCGCGTTACTTGGCAGCCACCGCTGCGCGGTCGAGACGAAACGCGCGATGCAGGGCCCGAATCGCCGGGGCGGCATCGGGCTCCGCCACGACCAGGGAGATATTTCGCTCGGACGAACCTTGCGAGATTGCGATGACGTTGATTCCTTCGCTGCCGAGCGCGCCAAATACGGTCGCGGCGATCCCGGGAGTGCCGCGCATGCGGTCGCCGATTGCGGCCACGACCGCCACTGGCTGGGCGGAGATCTCCTCGACGTGTCCACGTGTGAGCTCGAGCTCGAGCGTCCCACGCAGCGCTTTGACCACGCGCGGCGCGTCACCGGCCGTGATGACGAAGCACATGTTGTTCTCGGAGGACGCCTGCGAAATCATCAGCACGTTCGACTGCTGTTCGGCCACGATCTCGAACGCCTTCGCGACGATTCCCGGTATGCCCTGCAT
>Ga0075421_100000296_pt1 | contig 49514 bp, 34 predicted proteins | sample SoiMetdeltSBSDD5_FD_75292 | JGI IMG/M metagenome (GOLD analysis project Ga0075421, IMG submission 75292) | Bulk soil microbial communities from a Populus tree surrounding site in Tennessee, USA - Soil MetaG P. deltoides SBSDD5 | ecosystem: Environmental > Terrestrial > Soil > Tree plantation... | reverse complement strand
CTTGTGGAAAATCAAACCGCTCTGCATGCAGCCTCACTGAAAGGGTAAACGTGAAACGGGTTTCTGCACTGGCGCTCCTGGGTCTTGCGCTCCTGCCGATCCAAGCAGTCGCATCGCCAAAGATTGCGCTCAGCGTCGACGCGCTCTCGGGGCTATGCGGAAGCTGGGATGCCACGATCTTGTGCTCGCAAATGGCGTCCGATATCTACAACGACCAGATCGGCACCTACGACGGTGCCAGCGGCGTGATCGGCGCGTACTATCGCGTAAATGTGTTCGCCGAGGATACGGATCCCGGCGTTCAGGGAGCCTCGTTCGGGATCGCCTACAACCCGCTGGTCATGAGCATAATCGGGGTTTGCTTCGGGCCGTGGTATGAACAGCGCGTAGAGGAACCGACCGCAAGTTGGCCCGCCCCCTGGTCCGGGATTCGCGTAAGCTGGTCTACCTGCCAGGATGGTACGGTGAGCGGGCACGAAGACGAGGGAATGCGCACGTTTCTCGTCTCGTTCATCCTCTATGTCGAGAGGACGTCGGCGTTTTACATCACCAACCATCCCGATGATGGGAAACGAATCATCCGGGGTTGCGATGGAACCGAGCTCGTCTTGGCCGACGCGGACGTGGGGAGAGCCGGATTCGGAATAAGCGTTGGATTCAATCCCTGCACAGGATCCGGAGTCTTGACTCCCGTCCCGGAAGCTCCTCCCTTGCCGGGGCCCCCGCTATATGACACGCCTCCGCCACCTCCTCCGCCACCGCCTCCACCGCCTCCGCCGCCTTCGCCTCCCGCTGTGCTCTTGCATGTCTCCAAAACGACACATCCGGCAGACTCCTGTGGCGTGGATTTTTCCCGACAGACGGTGGTGACGGCGGCTTCCTTGAATCCGGAAGACAACCCTCATGTCGTTTATCTCCTGGCGGTACCGGAGGGGGCGACAGAACCGGACACGGGGTATGGCATTACGGGGGTGCAGATGGGCATCCAGTACGCTACGCGTCCAGAAGCACATCGCGGCATGAAGGTGCTGGATTGGCACACGTGTTCCGATCTGGAATTTCCCAGCGATGACTGGCCAGGGCCCGGCTCCAGCAACACGATCACTTGGGCGATCGACAACTGTAAGCACAGGGACTTGATGCCGGCCGGATACTTCACGGTCTCCGCTTACGATCCGTCCGTGATGTCGATCGTTCCATTTCCACCTTCGGGATTGATCAAGGTCGCGACGTGCGGGGGAGCTGAAATCAACGTTGAACAAGCCATCGACCCGGCCCGGGCTGGGTGGATCTCGCTGGGAGGTGGAAACGTCGGTGCTGACACGGATGGCTGCAATCCGCTTCTTGAACCGTGTCTATCCGCGACTCCGACTCGGTCCGTCACGTGGGGAAAGATCAAGACTCTGTACGGGAAGTCTCATTGATATCATCTCGGTGCCGAGCACATGGGGAAAACTAAAGCGAATGTATCGATGAAATTGCGAGGTAAAGTTACGCAAGTGTCCGTAATTGTCATCGTCGGGTTGCTAGTCTATAAGGCTTTACAAGTCCTTGACTAAGTCTTTGCGCAAACTTGAATTCTTTGTACGTACAAAATTTGAAAAGCAAAAAACTGCCTGAAACTCGTGCATCATTTCTAAGGGAACGCCCGGACCTCTGGGCGGCTTGTTTTGTTACGTTGACCGATCGCCTCGGGGGGCGGAGCTTTGAACAAACGGATAGGAGCCGCTTCCAGCGACGCGATCACCGGCCGACTCAGCGCGCTCCCACACCGTCCAGCACCTGCCCCGCCATCTCGAAGCGATTGAAGGGCGGCATCAAGTACGCGCCCTGGCAGAATGGCCGGCAGGCCAAAAGCGTTTCAATCGCGATGGTCAACCCCTCTTCCTGCCCGTGCTCTCCGGCAGCGTGCATGCGCTTACGAATATCTTCAGGCACGGCCATGCCTGGAATCTCGTTGTGCAGGAACTCGGCATGGCGAGCATTACGCAGGGGAAGAATGCCGACGCAAATCGGAATCGGCAGGCGGCCGAACCGTTTCAGGAACGATTCCAGGTCGCGCGCGCCATACACCGGTTGGGTGAAGATGAAATGCGCCCCTGCATCGAGTTTCCGGCGCAACTTCTCGATCTCCGCGTTCACATCCACCGCGGTTGGATTGGCGGCCACGCAAATGCGGAATTGCGTCGGCTCGTCGGTGGGTTTGCCGCTGAAGTCGATGCCTTCGTTCAACGTGGTGATCAAGCGCGTCAGCGAGACCGAGTCGAGATCGAACACGTCCGAGGCTTTCAAATATCCGCCCACCTGCACCGGGTCCCCGGTCACCGCAATGACGTTGCGGATCCCTAGAGCGTGCGCGCCCATGAGCTCGGACTGGGTGGCAAGGAGATTCCGGTCGCGACAGGACACATGGAGAATCGTTTCCACGCCCGCGTCGCGCTGCAGGATATGACAGAACGCACTCGGGCTCATGCGCGGGCGGGCGAGCGGACTGTCGGCGACGTTGATCGCATCCGCGCCCTTCGACTTCATATAAATCGCGCTCTTCACGTAGCGCTCGACCTGGATGCCTCGCGGCGGATCTATTTCGACTGAAATCGCAAAGCGCTTGCCGAGCATTTCGAAGAAGCCGGGCGCTCGGGAGGGGAGGGCGGGCGTGCTCACCGGAGTATGTGATTCGCGCACTTCCACGGCTATGGCCGTGCCGGGAGGCTTGGGTTTGCTCGACTTCACCGCCTGCGCGAGCGCACGCACGTGGTCCGCGGTCGTCCCGCAACAGCCGCCGACCGCGGCTACGCCCAGGTTAACCGCCTTGCGCGCGAAATCCCCCATGTATTCCGGGGACGACAGATAGATGTAGCGTCCGTTCACCAAGCTGGGGAGACCGGCGTTGGGCATCGCCACCACGGGAACGCGTGCGTGCGGCACCATGCGCTCCAGCACTTCGAGAATCCCCTGCGGGCCCACGCTGCAGTTGGCGCCGAGCGCAGCCACGTTCAAATTCGAGAGCGTCTCCGCAACTTCTTCGGGTTTGTTGCCGACCAGGCTCTTCGCTTCTTCGGTGAACGTCATGAGCGCAATGACCGGCACGCCGAGATCGCTCACCGCCCGCACCGCCACCACCATTTCTTCGAGGTGGGTGATCGTCTCCAGGATGAGGAAATCCACCCCCGCCGCGACCAGGGCTTGGGCTTGCTCGCGGTAGGCGAGCGCGGCGTCGGAGGGTTCCAGGTTGCCGATCGGAATCAGGTGCTTGCCCAGGGGGCCGATCGATCCCGCGACCAGGGCCCGGTCTCCGGCCGCCTGGCGAGCCAGCCTCGCCCCGGCCTGATTGATGGCCACGACCTGCTGGTCGAGGTTGTGCTCGGCCAACCGGTACCGGTTGGCGCCAAAGGTGTTCGTCTCTAGAACCTGTGCTCCGGCTTCCACATAGCCGGCATGAATTTCCAGCACGACCTCCGGCCGGACCAGGTTGAGTTCGTCGAAACACTGGGAGTAAGGGATCCCGTGTCCGTACAGGGTCGTCCCCATCCCGCCGTCGAATACGACGACCTGACGGGCCAGGAGGGAGGCAATCGTGGGGCGGGTAGTTTGGGTGCTCATGGGGGAACAAGTATAACCTAGGGTGTGGGTGGCGCATCGCGTCGCTAAGCTTCGGTTCTCAATGCTAGTATCGCGGCCCGTTGCATTCTGAAAAAACGGATCCGTCATTGATGGTCGCCATTCACGTCGAGAAGCTTTCGAAGGCGTTTTCGAATCGGTCGGTGCTGCGCGGAGTATCGATCACCATCCAGGGCGGGGAACGCCTCGTGGTGCGCGGTCCCAATGGCAGCGGCAAGTCCACCTTTCTCCGCATTTTGGCCGGGCTCCTCACCCCATCGGGGGGGACGGTCCGCCTGTCCACTCCCGATGGAAACTCGGGAAGTCGCGACTGGCAGCGCCGCTGGACGGGATATCTGTCTCCCGATCTGACCCTGTACGAGGAGTTCTCCGCCCTCGAAAATCTGGAGTTTTTCGCGAGAGCGCGAGGGTTGGGGCGAAATCGCGACCGCGATCAAGGATTGTTGGGGACGCTGGGTCTGGGCGATCGGCTCCACGATCCTCTGAGTACTCTCTCGACAGGCCTTCGGCAGCGAGCCAAGCTGGCCTTCGCGCTCCAGGGTGAGCCGAGGATTCTCCTTTTGGATGAGCCCGGCTCAAACCTGGACCAAACCGGCCGCGAACTGATTGCCCGAACCGTGCGCGACTATGCGGACCGCGGCAGTGCGGTTGTGATCGCCACCAACGATCCGCTCGAGCTCGAACTGGGAACCCGGACCCTTGATCTGGCTTGAGGGGGCCTTGGCCATCCTGGCCAAGGACATCCGCTCCGAAGTTCGAACCCGTGCCGCCCTGAACGCAATCGTCCTCTTCAGCGTGGTCACCCTGGCCGTAGTCAGTTATGCCACCGGCAGTTTCGGGCTTTCGCCCGAAGTCCATGCTTCCCTTATCTGGATAATCGTGTTCTTTGCTGCAATGGCGGGGTTATCGCGTACGTTTGTCGTTGAAGCGGAGCGGGGAACCGAGGTGGCCTTGAAGTTGACCGCCTCCGGGACTCAGGTCTTTCTGGGCAAGTTTCTGTTCAACCTGGTCCTTTTGGGTCTCCTAGACCTGGTCCTCATCCCGCTATTTCAGATTTTGCTTCCCATTCGGGAGGCGAACTGGGGTTTGTTGGGTATCGGTCTGGGCCTGGGCAGCCTCGCCCTCGCCGCGTCCACGACCCTGGTGGCGGCCATCGTCGCCCAGGCGGGTGTAAAAGGAGCGCTGTTTACCGTGCTGTCCTTTCCGATCCTCATCCCGGTCTTGGTGGCGGGAGTGAGCTCGACGCGGAAGGCGATGGATCTAGCTCCCTGGGCAGACGCAGTGACTGAAATTCAGCTTCTCGTCTCCTATGCCGGCATCATGTTGACGCTGTCCTTTTTCCTCTTCGACTCGGTGTGGAGGGACTGAACCATGGCCAGAGCATGGAAATGGGTCACCGGAGCGCTCATGACCGCCAGCATCCTGCTCGCGTTCACGTACTCTCCCGTGGCGACACGCCCGCGCTTCGAGGGCGGCCAGACCACCATGGTTCCCTGGCCCGAGTTCCGCATCTTCTTCTTCCACGTTCCCTCGGCCTGGATTGCCACGTTGGGATTTCTGGTCGCGATGATCTGGAGCATTCGCTATCTGAAAACCCGCGATCCCAAGCAGGATGACGTGGCTCTGGCCAGCTCCGAGTTGGGGTTCGTGTTCTGCGCGGTGGCCCTGGCGAGCGGCATGATCTGGGCGCGTCGCGAGTGGGGGGCGTTCTGGAACTGGGATCCCCGACAGAACACCGTGCTCATCCTGCTCCTCATCTATGGCGGATACTTCACGCTTCGATCCGCGATTGCGGACGAAGACAAGCGGCGGCGCATCGTGGCCGTCTATTCCATCTTCGCCTTCGTCACCGTGCCATTTTTGGTTTTCGTCGTGCCCCGCGTAATGGAAACGCTGCATCCGTCTCCCATTATCAAGACGGATCAGCAAAGCGGGGTCATGAACGCCAAGATGCGTCAGGTCTTCTATCTCTTTCTTCTCTCCTATACGGCGCTGTATGTGTGGATCCTCAACATTCGGGTGCGGGTGGAACGGCTTTCCCGCGCGAACGTGGTGGATCTTCAAGCACAGGAGGTTGCGTGATGAGCGGTGCGGGGTATGTCCTGTCGGCCATTCTGGTAATATGGTTGGGCGTCTTCATTTACCTGGTTTCGGTGGAACGCAAGCTCAACCGGGTGATCCGCGATCAGGCGTTCCGCGATAAACCTCAGGCAAGGTGATGTCCCATGAACCATAAGATGCGAGTTGCGTTTGGAGTGACGATGCTGGCGGTGTTCGGAACGCTGGCGTTTCTGAACTTCAATAAAACCGTCGCGCCCTACGTTCCCTTTGCCGAGGCGAAGGCGGCCGAGCGAGCAGTTCAGGTGGCCGGCTTCCCCAATCACGAGGCGGCTCGGTTCGACCCCAACCGCAAGGTGTTCCAGTTCACGATAGCCAATGAACAGGGCGATGTGATGCCGGTGGTCTTCGCCGGCGTCAAGCCGGGGAATTTCGACGAGGCGGAAAAGGTCGTTGTGATCGGCAAGTACCAGGAAGGTGCGTTCCACGCCAATCAGATCCTCGTGAAATGTCCGTCCAAATATAACGACGCGACCACCGACGACGCGGCCAAGAAAGCCACTTCGGAGCTCACCCCGGAGGAGAGGGAGAGGCTCCATGCGCTGCCCTACCTAGAGTAGCGCCGGCAATAGGAAATCGTACTAAGCAGGAAGGCATGTAGCGATGGACACGGGATATCTGCTCCTCATCTTCACCACGCTGGCTACGGCCACGGCGATGGCGGCGTACGCGCCTGGAGTACGCAAGGGGGCGGAAACACCCTGGCTACGCGTGGCGCGCCTCAGCGTGTATGCAACCGCGCTCGGGTTGGTGGCCAGCGCCGCCACGCTCTGGTACCACATTCTCAGCCATCACTATCAGTACAGTTACGTTTATCGCTACACCTCGAGCGACATGCCGCTCCGCTACGTCATCGCCTCGTTCTGGGGCGGGCAGGAAGGCACGTTCCTTCTGTGGGCCCTCTACGGCGGGCTTTTAGCCTTATTCATTCGCTTCAAGGCCAAGCAGTACGAATCGCCGGTGCTCTTCTTTTATCTCGGCATCGATTTGTTCCTCTTGCTCATGCTCCTCAAGGCGAATCCGTTCGCGAAGCTGCCGCAAACGCCGCCGGACGGAAACGGGCTGAACCCGCTGCTTCAGGATCCGTGGATGACCATTCATCCACCGATCATGTTCTTTGGATTTGCGTCGCTCGGGATTCCCGCCGCGTATGCGATGGCGGCGATGGTGAAGGAAGATTGGGACAACTGGGTACGCCGTGCCATTCCGTGGACGACCTTCGGCATCCTCGCCCTGGGGACAGGGCTCACCTTGGGCGGCTACTGGGCCTACAGCATTCTCGGCTGGGGTGGCTTCTGGGGCTGGGATCCAGTCGAGAACTCGTCCCTGGTGCCGTGGCTTCTGGCGGTGGGGCTCCTCCACAACCAAATGATTCAGCTCAAGCGCGGGATCTTTAGAAGGCTGAACTTGTTCCTCGCGCTTTTACCCTTCGTGCTCCTTACCTATTCGACCTTCCTGACGCGAAGCGGCGTGCTGGCTGATTTCTCGGTGCACTCATTCACCGATCTCGGGATCAATCAGTTCCTGGTTGCATTCATGGTGGTCTTCCTGGGCGGGGGATTGGGACTCTTCGTGTTCAAGTTTCGGCGCATTCCCACGGACAAGACGCAAGCGCCTCTGGCCAGTCGCGAGTATTTCATGTTCCTGGGCTCGCTCGTGTTCACGTTGTTTGCCGTGTTCGTGGCCCTCGGAACCTCCGCGCCCATCATCACCCGTATCTGGGGACCGTCTTCTAACGTGCAGCCCGAGTTCTATAACCGCATGGGTTTGCCTTTTGCATGTCTGATCACGCTCCTGGTTGGCGTGGCCCCCTTCCTGCTCTGGAAGGACGTGAACCTGGGGCAGAGTCTGCGTCGTCTGGTCTGGCCCGCTGTCCTCAGCATGGTTGCGCTGCCCGTGCTCGTGTTCGCTGGCGTGCGACACGTGCCGCACCTCGTGCTCATGGTGCTGACCATTTTTGCCGTGCTGGCCAACGGCTACACGATCGTTCTGTTGGCGCGTCGCAAGTGGCGGGCGGCGGGCGGCTACCTCGCCCACGTGGGCATCGGGCTGGCAGTGCTGGGCATCGTCGCCTCGACCTCCTACGGCACCAAGGAAACCGTCGTCCTGCCCAAGGGCGAAGAAGTGCTCTCGCTCGGGTACGGGTTCAAGTACCTCGGCCGCCGAGAAGTCGAAAACGGGCGAAAGGACGCGTACGACGTGGCGCTGCGCACGTCCGGCGGCGCCTTCCTCGTTTCACCGACCATGTATTTCAGCGACTTCAATCAGGGGATGATGAAGAAGCCCGCCCTTCACTCCTTCTGGGACCGCGACGTGTACGTATCCCCAATGGGTCATGCGCTGGATCCTCTGAACGATCGCATTCAGACCCGCGTCCAGCTCCAGAAGGGGACACCAGTCACCTCCGAGGGCATGACGCTCACGCTCCTCGAGATCGAGGCGCGCACGCCTGAGGCAAGCGCGGCCGGCGCAAACGGTTCTGCACCTCCGACGAAAGAGGTCGTGGCGACGATTGATGTTGTGCGAGACGGCGTGCATCAAACCTTGAAGCCCGCCCTGCAGGGATACTCGGATGGCAACACGAGCGTTGTCCCGGCCGACATCGCGAACACAGATCAGGCCATTTCGCTCCTGGCCACCGAGGCCACGGGAACCCAGATCGAAGTCGGCATCCGCTGGCCGGCATTGGGTCTCTTGCGTGGCGAGAGCGGCGAGATCCAGGGCAACAAGGTCAGCCTCAACACCTTCGATGTGCAAATGCCGGCGCGTGAAGGCGGATCGGTGAGGGTGTTCGCGAACGCGCACGTCGAGATGTACGGTGGGTCGATGGATTCGCCTCCACGTCAAACCTTCCACGTCCGGCCCGGAATCATCAGTCGTCCGGGGGAAAGCGGCGGGTTGGAGCAGATCGAGGCGCCGATCGGGCGCACGGGATCGAACCTCGTGCTCGATCGCGTGGATGCCAACACCGGCCGTGCGTTCTTCTACATCGCGCAAGCACCGCAGGAATATCTCTACGCCGAAGTGAGCCTGAAACCCTTCATCGGTCTCTTGTGGATTGGGACCGGGCTCACCGTTCTTGGCCTGGCCTTTGCCACGTTCCAGCGCAGTCGCCTGGCCAATCGCCTCGTCGCCGCGGATGCGGGGATGGAAGGCCTCGAGGCCAAGAAGAACGGAAAGCGCGACGCGGCTTAAGTAGCTTCGATGAAGGCCGCGTGAAGCCGGCGAAGAGCGTCGCCGTAGGCGTTTTCCGGGACGAGCAGGGTAAGGGCAAGCGATCCCGCGCTCAGCCCCCGAATGGGAACCCCGGCCAGCGCGCGAACCGAGCGCGACGTTACCTGCGGCACGTCCAGCACGCCCGTTCCCACCATGGTCAGCGCAGCCAGTTGGTCTTCGACCCGTAACGCGGCTCCCGCTGCGTTCAGCTTCCCGCCCAGTTCTTCGAGAACGATTGGGGTGTCTTCGTTCGTGGGAAGTACGAACGACAACGTGGTTCCATCGTCGATGAGCCCGCGGATGCCGGCAACGTCCCGGGTCGATTCCAGAATCTCGCAAATACGATCCCGAGACGCAGCCGTGCCAGTGATCTTCACCTGGACCACGCGCGGCACGCCGGTCACCGCCGCGATCCCGGCTCCCTGCTCGATCGCCTTACCCTCGACCACTGTTCCCTCCTTCTTCGTGAACGCGGAGCGCACGCAAAAGGGTACCGACCGCCGTCCGGCCAGCTCGACCGCGCGCGTGTGCATGACCCCGGCTCCAGACGCGGCCAACTCGAGCATGGTATCCCAGGAGACACGCGGGAGGAGTCGGGCCGTTTTCACGTGGCGGGGATCGGCGGTCATGACGCCCGGAACGTCGGTGTAGATCTCGCAGAGATCGGCCCCCAGACCCACTGCCAGCGCGATGGCGGTGGTGTCGCTCCCGCCTCGGCCCAGGGTGGTGATCTCCTTATCGCGGCTCACGCCCTGGAATCCAGCCACAATGATCACCTTGTCGCGCTCGAGCTCGGGAAGAATGCGGATAGGGCGGATCTCCAGGATGCGGGCGCGGGTGTGGTTCGTGTCGGTGATGATGCCGCTTTGGCTTCCGGTAAACGAGATCGCGGGCACTTGACGCGCTTCCAAGGCCATCGACAAAAGCGCCATGCTGATGCGCTCGCCGGTGGTGAGCAGCATGTCCATCTCGCGCCGGCTGGGGCGCGGAGTGATCCGGTGGGCGAGAGAGAGGAGATGATCCGTGGTCTGTCCCATCGCCGAGACCACGGCCACGATGCGGTCTCCGGCCGCGCGCCGAGCGGCAATGCGATCGGCTACGCGCAGGATGCGCTGGGGCGTGCCGACCGAGGTACCTCCGTATTTTTGTACGACGAGCAAGCCGTATCCCTCCATTTTTCAAGTTCGGGCGAGTATAGGGTTGCCGGAGCATGGCAGTCGACTCTGCGCCGACAGGAGTTAGACTTGCGCCTATGAACCGGCGTGGCTTAACCCTTGCGACAATCTCGGTGCTCATGTTCTTGGCCGGGTGTGGCAGGGAAAGAGCTCCGCGATACACAATTCCGATCGGGGGGTATCCCTATCCTTTCGGTACCGATGTCAAGAGATTGCTCGGAAAGGAACAATGGGAGGCGGAGCAGATGTCCCCTTGCCGCAACTATGTCACCCATTGGCTCCGTAATCCGCCCAAGGACTCGAGATGGTCAAAGTACTCGTCAGTTGCGGTAATGGCGGATAGCGCGGGGGCCCTCGAAGGATTCTCGGCCGCCTGCTCGTTTGCCTCCAAAACCGAAGCACGAAACGCCCTTCTCGATATCCTCTCAGAAATTCGACGCCGTTATGGAGATCCGACGGACAGTACTGTCGTCAATCAGGTTCTGATCCGGCGGTGGCAAGATCAGGCCGGCAACCGCATTAGAGTAGATGACACATCCGAAATATCTGGCCAATGGATCGTCGGATCCGGGTCGGCAAGAATGGCTAGAGATTGCCATCCGGTCACTTTGTGAAGAAGTTGACCCCGAACAAGGTCGATTGTTATTCTAGTTGGCCTTTGGACACGCCGAATCCAGCGCGTTTCGGCGTTCCAACGCGACCCGAGCGGAAGTAGCTCAGTTGGTAGAGCACCACCTTGCCAAGGTGGACGTCGCGGGTTCGAATCCCGTCTTCCGCTCCAGTTTTTCCATCCTCCTCGGTCCCAGTCCTATCGGCACCCGTTAAGGATCTCGTCCGCAACCTGACGTATCTCGGGGTCCTCGTCCTTGAGAGCCCGTTCCAAAGCAGTCTGGACCTCCGGAGAGCGCGGGACGTGTCTCAACGCGGAGACTGCCTTCCTGCGCACCCCTGAGTCTGGATCCTTTGTCAGATTCAAGAGTTCAGCCTGCATTGTTTCCAGGAGACGTGACATGAGGATTGTGTAGATAACTTCGGTCCGAACAAAAGGCGAGGGGTCTCGAGTAAGTCTCCGGAGACCCGCTTGGTACTCCGGCTCTTCGGCAAGGCCGTTTCGAATTTCGTTGCGATTGGAGAGACACGACAAGAGAGCCAGCCGCACTCGAACGTTTTTATCGGTCATAGCCCGGAACACGCGGCTCGTGTCCAAGGGTACGTCATGCCAACCTCTCCATTGCTGCCATCCCTGCTCTCGAACCAGAGGCGCTGAGTCCTCCACTGCTCTCTGCAGGATGTCCTTGCGGCTACGCAACTGATGCCTTACGGCAAGGTCGACGCATGCGGCTCGCAGCGTGCTATCGGGACCGGAAAGGGACGCTTCGATGACAGGGCGGGCCCGGTCCGGAGCGACTCTCCACAGGTTCCGCATTGCTGTTTCGCGTACGGACGGCTGAACGTCTTCGAGCAATGGGGCCAGTGAGTCGTATGATTCCCGCGCGTCAACGCCGTAGGTTCCGATAGCATCAAGAACCGCTACTCGTACATTTGCCGCGGTATCCTGTAGGGCAGGTTCCAGGGATTTCCAATTCCTCCTGTCAAAAACGGAATGGGACGGGGAAGCTGCCATGAGCCGGGCGGCCTCGATGCGAAGCTCCGGATTGGGATGACTAACCAGGATCTTGCCCAGCGTGTCACTTACGTTGCCATCCATTGTCGTTCCGTTGAGAGACGTCATCGCGGCCTTCTGAACCGCTTCTGAGCTGTCGCTCAGCGCGGCGAGGAAGATGGGTTGGGTCCGGTGTCCGAAATCACGAAATTGACCTAAAGACCGCACGGCGGCCAGGCGCTCTTGTTCGGTGCCTGACGTGACCAGCTTTTGGAGAGTGGGAATGGAAAGAGAGGGTGCTTTTCGGAGTCCTCCTAAGTGAAAAATAGCTCGAACGCGATCATCTTGGGTTTGGGCGCTGTTCAGTCCCTGGATGGCGTCAAACACCAGCTTGCGGTCCCACTCCATGGGCGCGGTGGGTAGATGAAGAGAGTCCAGAGTGGCGATAAGAGAGCCAGCCCGTTCGACGGGTCTTCCGGATGAACAGGCGCCCGTCCAGAACTCTCCCCCCGACGAAGCGCGAGCGAGAACGAGGTGGCGACCTTCGCGAAACGTCTTTCCACAAGACGCGCTGCTACGCGCGGAGAGCACCTCCACCTCGTGAGCATCCTCGCCTTTGTACAAACGTTCAATCTCAAACGTGTAGATGATAGGGTCCATCGAAGAGCTGGACCGCGATCCAGCACTGGGATCTTTACTCGAAATGAGACGGCCGATGAAGATGAGGTCTGCGGATTCGATCTTGTATAGATCGGTCGTCTTTACACAGCTGCACGCCAAAGCGGAGCGGGCAGAGAGCAAGAACAGGGCGATAAGAGGAAGGATGAGCCGCGCGGCAGGTCCGTGGAACGTGGTCATGGAGCAAGCTCCAAGCCCGAAGAATCACCTAACAGTATAAGTATAGACGGCAGAAACAGCCAGAATCCGCGGTTATTCGTCTCTGGCCGCGTACGCCTCCGGCACTATGGGCAAAGCCAGCTTCTCGGTTCGCCGCAACAGGACGATCTCAGACCGATGTCCGACCCGAGTGTCGGTAAGCAGGCGGTGCAAGTCGTCGATCCCGCCCACGGAAATTCCGTCGAACGCAACTACGATGTCGCCTTCTTCCAAACCCGCGTGCGCGGCCGGGCTCTTGGGCTCAACCGAAGCGACCCGGATACCGCTCGACCGGTCGAGCTGGTGGAACCGCACAAACCGCCGGGAAATAGGCGTGTTCTGACCGGCCACGCCGATGTAGCTTCGGGTGACGCGCCCATCCCGAATGAGGCGGGAGGCCACGAATACGGCGGTGTTGACCCCGATCGCAAAGCAAATCCCTTGCGCGGCTCCAATCATTGCTGTGTTCACGCCGATCACGACCCCGTTCGAATCCACGAGCGGACCACCCGAGTTCCCGGGATTGAGGGGCGCGTCTGTCTGAATGACGTCATCGACCAACCGCCCCGATCGGGTACGCAACGAGCGGCCGAGGGCACTGACCACCCCGGCGGTGACGGTGGTCTGGTACCCGAACGGACTCCCGATCGCGATGGCGATCTGTCCCACCTTGAGCCGGCTGGAATCGCCCAGAACGGCGGCGGGGGTGAGCTGGGCAGCGTCGAGGCGCACGACCGCCAGGTCGGTGGCCGGATCCTCGCCCACCGGTGACGCGGTCACCCGATGCCCGTCGGGAAGCACGACTTCCAACCGCCGGGCGTGCTCGACGACGTGGGTATTGGTCAGGACGAACCCGTCCGGCGTGAACACGAACCCGGACCCGCCGCGGATCTGGGTTTCGTTTGCGGGCCGGCGGCCCCGAGAGGGGAGTTCCCCCTCGACCTGGATGTGCACCACGGAAGCCGCAATGCGTTCCACCGCTCCAGTTACGGCGCGGGAATACGCATCGAGAAGCGGGCCGTCCGCATCGGGAATTGGAGAAGCCGGCGTATCGGCCGGCCGCGCCTCGGTGTCCGACGCGAAATGAAGTTCGAGATCCTGTACGTCTTTCATCACTATCACCACGTCCTTTGAATTTTCTGGCCGTAAAAACGCGAGATGAGTACCGCCCAGCTAGGACGGGCATTCCAGCCCGCACTGGCCATCCGCCGGGCCCGTGGTGTAGCCTTTGGCGCGCTCAGGAACCCAAGGGAGGGGCCATGCATTCGGGGCGATTCTGGTTCGCGTTCCTCATCATTGCCGCGGCCGGGCTGTGTCTATTCGTGGCCAACGCGTACACGATTCCACGCTACTCCGCCCGATACGGACAGGATTGCAACCTCTGTCACGTGAATCCGGCCGGGGGAGGGCAGCGCACCACCTACGCCACCCAATACATCGTTCCGAAAGAAATGGCATGGCTTAAACTGAGTGACTCCACAATGGCCGCTATCGATCCGCAACTCAGCAAAGCGGTCACGATCGGGGCCGACGCGCGAACCCTTTATATGCGCTCCGATTTGGGGCCGAATGATTTCGTTCAGACCCTGCCCCCGGATAATTTCTTTCAAATGCAGGGCAACCTGTACCTGACCCTGCAGCTCACCGACCGCTTCTCGCTTTACTTCGACAAGGGGATTGGGCCGACCTCGAGTACGCTCGAGCTATTCGGACTCGGTTACATCCTGCCCGCCACCGGTTGGGTGAAAGTGGGCCGCTTTACTCCGGACTTCGGATGGCGGACGCCGGATCACACCGCTTTCGTGCGCCAGTACATGGGGTTCATTCCGCCCTTTCAAACCGACGTGGGGATCGAAGCCGGCATCAATCCCGGCAACCTGGTGTTGAGCGCGGCGGTGTTGAACGGGAACCTGGGCAGTACCCAAGACAATGACGATCGTATGGAGTTGACCGGGCGGGCTCTGTATCGCATGAGTGCCGGAAAGCTTGGGTTTGCGGTCGGCGGCTCCGGTCTCTGGAATCGCCAGTTCGACCGCGAACAAACCGCCGGAGGACCGTTCGGTTACTTCAATTTCAAGCCGTTCACCTGGACGTGGGAAGCCGATTTTTCGCAGTTCAAGGATCTGGCCCAGGCGACCGACAGCACGAGCTTCTTCACCTCCCACGAGCTGGCGGTTCAGTTCCGCCAAGGGTTCGACTTGAAGGGCACGATCGACGTCTACGATCCGGACACGGATGGGAACACCGGAAAACGCGTCCGGTATGGGTTCGGGGCCGAATCCATGCTCTATCCCTTTGTGCGCCTGGAGGCTATGGCCTACCTTTATCGCAACCTCGATGAGTCAGGAATCAGCTATCCGGAGAGCGAGTATTCCCAGTTCGTCGGGCAGGTCCACTTCTTCTACTGAGGCTCCCCTGGGTTACCTTATGCTGCGTCAGTTCGTCTTAACCGTCATTATCCTCCTGGCCGGACTAGAGGCGAGGCCCACGGAGGCCACGGATTTCACCATCGAGCCCGGGAAAGACAGAAACCTGGTCGTATTCACCTCGAAGGCGACGCTGGAGACTTTCCAGGGAAAGACCAAGCAGGTAACAGGGAACATTTCGTTCGATCCCGCCAATCTGGGTGATAGCGTGACCGTGCGGGTGGACGTGGACCTGGCAAGCCTCGATACCGGCATTCCCATGCGCAACAAGCACATGCGTGAAAATCACCTCCATACGGACACATACCCCAAAGCCGTGTTCGAAGGGGGGCGCATCCTCGAAGCATCGGGTCGTACGCTCAATCCCGGCGATACGGTGCGTTTGAAATTGTCCGGACGCTTCGAATTGCACGGCGTGAAACGAACCATCGAGGTTCCCGTGGATGCGACGAGGGCCAAGGATGGCACCCTCCAGGTAACCACCCACTTCGAAGTGCCTCTCGCCGACTACAAGATCAATCGCCCCGCGTTTCTCATGATGAAACTCGAGCCAACCCAGCACGTGACCGTTCAGGTAACCGCTCACCCCAAATCCTGACCTATGTACCATCATCGCGACGCGCTCGACCCCGAAGAGCACCAGCGATTCGGCGCGATGAACGACATGTTGAATCCCACCTCAGTGGGGATGCTCGGTCTTCGTGGCGGCGAACGCATTCTGGATGTGGGCTGCGGTCTGGCCCAACTCACCCGCGCCATGGCCCGAGCCGTCGGACGCTCGGGTGTCGCGATGGGGATTGTGCATTCGGATCCATGGCGTTCCGCCGCCCAGCGTCTGGCCGAAGCGAGCGGGGAAAGCTCGCTGGTCGAGCTGAGAACAGGCGATCTATTCCAGCTTCCTCTCAAGTCCGATGAATGGGGAACCTTCGACGTCGTGCACGCCCGCTTCGTCCTGGGCCAGGTGGAACATCCGGATAGGGTCGTGGCGGAAATGACGCGGGCGGTTCGCCCGGGGGGACGCGTGGTCATCGAGGACGATGATCACGGGCTCATTCGCCTTTGGCCTGAACCCAACGGATTCGAGCCCTTGCGCCGGAGTTATGTCGGCTGGTGCGCAAGCCAGGGATTCAATCCCTTCATCGGGCGCAGGCTGGTGGATCTCTTGCACGAGGCCGGCGCGTCGCCCAAGCGGAGCGCCAGTTTGTCGGTGAGTTCCTGCGCCGGCAGCCCGTCCTTTCGGCCGCTTCTGCACATCGTGGTCGAATCGTTCCAGAGCGCGGGGAAATCCATGATGCAATCGGGAGCGATCGACCGGGAGCAGTTCGAGGCGGGCATGCGCGGCCTTCGATCCTGGAACGATCATCCGGCCGCCGCCCTGTGGTATACGACGTGCTGGGCGGAGGGCCGGCGGCCCAAGAATTGATATGACTCCCGCTCGGGATCTTCGCCCGAGCCGCACTCTCTTTACTGCACTCGCGCTCCTTTTATTGTTTCAAGCCGCAGTGCAACTCATTCCGCTTCCCCCCGCGCCGGATCTCACCCTCGCCTCCACCTTCGGCGTGCACGACAATCGCCGGCTGCTCTTGCGCTACGGTGCGCTGGCGGCCGCGCTGTGGCTTTTGCCCTGGTTGTCCAGGACCTCGGTTCACCTAGGAATGTTGCCGCCGAGCGCCCGGTCGTGGCGCCGATCGCTTCTCCTCACCCTTCCCTTCGCCGCGTTCGGCCTATGGCTTTTCTTCGGCCCCGGCATTCCCATCGCCGCCATCAACGGACACGAGATGGTGCACCTCGGTTATTTGAGTCAAATGAATCGTGGTGCGGTGTTGAACGTCGATACGTTCATGAACTATGGGCCGCTTTTGGGCACATCCATATTCGGATTCATGAAGGTCGTGGGCTTTCATCTGGTCGGATTTCGGTGGTACTGGCATGGGGCCGCCCTCCTCGTGTGGAGCCTGATCGTGTTGACTGCGTGGAGAAACCTGCGGAGTCCGTTCCTCGCTGGTTGCTTGGCTCTTTACGCCCTGCTCTATACGGCGATGGTTTCGTTTCTGCCCGACCGAGCGGGCTTTTACCACGCCGCGTGGGGGTGGGCGAACCCGCTCCGTCATGGCGCCCCCATTTTGTGCATCGTCTTTCTGGGGTCTGGGCTTCTGCGTGCAGGTCGGGTGGCCGCCATTATCGCCGGGTGCTTCGTCATTGCCGCGATGTTTTACGCGCAAGAAACGGGAGTCGCATCGCTCTTGGCTTTGGGTGTTCTCCTTTTTTGGGGAGCGCGCACCGAGCGGTCCCTCGTGTCGCAAATCGTTGCGTTCTCGACCGGACTCGTCGCTGGTTTCCTGGCCGTGTCTTTCCCCGCGTGCTGGCGGGGTGAAATGGGGTCATTCCTGCGCGCCACGTTCGAGGCGCCGCGCATCGTACTGGAAGGAGCAGCCAACAAGCCTTTTCCAGCCCTGGGTGGACCCGCCTCCTGGCCCTATTACGTCGTGCCCGCGGCCACGCTCGGTTGGTTGGTCTTCCATGGCGCGCGCGCGCGGAGCGGTTCGCGCGCGGATGCGGTTCCCTTTGCTCTGGCTACGTATGGTTCCATTGGGTTCGTGACCGTGCTCGTGCGCGCCGACCGCAGCCATTTGCTAAACATGGCCTTGTGTTTTTGGATGCTGGCTTTTCTCGGGCTCGATCGGTTATTACGCGTGCGACCCGTGAGCAGAACGTGGAGGTACGCGAGCCTGATCCTGCTCGCCCTGCCCCTCCTGGTGTTACCGCCGGGAGCGGGAGCGATCGTTCACGCGATCCAGGGCCGTCTTGTCCATTCCCAACCGCCGGCCGGCTGGATGAAAGTCGATCTGGAGTACGGCGGGATCTGGGTTCCCAAAGACGAGTGGTTCGAAGGCGAGCCGCAAAACCATGGCGACGTGCGCGGGGTAGCACTCATCAAATCCTTGGCCGGGGATCGCCCGACCCAGATCCTTGGCAGTCAGGCCAGTCTCTACTATTTCCTTGCCGGGGTTCGGGCAGCGGTGCCGTACACGGATTTAGCGACGCAATGCGTCACGGAATATCACCAGCGCCGGCTCATCGCCACGTATTTCCGGAACAAACCCGAATACACATTCATGTTCACCGAATTCGAGTCGAATCCGCCTCGTCCGGCCACGGGTTACCGCCGGGTCGGCGAACGGTTTGGCCTTGGCGTGTATCAGCGCGAAGATCTCCCGCCGATCACGCTGCCCTAGTTTAGCGGGGGATGTACCAGGGCGGCAGCGGTTCGGGCGCGGGATGGTCACCCACGTTAGTGACCACGATCACCAGCACCACGAACACGATGGACACGATCATTGCCGCCAGCCATCCGTCCTGGATTCTCGGGGCGAGCGGCGGGCGCCGTCGAAGCATGACCCAGGCTATGCCACTCCCCACGAGTGACAGGGTGATCGAAGCGATCGTACGGCCATACCAGGCCATAGCCAGACCGTCAGGCTTGATCTCGAAGGCCCAGCGATGTTCGAGCGGGTAGTACCAGAGGGTCGGAACGGGGTGGAGCAAAAAGAACGCAAAGCTCCAGCAGAACACAATAGCCGCGGCATCTACGATGACCGGCACGTTGCTCGAATGCTCTTCGCGTTGATTCCGGGGCAATGCGACGCTCATACGCTTTTGGCCATCGTGATGAGGAGGCCGGAGACGACGTTGAACCATACGATCGCAGTGAGGGTGAAGACGAACGCGGCGTACCCGAACCGGGTATGCCGATCCAGGGCCGGGTCCATCTTGCGGCTCAGGATGAGCGCGCCGATCGCCATGGCCAGGCCGAGCACAGCCAGATTTTCTTTTATCTCGAACAGGTTGGATGCCCAGACCGCGTAACGATCCAGGTAAAGCCCGCGCACCACGTAGCGGAAGGACGGATAGACGAGCGCGCCGAGGAGGAATGTCACCCCATAGGCGATGGCAACCGTGATCGCGTAGATGCGGCCCAGCCGCACCTTGAAGCGTCCCCGCAAGTACCCGAGCGCGATTAGAAAGTGGTGGGTGCTGGCTCCCACGAGCACGATCGCCCCTGCCGCGTGCAGTAGCAAGAGGAGCCGGGCGTGTTCTTCCCATGCAATATTCGACATTTTTCCGCTATTCCACGAAATCCCGATGGCACATAATCCCTGGAGCCTCGGGCTGGGGGCACCGGCATGACGCAACCCCATCATACCCTCTCTGGGATACTCTGCGTCATTGCCCTCGTTTTGTCTGCGCATACCAGCACTCTTGGTCCGCTTCACGCGGCTCCGCTTCACCCGCGTTTTTTCGGCGATCCCACCGTTCGCGTCCCGGCCGAGGAACCCGCTCCCGCCGGCGTATTAAGCGCGGCGGCTACCCGGTTTGGCCGGCGATGGACAGGGCATCCGCGCCTCCTTGTGCTTCTCGTCGACTTTTCCGACCGCCCCGCGGATACGCTGTCCCACCCGGTCACCTACTTCGATCGCCTGCTGTTCAGCCAAGGCGAGGTGGCCACCGGCAGTTTGCGTGAATGGTACGAGGAAGCCACGTACGGAAAGATCGAATGGAGCGGAGAAGCAGTGGGTTGGTTTCGCATGCCGCTCACCTATGCCGAGTATGCCAACGATCAATCCGGCCTCTGCACGTGTTATCCCTTGAACGCGGGTGGGATGGTCTACCACGCCTTTCAAGCCGCAACCGGAGCGGGCGTCGACTTTCGGCGTTTCGACAATGACGGACCGGACGGAATTCCGGGAAGTGGAGACGACGACGGCATCGTGGACGGGTTCGCGGTGGTCTTCGCCGGTATCGGAGCCGAACGCTCGGGTCTGACCACCGACATCCGATCGCACTACACGAACGCTCCCCTGGAGCTGGTAGCGAATGGCATTCGAGTCCCCGATTACGTCACCTTTCCCGAGAAGGAGAACATCGGTGTTCCCGTTCACGAAGTGGGTCATCTCTTGGGAGCGGTCGATCTTTATGATTTGACCGGGCGCGCGGCCGGTCTCGGCTACTACTCGGTGATGGCCTACGGGATGTGGTTCAACAATGCCCGGCAGCCGGGAGGTCCGGATCCCTACACGCGCATGCTGTGGGGCGTTCTCGAGCCGGAAGCGTTGCAAGTGGACGAACGCGGCCTGGAGTTGCCGCCCATCGAGAATACCCCTCGCGCCCTGCGTCTGTGGACGCGCGGCGAACACGGTCCGGAGTACTTCCTGCTCGAGCATCGCACGACCGAGGGGATGGACCGTTTTCTGTTCGGAGACGGGCTTCTGCTCTATCACGTGGACGAGCGGGTGGTGGCCCAGAACAACGGCCATCACTACCGCGTGGATGTCGTTCAGGCAGACGGTCTGGCCACCCTGAACGGATTCGGCACGGTTCGGAACCTCGGAGAGTTCGGCGACTACTTCCCCGGGCTCGATACGGTTCGCGCGATCGACGATCGCACCCTGCCTTCGACGCGATCGAGTGCGGGAGAGAGCACGGCGGTCGCGCTTCGCAACATCGGGGACCCCGGCCCCAACATCTCATTCGATGCCGAAGTGGGGCGATTCCTGGGCACGGCGCCCGATCCTCATCTGCACATCGAACCGGTAGGGGACCTGTTCACCTCCGGGGTCAAACCGGGGGAGCTCTCCCGGGTGCGTCTCCTGGTCATGAACCGTGGCACACGTTTGCCCGCGGGTACCGCACGCGTTCGTTCCCGCGACCCACACCTGCGGGTGGTTGGAACGAGCGATCTGGCTGGGCCGTCGATCGGGGCTCTGGACCGGAGGTCCCTTGGCGAGGTTGAGGTGGATGTGTCGGGCATCCAAGACGACGCACCCGTCACCGTCCCCCTCGAAGTCGAATGGTCGACCCCGGAAACGACGTGGACACTGGCCGCCGCCCTGCCGCTCTTTGGCAACACCCTCCGTCGCGAGGGATTTGAATCGGCGGTTCTGGACGTCGCTTCGCAGTCTCTGGTGCAAGCTCCCGATCCATGGCGCCTCGTCTCCGACAGCTACGAGGGGTCTCGTGCGTGGCAGACCCTGCATTACGATGGATCTCAGGAAGCCGTGCTCGAGGTCGGGCCGGTTACGGTCAGGGGCCGCGCTTCCGAGCTGCGATTTCATCAAAAACTGAGTCTCCCCGTGTCCGGCCGCTACACCTACGACGGAGGGTTTCTGGAGGCCAGCGTGGACGGTGGCTCGTGGACCTTGCTCCATCCGGAGGGCGACTACCCGCTCGTGTTCGGGTACTCGGACGGAAATCCCTATCCCAATCACCCCGCATGGGGCGGCCAAGCCGACTGGCACGAGGTCGTGGTGCCGTTCAACCTGCGGGGGCAGGTTCGGTTTCGATTTCATTTCGTGAGCGATTTCAGCGGCAATCAAGGTTTGTATGACGGCTGGGCGGTGGACGCACTCTTGGTTCGGTCCTGGGATCACGCATATGCAGTTGACTTCGAGCTTCCGACATACTCGGAAAAGACGGCAGCCATCACGTTCGACGTCCTTCCGCTTTTCGATCGGGAATCTGCTGAAGAATTACGTTTGATTCGGGACGCAGATCGGGGAGACGTGGAGGTGGGACGCTGGACGGTGGACGGCCACCTTCGCCAAACCGTAGAGCTGGACGATCTGAATCCCCTGAGAGTGGAACGCATCTGGGTCGAGTGGTCGGGCGGCGATCGGCAGGGACCTCTTATCGTGGCGCCGCCGGGCGCTCCCCACGCACGCCTTCTCGATCCGACCCCCGCCATTCTTCGCCGCGGAGAGGGCGGCGTGATTTGGTATCGCGTGCCGGGAGCAACCAGTGCGTCCGTTCTTCTGGAGGTATATGACGTGCGCGGCGCGCGGGTGGCCCGCCTGGAGGAAGGGCTTCGCACGGCGGGTTCGCACGTGCATTCCGGATTTCCGGAGCGAGATTTGAAACATCCGCTTGGAACCGGCCTCTACTTCTTGAAGCTTACCGGTCCCGGTTTTTCGGACACACGCCGCATCATCATCTTGCCGCGCTGATCGGGCCACGAAAAAGGGCCGCCTCGTGGGAGGCGGCCCCGTTCGTTCCCTTCCCTCAAAACCAGCCGGGTTAGGGCAGGATCACAATCTTTCGGTTCTCATAGAGCGCGCGGCCGCTTTCGAGTCCCTGCGTGTCCAAACGCAGGAAGTAAATACCGGCCGGTAGGCTCCCGCGCGAGGATAGATCGACGTCGAACGTCTGATCCCCGGCGGCAACCGTCCGCTCATCCAGGCGGGACACTTCACGCCCGCTCACGCTGTACACGCCCGCGCGCAAGCGCGTCGGCTCGGACACGGTGAGCGCGAAGCGCAAGTGCATGGCGGCGTGGAGCGGGTTCGGCGTGAGCACGGTCAGGCCCAGCGCTCCGATCGCAGGTTGGGCTTCCGACGGAGCGGCGACGTGCCCTCCATCATCGCGCGACTTCTGGCTGCTCTCCGTTTCGCAATGGATGGTGAGCGCACACTCGTCGACGATTTCGTTGATCGAGCTCACCGCTTGATTTACCTCCCCGAGGCCGATGGGGGGTAGATCGTCGGCGAGGGCCCGGTTGCCGAGCTCGAGCGCGCCGAAGGCGGTGTGGGGTAGATGGAGCGAATCCAGGACCTCGAACAAGTCCGGGGACAGGTGGACGATGCGCGGATGCAGGTTGTCCGGCACGTCATCGTCGGTGCCCCGGATCCCGTCCGGCCCGGGCGAAATCGGAATCATGATCATGAACTCGCAGAGCGGCATATTGGGGAGGTTCGGATCGAGGCGCATGTTCAGGGAGAGCGTGATGACCTGGGCCAAAAGCACGTTCCGGATCCGGCCGCGGGCGCCCTGGATGGGCGGAACGACGTCGCACGTCGTCGGATCCACAACTGCGTCTCCCAGATTTTCGCTCAGCTTGGCCGGCGTTCCTCCGCCGGGGAGGAGCGCGATGATGCAGCCTTCCGAACCCTCACGGAAGCTGAGCGAGCGCTTGCCGAGCACGCCCACGACCAGAGGCGCGTCCGGGGTGATGAGCCCATTCAGAACGTCGATGGTCCGAACGCCATTCCATTTCCCGTTGTTTCCGTAGAAGCCCTGGGTGAGGCCACAGAACTCGGTGCAGTCGCCCACGTAGATGCGGGCGCATTCGGTCACTGCGGGCCCGCAATAGCCCTGCACGGTCACGCAATACGTGCCCTCGTCGGCGGGGGTGACGGCGGGCAAGACCAGGCAGCTATCCGAGCCGACGGGTTGACCGTCCCTCGTCCAGTAGTACGTGAACGGACCCTTGCCGCTCACGCGCGGGCAAAGCTCCGCGCGTTGGCCCTCGCAGAGGAACAGGTCGTGAAGCGCGGCCACGCTGACGTCAGCCAGGGTGATGTCCGCGCTTCGTGAGACCTGATTGCACTTGCCCGTCACCGTGACTTTGTAGGTGCCGGCGTCATCCTTTGAGATGGCGGGGATGACCAGACAGTTATCGTCCGCTCCGGGAATCGGGGTTCCGTTGTGATACCACTGGAAGGTCAGCGGTCCCGTGCCTGAAGCGGTGACGCAGAACTGCGCGCGATCGCCCGTGCAGAGCCATTGGTTTTCGAGCGCGCTCACGGTCACGTTCGCATCCAGGGTGAGCGTGTGCTCGCAATGGCTGTTGCATCCGTTGGGGTCGTTCAGATCCAGCGAGTACGGACCGGGCTCGTGCACGGTCACGCAGCGCGTGCTGGGGAGCGACCCATGGGGCCCGGTCCAGGTGTAGGTGAAGTCTCCTTCGGGGCCACAGAGGACAACGCTTCCGTCCGGGCAGATCGAGGCGGGACCGGTAATGGCGCAGCCGGGGTTGTCGGCCACGATCACGTCATGGGTGCCCTGAACGCTCGTGCATCCCGTGCCGCGGTTCGTCACCACCAGCGTGTAATGTCCGGGCAAGGAGATGGTGATGCAACGCGCGTTCGCGTACGGACCGCCGGGGCCGCCCCACGCGTAATCGTAGTTGCCGTCCGGTCCGCACAGCTGGCCGGAGAGCCCCTCGCATAGCAAGCTGGCGCCGGTGATGCTTGAGGGCGGCCGGGGATTCACGGTCAGGGACTGGCTGCATTCGCTGCTTTGACATCCGGTGGTCACGTTGACCACGGTCAAGACGTAGGTGCCGGCCTGGTTCACGGTGAGGCAGCGCTGATCCGGATAGGAAGGCGCGGGTCCACTCCAGTGATAGCTGTACACGGAGCCGGCGGGAGCCGCGGGCCCGCAGAAGCTGGCTGAACTGCCTTGGCAAATGACGTTGGTGTCGACCGTGATCGTGCACGTCGGCGGTGTGTTAACGGTGAGATCGAACGTGCACGCGTCGCTCGCGCAACCAGTGTGGTTGTCGGTCACCACCAGCGAATAGGTTCCCGGTTGGGACGCGGTGATGCACCGTGTGCCGGGGAAGGGACCGCCAGGACCGTTCCACGCGTAGCTCAGATCCGCTCCGGCCGGAGGCACGGGAGCGCAGAGCTCCACGCTTTCACCCGCGCATACCGCATTGCTTTGGGCGCTGATCGTGCACGATGGAGGCTGAATGATACTGAACTGGTAGAGGCCGAAGTCCTTGAGCTCGCTGGTGAACGACGGCGACGAACGGGTCTTGAAGAGCAAGGTCGAAAGGTCGGTGCAGAACACGGCGGGATCGATGCCCATCCCGGTCAGGTTCACGCCGATTTCCACAAACTGATAGGCATCCAGTGTGTTCGAAAGATTGCCGTCCGGATCCACCGCGCCCCAAGGCGGCGCGTCGATGGCGGTCGTGTTCGTGCAGACGAATGAGGTTCCGGGCGCGCCGTTCATGAGCACGAATTCGTAATGGTTGCCGACCGCTTGCCATTTCCGGCAAGTGATCACTGGAGTATTCCCACCGTCGGTGTAGTCGACGCTGATGATGAAGTCCACGTTGGCTGTGCGTCCGGCATTGGGGCCGTTTCCGACGATGTTGCCGCTCGTGGTGCCGGTCTGGGTGAAGCCGTGCTGGTTGAATTCGAAGTCGATGTGGCTGGCCCCGTTGTTGGAGCGGGTCGTGGCCCCCAGGAAGAGCCACAAATTGTCGTTCAGCATGGCCGAGTGCGCATAGACGTCCGTGATGTCGTTCTTGGCGGGGCCGTTCCCGGCCCCCCACGTCCACGGTTCTCCAGCGGCGCTGATGTCGTCGTTGTTCTTGTTCCCGGACGCGAACACGTCGGGATCGTCGACGGACGCCGTCCAGTGCTCGTCACGGTCGTGAAAGGCCGGGGTGAGGAGGGGATTGCCGGCGTCATCAAAGACACCGAGCCCCGACACGCCCTTGGCCCAGTCTACGGCGCTGCCGCTGGAGAAGAACTGACCGTCGATCTGGAAGTAGCCGCCGGCAGTGCCGCACGTCTGGGCAAACGCGGCACCGGGGAGAAGGACAAGGAGCGAAAGCAAAGCCCCGCCGGCGAGAAGACGCGCGGCGACAGCCCGCCTGGAAGAACACGGTGTCATGGTGGAACCCTCGTTGCTGGAACGACCCCTGGTGCTTTTCCACGCTGCGCCCGTGGTGACAACAAGTGTAGATGCTCATACTTTATAAGTGTGTATAAATCTAAGTGATATATATGGTTGATGGTAAGTCGCGCGCAGCGCTGGTGCAATTCACCCAGATTATGGAACGAACGCAATCATCGATGGATGCGTGCGGGCTGGGTGGAGCAGATTGCGAAAAACGGGGTGTTTTGGCGCACGCCACGTTGCCGGAATCGGCCCCTTCCCGGCACAATGCCGCCATGCGCGTACTTCTGGCCACCTGCCGTGAGCTTCCCGAGCCCGATCCCGACGACCGCTTGCTCATGGCCGCGCTGGAACGAAGGGGCATCTCGGCGCGTTACGCGGCCTGGGACGATCCCCAGGAACGCTGGGCTGCCGACCTTATTGTCCTGCGCTCCACGTGGAACTATTACCTCGACCCGGCCGGTTTCCTGGATTGGGCCGAGCGAGTGGGGCGTGCCGCCCGGCTTCTCAATCCACTCGACGTGATCTTCTGGAATCATGACAAGAGGTACTTGCTGGAGCTGGAGCGGTCCGGCGTTCCCATTGTTCCCACGCGCCGCATCCAACGCGGGGAGAGGGTCTCGCTGGACGCTCTCGTACACGCGGCGGACTGGCGTGACGTGGTGATCAAGCCTGCCATTTCGGCGGCGTCGTATCGCACGCGCCGCTTCGGACCCAAGGCGATCGAGGAAGGAAACGCGCACCTGACCCAGCTTCTTGAGACGGGTGACGTGCTAGTTCAGGAATACATGCCCGCCGTGGACCATCACGGAGAGCGATCGTTGGTCTGGATCGATGGCGAGTTCACGCATGCCGTGCGGAAATCGCCGCGGTTGTCCGGCGGAGCGGAAGAGGTGTCCGAGGCGGTGCCGATTGAGCCCTCCGAACTTGAAATCGGGCAGAGCGCTGTGGCCGGATTCGAAACGGGAAAACTCCTCTACGCGCGTGTGGATGTGGTTCCGGATAGGACGGGGCGGCTTCGCGTCATGGAGCTCGAACTCATCGAGCCCTCCCTGTTCTTTTTGCAGTTTCCAGGTGCCCTAGAGCGCTTTGCCGATGCGATCAGCTCCCGTTTGACTGAGTGACCCGAAAATTTGAGTAGTCCCATTATTCTTGAATTTATTCGACAAAAGGCTATTCTTATGGTCCCCCTAACCTTAACCCTCCCCCCGAGGCCCGTCCGATGGACGTTGCGATCGGCGATACTCTGTCCCACTACCGCCTTCTGGAACGCATCGACGGCGGGGGACAGGGGACAGTATTCAAGGCGAAGGATCTTCGCCTGGATCGCGACGTTGCCCTCAAGGTGCTTCCCGAGCGCGCGTTGTCCGATCAAGCCGCTCGCCGCCGTTTCCAGAAGGAAGCACGCGCCCTCTCGCTCTTGAATCACCCCAACATCCAGATCATCCACGACTTCGACACCCAAAACGGTATCGACTTTCTGGTCAGCGAGTTCATTTCCGGTCTCACCTTGAAGGAAAAGCTCTCATCCAACGGCAGCTTTTCCGAACAGGAGCTGGCCAAGCTGGGGCTTCAGATCACGGAAGGATTGGCCTGCGCGCACGAGCACGGTGTCGTGCATCGCGATCTGAGCGCCAAGAATTTGATTCTTACCCCCAACGGCCATCTGAAGATTGTGGATTTTGGTCTCGCCCGATTCGTTCTCCTACCCAGCGAAACTGAAACCACGGAAACGTTGACGGCATCGATTGCGGGAACGCTTCCCTATATGTCACCCGAGCAGCTGGCGGGTCAGGCGGACGCGCGGAGCGACATCTACGGTGTCGGCGTACTCTTGTATCAAATGGCCACCGGCCGGCTTCCCTTTGCCGGATTGCAAGGGCCGGCGCTCGTAGCCGCCATCCATACCCAGCCGCCGCCTCCGCCCACGCGCATGAACCCACGCCTTTCCGCGCGCATGGAGGACGTGCTTCTCAAGTGTCTGGAAAAAGACCCCGAGCGCAGGTATCAATCCGCGCGCGAGCTAGCCGTGGACTTGAAGCGCATCATCGAGCCTTGGCCTATACCCCCCATTCCGAAACACCGCCTTCTCTGGACGTTCGCGTCCGTCCTTCTCGTGGCGGTGCTGGCTCTGATTGCGCTCAAGACGGGACTTCTGCCCATCGGGAATCGCGACACGCAGTTCGACCATCCGGCCATGGCGGCGGTGGTGGCGTGGCCGGGCAAGGAACAGATTTCCCGCATTTCTCCCGATAGGACATGGATCTCGTTTCTTGCCGATCGATCGGGAAAGCCTACCCTGTGGCGGCGCCACGTAAACGGGGGAGAGCCCGAAGCTCTCGTATCGGAATCCGGAAACATCTTGAGCCAAGCGTGGTCTCCGACCGGCATGGAGATCGCGTACCTGCATTTGATTAACGGCGAGGTGTTTCTCAAGTTTCAAAACGCCTTTGGCGGTCCGGCATCGCGGGTAGTACCGATCAACGTGAGATACAAGGATGCTCAGCTCGTTCGCTGGATCGGGTCCGAACTCTATTTCGATGTGCCGCGTTCCGGACTCTGGCGATGGGACACCGATACCGGAAAGGAAACGTCGACTCTTCCGTGCGCTTCGAATTCGGGGAGCCGGGAACAATTTGACGTCTCGGCCGATGCCAAGAATGCGGCCTACGTAGTTCGCGAGGGATCCCAGACCTCCATCTGGATATCGAATCTAGACGGAACATCTGGGCGGCGTGTCGCCGGACCCGAACACAACGCGTTCCAGCCCCGCTGGTCGGGGAGCCGCGGGATCATGTACGTCTCGGATCAAGGGGGGCAACCCGATATCTGGTTTCAGAATGCAGACGGGGGAAAGCCGCGTCAGATCACGTTCAGCACGCTGCCCGAGAACCTCGAAGACGTGGCTCAGGATGGCTCCATTGTCACGTTTACCTTGGAGTCGGAGACCGGCGGTCTGTGGCGATTGGATCGCGGGCAGGCAGAGCATCCCTACCAAATCACTCCCGGATCTCCGGTCGATTTTTGGCCTGTGCTAGCCGGCGACATTCTGGTCTATCAGAAGATCAAACCGGGAATGGAGGGAGCGGCGAACCTCTTCGAAAACGGAATCTATCTTGCTTCACTGAACTCGCTTCACCTTTCCGAGGAAAGCCGGCTCATCGTCGAACGGGGAGCCTTCCCGTTGCCGGCTCCAGGTGGGGGATTCATGACATTCATTCGCCAGCCCGCGCAGCAGGGATGGGAGCTGTGGATTCACGACCTGGGCGGTGGTCACGATCGGTTGCTCAGCAACGACTTCTTTCCCCCGGATCTCTTCATGCAGCCCTTGTCGCTTTGGTCGTTGCGGGAGGCGTGGTCGCTGAGCGGCGACACGTTGTTTGCCGTGGGTCGCGTGGATCAGGCTCCCGTCCTCTGGCAATTCACCGTCCAATCCGCTGATTCAGAACCCGTCGCTCTCCATCGAGGTGACCCATATGGCACTCTCGGCGACTTGATTGTCTCGCCGGACGGAACACACCTAGCCTACCTTATCGGGTCGGCCGAGGAGCCGAGGCAATGGAGGGTCCTCGTTCGAGACCTGGCATCGGGAGCCGAGACGATCTGGCTGACGGAGCAGGGAGGGGATTTTCAACGATTCATTCTTCGAGGATGGATGGGGAAGAGCGAACTCTTTGCGATACGTGTACACACCAATCCCGACTGGACGGACCGGCTCGAGTTTCTTCAGATCGATGCAACCGGTGCGCACCGGCTCGGCACAGTTGACAATGCATTCGGCGGCACCGTGCACCTCGAGCCGGGATCGAACTGGATCTGTTTGGTCCGGCAGGACGACGGGGGTGGCGCAGCGAACATCTACGCCATCGATCTCCTCCATGATCGAATGACCCGACTTACCGACAACCGATCCCAGTCCATTACCTTTGCCGGCATGGACCTTTCCCGACCCGAAGCAATCTTCTTCTCAATGATCGATCACAATCAGGATATCTGGATGGTGGAGTTCAAGAAGGACAAACACTCGTGAAAGGAGAGAGGTTCATGCCGAGTCAAGTCTACAAGCAGGAGGACATCCTCTGGATCGAGATGTGCATGTCGACGATCCAAAACGACGCCCTGGGGCGTTATATCCACGACCCGACCAATCTCAGTCGGATCATCAACGTGTATCGGGATGTGGCCAGGCATCTCCTGGAGGTGCGTACCGGGCTCAAGTGCCCCCCTGGGTATTCGCACCGGGATTGCTCGTGCACGGTCGATATCAACGTCCCACCACCCTCAGGGCCAAACCTGTAAGGAGATCGACATGCCAACGACGCCAGCCTTCAAACCCGAGGAAATCCTTCAAATCGAGATGGTGACGCGGACCGTGCTCAACGACGCTCTGGGGCGCTACATCCACGACCCCAGAAACATGGAGTTGATTCAGAGCATCCTGCGAAACGGGTTCAAGGACATGCAACTGATTGCACCCAACAGCCCCAAGCAAGGCTGCCCTCCTGGGTATTCCCATGTGGACTGCTCGTGCACGGTCAATATACGAAAGCCGTAGGGGACTTCAGCTCCTTAAACTGGTAGCCGCCGCCTGCTTCTCATAAAGGTCCGCCCAGCGGTGCCGCTTGCGCTGTTTCCACGCGCCGCGGTGGTAGGCGTCGCTGGCTAGAAGCGGAAGGACCGAGGTCGCCTCGGCGAACACCATCTGCTCGTAGGTGGTGTCGACCTTGCCCCATGAGGACGCTTCCTTGAGCGTGGAGCTGGAGCACGCGCCGTCCCGGGGATCGGCCACCGTGATCTGGATCGCGTACCGGTGCATGGGAACCTCGTGTCCGAGGAGCTCCGCGCACACGACCGTGTCCTGGATGAAGTTCTTGGGCACCCCGCCTCCGATCATGAGGAGGCCGGTGGTGTTGGCGGCGACCTTGAGCTGGGTGAGCTCCCGGAAATCCTTCACGGAATCGATGGCGACGTGGGCGTCCGGATGCTCGGTCTGGTGAATGACGAGCCCGAATCCAGCCGATGAATCCGAGAAGGCAGGGCAGAAGATCGGCACTCCTTCCTCGTAGGCGTTCTGCACGAGCGAATTCTGCTTTTTTGCGTTACGAGCGAGCCAGCGCCCCATCTCCCGAATGAACTCGCGGGAGGAATAGACTCCGGGCTTGAGCGTGTCCGCGATTTCCTTCACTGTGCGGTCACAATGCTGAAGCTCTTTCTCGTCGATGAACGTGTCGTAGATACGATCGATGTAGAGGTCGCGCAGCTTGTTGTCGTCGACATCGACCTGGCCCCGGTAATGATGAAAGCCGAGCGCTTCCAAGAAATCCATATCCACAATGCTTGCCCCGGTGGCCACGATCGCGTCGATCATGTTGTATTTGACGAGATCGGCGTAGAGCTTGAGGCACCCTCCGGCGCCGGTGCTCCCGGCCAAGGAGAGGACGATGCTGGCATTGGGGTCGCGGAGCATCATGTCGAAGAGTTCGGCCGCCCGCCCCAGATCGCGGGCGGTGAAGGACATGTGCTTCATCGCATCGACCACCTCCCGGGTATCGATCCGGGTGATGTCGAAATGCTGAATGCGTTCGCGGAGCAAAGCGTCTCGGGCGGTCGTTTCGTCCTTCACCGGTATTCTCCTCCTTGCCGATTCGTGGGGCACCATTCTACAACGAGAATCGTTCGCGCGTTCCCCTGGCCGGGAAGGTTGCGTGCTATTCTGACGCGTCATGGCACCCAAGAAAGGGGCCCCTAGGGGCAAACCCGCCTCGGGTGCGCCACGCCAGCCCAGAAAGCCGCCCGGTCCCGCCCCCCTTTCTTCTCCAACCTTGCTCCATCGCGTCGCGCTTCTCGCGGTATTTGCCCTCGCGCTGGTGCTCTCGGTACGCCAGGTGGGCAGCCCCGATCTTGGATTTCACCTGCGCACCGGTGACTACATCCTGGAGGGTCACGGCGTCCCGCGCACCGATCCGTTCACCGAGATCATGCGCACCCATCGCTACACTGATACGAGCTGGGGCTACGACGTGCTGGTGGCCTCGGTTTATCGCCTGGGGGGTGCTCCCGCGCTGGTATTCCTGCATACGGGGCTCATCCTCTTCACCCTGTTTATTCTCTACCGGACGACACGTCTGTTGCCGAGCGACCCAACCATGCTCGTCCTCTGCTTTCTGGCCGGTGTGGTCGCGATGGAAACGCGCTTCGATGTGCGCCCCGAAATTGTCTCTTACGCGCTCCTGGCCGTTCTTCTGCATCTCCTTCACCGCTACGCGGAGGGATTGCCGGTGCGCCTCTGGGCGCTTCCCGTCGTAATGCTCGTCTGGGCCAACACGCACAGCCTTTACGTGCTGGGATGGGCAGTCATGGCCGCCTTTGTAGTTGGACTCTGGCTGGCCAGAAAGCGCTTCGACGCGTTGCTTGCCCGGTGGTGCCTCCTGGGAATTCTGGTCGCGTTCCTCAATCCCTACGGCTGGCGGGCGATCGCGTTTCCGTTCACGTTGCTCACCCGATTCGGCGAACAAAATCCCTTCGCGCAGACGATTGGCGAGTTCGTCTCGCCGTTCGCGATGCGCACGTTCGCGCAGTTCCCCTTCTACCCCGAACTGCCGATCTGGACCTATCGTCTCCTGGCCGTGCTGTCGGTTTTGGCCGTAGTTGTGCTCGCGCGACGGAGCCGGTGGTGGCTGGTCTTGGTATGGCTGGTGGTTCTACCCCTTTCCGCCCGCATGCTCCGCAACGTTCCGCTCTTCGTGGTGGGGATGCTGCCCGCTCTGGTGTGGACCCTTCCCTTGGAACGGGTGCTGGCTTGGTTTCGTCCATCTCGAAGCGTTCCCATGGTTCTCGCTCGAGCGGCCACCGGGTTTGCGCTCCTGTTCGCGGTCGGGCTCGGGCTGCGCGTGGTGCACAACGCGTACTACATCGATTCTCGGCGTCCCGAACGGTTCGGTCTGGGCTGGAGCAGAACGCGGCTTCCCATTCAGGCAGTGGATTACGCCAAGAACGCTCATCTTTCCGGAGCTATGCTCAACCAGTTGAATCTGGGCGGATACTTGATGTGGGCCTTGCCTCAACCGGTATTCATCGATGGCCGGCTCGAAGTGGTGGGGGAGAGCTTCTACCGCTATTACCTGAACGTGTTTCATTCCGAGCCGGGACTGGAAGCGTGCGTGGCCGAGCACCACGTGGGTTGGATCGTGTTTCCCTACCTCGAGGAGATGGAGCTTTTGCGCCGTCTCTCCCGGGATTCGCGTTGGACGCTGGTCCACGTCGATCCGGTATCAGTGATCTTCACCCGCACGTCGGTCAATTCCGCCCCGCCTGCCGTGCTGGAACGACCCCCGGACATTGAAATGACCGCGTTACCCGGGCTGGCCGGCCATCCACGGCCGGGCCGTTTTGGACACTGGCTGTCCGGCTTCGTAACCGACCAGGAGTTTCCGTTCGAGGCGTACCAGTTGGGACTCTTCCACATCATGCGCCAGGAGATGGAACTCGCCGCCGGGTGGCTGGCCGAATCCGTTCGACAGAGCAACGGTGCCTATTACGAGATCTATCTCAGCCTGGCCCAGGTTCTGGACCAGGTAGGCCGCCCCGATCTGGCCGGGCAGGCCTTCCGGGTCGTCCTGAAAGAAGATCCCACCAACCGGATCGCCCGAAAGCGCATCGGTGGACGTTGAGGGAACCCCCGCGCGCCTCAGTCCGTGTAGTGCTGAACCGTGCCGTCAGGATTGAGAATCTCCCAGCTGCCGAACGTTTTGGCCCAGTGCACGCCCAATGGGGGCAGGGGCTGGATGCTCGACCAGGCTTCTAGACGCGTCGCCCCGTCCTCGTCGAGCACCACGAGTTGGCGTTTTCCACCCACCACCGCAGCCACGTTCACCGGCCTCCAGTCGTTCCTTCGTAGATAGGCCATGGCTTCGTCTTCGAGAAACGAGGGACCGGCGGGTTGAATGAGCAGGCGTCCCAAAACGCCAAGCTCCTCCTCGGTCAGCTTGTCGAGGCCGGCGGCGCTGAAGGTTTCATCGTCCAGTGCCTCGACCCAGCTCGCCGGATCGTCGGGATGACCGAGTGCGGGGGAGATGCAAAGCAGGGATAACGTCAGGGGGATGGCCAACAGCGGCCGGACCATGGGACCCCTCCTTGCCGGATCGATGCAATCCGGCCAATATACCGCCCGGTGAACAGACGGCCGGCCCGCTGTGCTTGTTCCGATTTTGTGTACCGGAAGTAGTTTCGGGGAATTCCGCCCAAATCCCGAATGTCGCCGCGAGTGTTCTCGCGAAAATCGGCGAAAGGTAGGCGAACGTGCCTCAGTCTATCGCCGAAGGCGACGATAACCGGTGCGAGGTCATGAGAACAAGCAACACGAGGAGACGCGCATGCTTCGCCGCACCGTAATCTTTTTCGCGATCGTCATCGGCCTGCCTGTACTCACTGCCATCGCGCTCGCCTGGGCCCGTTAGACCTCGTGTTCTCTACCTAGTGCCCGCCGCCCCCGTTGGCGGCCAACGATTTCACGATCTCTCCCACCACTGCCTTCGCATCGCCGAAGATCATGTAGGTGTGATCCGCGGTGTAAAGCTCGTTGTCAATGCCGGCAAACCCCGGGTTCATGCTGCGTTTGATGGCAAAGCAGGTGTGGGCCTTGTCCGCGTCGATGATGGGCATGCCGAAGATCGGGCTCGATTTGTCGTGCCGGGCGGCCGGATTCACCACGTCGTTGGCCCCGATCACGAGCACGACATCGGTCTGTGACATCTCGGGGTTGATGTCGTCCATCTCCACGAGCTTGTCGTAGGGGATCTCGGCTTCGGCCAGGAGCACGTTCATGTGACCGGGCATGCGACCGGCCACGGGATGGATGGCGAAACGCACATCGATCCCGCGCTTGGTGAGCTGATCGTAGAACTCGCGCACCCGGTGCTGCGCTTGGGCGACCGCCATGCCGTAACCCGGCACGACCACGACCCGGCTCGCTTGTTCCATGATCTGGGCCGCGCCTTCCGCGGTTTCACTCTTCACCGCCTTGGCTTCGCCGCCCGCCGCCGATTTCTGTACCTGGCCGAACGCGCCGAAGAGTACGTTCGCGAAGGACCGGTTCATGGCTTTGCACATGATGATGGCGAGGATGAGACCCGAGGATCCATCCAGCGCACCCGCGGTCACGAGGAGCTTGTTGTTGAGCACGAACCCCATCGCCACCGCCGAGAGTCCGGCGTAGGAGTTGAGGAGCGCGATCACGGTCGGCATGTCCGCGCCGCCGATAGGGATGATGAGCAACACCCCGAACAGCAACGAGAGGCCGATGATGACCGGGAAGAGCATCGTGTACTTCACCGGATCGATCACGACCAGGATGCCGCACAGCACGGCGATGGCAAAAAGTATCAGGTTGCTCTGGTTCTGGAACTTATAGGTGACCGGACGCTGCGGGATCCACTTGACCTCCTGAAGCTTGCCGGCCGCCATGAGACTTCCGGTGAAGGTCAGGAACCCGAGGATGATCTCGGCGATGAGGGCGAACGTACGGAAAGCGGTGAACGCCTGGGGGCCTTCCCGCAGCCAGAGATAGTATTCCGCAGCACCGACGAGCCCCGCGGCGAGACCGCCGAACGCATGTGAAAGCGCGGTTCGTTGGGGGACCGCGGTCAACGGCACCTTGGAGAGCGGGATACCGACCGCGAATCCGAGCGCCACCGCGATCGCGATCCAGTGCCAGTTCACAATGCCCGGGTTGAGGAGCGTGCCGAAGATGGCCAGGGCCATGGCCACCACGCCCGCGATCACACCCCTGCGGGCGGTCTTGGGATGGTTCATCCAGTAGAGAGCAAAAATAAAGAGAGCGACGCCGGCGGCGTAGATGAGCTGGATGATCGTGTATCTCATGACTTGGACTCCGGCCGCTTGAACATCTTGAGCATACGATCCGTGATGAGGAACCCGCTCACGATGTTTGTCATCGAGGCGAAGAGCGCGATGCCGCCGAGAAGGGTGATGTAAGGCGGGTGCTTATCCCCCGTCAGTACAATCGAGCCCACCACCGCGATGGCCGAAATGGCGTTGGTGAGGGACATGAGGGGCGTGTGCAAGAGTCTGGACACGCGCTGGATCACGCCCAGACCGATGAAGGTCGCGAGCATGAAGACGAGCAACATGGTGACGTAGTCGGTCTGAGGCGGTGCCCCCTCCATCTGAGCATCCGCGGCCCAGACGAGCCCGGCCGACCCGGCCAAGAGCACGCTCACCAACACCGTAAGTCTTTGAACGGCAGAGTATTTCATGTTCGGCGCCCCTCCCTTTGGCGAACAGAGAGGGACTATCCCGCCCCGTACCCTGGCTGCCAAGGCCTTAAAAATCGAAGTTGAAAATCATAAGGGAATGGGGCCGCGACGTGTCTCCACGCGGCAAAGATTTATAAGACGCTGACAGGAAATAAGTTAACGACTCAGCCGCCGGTCGCGGTCAAGCCCGGGTCAAGTGCCTCCCCCCAGGTTAATGGGCAAACGCGCACGGAGAGGTCGAGCGCGGAGGAGGCCAGTCATGCGTTTCTCGTTCCGATCAGGATTCACGATCGTTGGATGTGTCATCGGCTTGGTGTTGGTCACTTCAGCGGGGGAGATCCCCTCCTGGAGCCGGGACTTAAACGGGAACCGGATCGACGACAACATCGAAGCCGTACAAGCCCAGGGATTACCTGCTGCTTTCGAGAATCTCGATGTGAATGCGCGCAAGAAATTCGACATTGTCACCGGTCCGTTGGGCACATTCGTGTACGGCGTCTATGTGAAGTACGACGGGCAGCCCACGCCGGCGGCGGAGCAAGCGCTCCTCACCCGAGCGATTGGGCCAGCTCACCGTTTTCTCTACATTCCGTACATCCGGGCCCATGCCACCTACGCGCAGATCCAGTCCATCTTGGCGCTGCCGGGTGTGGTGCGGGTGGAGTGTGCCCCACTTTTTTACGCGGTGAACGACAACGCGACCAAGACGATGCGAGCGGCGCCCTCCGATTACAAGCTATTCCCCGACGCCATGACCGCCGGCATCACCGGCAAAGGGGTGGTGATCGGCATTTTGGATACGGGAGTCAACGACGCCCCGGATCCGGTCACCGGGTTTCCCGGTCACGAATCGCTGATCGGAAAATTCGTGGGCGGCGGCAACTTCTCCAACCCGGATCCCACGCTCAACACCCCTGTAGATGGCAACGAGAACCCAGTCGATCGATCCCCCGACTTATCCCACGGCAGCCATGTCGCCGGCACGGCGATGGGGACCGGGGGGCCGACCGGGATCGTTACGGATGGGAACTATGGTTTCTATCACGGGATTGCTCCGGATGCGAAGCTCGTGGATTGCAAGGTGCTCTCGGATGCCGGAGTGGGCGGGGGCGCGCCCGATGGTCTGGAATGGTGCATTTACCACCGCAGTGACGACTGGGGCGGGGGCTATCGGGGTGTGGACGTGATCAACATGAGCCTGGGGGATCTACTCGAGGACTCCGATGGAACCGATGCCTCGTCCGAAGCGGCCAACGCCGCGGTCCGGGCCGGCATCGTCGTTTGCGCCTCCACCGGCAACGATCACAACACGAATTACATCACCGATCCCTCGGCGGGCGATCTCGTCATTTCCGTGGGAGCCACGGTTGATGCCAACACGCTCGATCGTCAGGACGATGTCGTGGCACATTTCTCCAATGAAGGGCCTCGCCGGGCCGATGCCGATGCCGACCACCTCGACGAGATGAAACCGGCCATCTGTCCTCCCGGAGGAGGGATCACCTCGGTAGAAGGCGTCCTCACCGCGAATGGGCACACCTATGTGACCATCAACGGTACCTCCATGTCGTGTCCGATGGCGGTCGGAATCTGCGCGCTCATCCTTCAAGCTGATCCTGGCCTCAAACCGCAAGACGTGCAGCGCATCATCCAGGACACGGCCGAGCACCGCACGACCGGGGGAAAGCAGCCTCCATCCGCCGTCGATCCCTTTCATCTCGATCCCAACTATCACCCGTCCTGGGGCTGGGGCAATCCCGATGCGTACGCCGCGGTGATGGAAGCGCTCTACCCGCGCCGGACGCAGGTTGTCGAGGAGAACGGAGCGGCCGTCGTGGGCGGGATCGATGTCCGTTGGGTGACCCAGCGGGAGTTCTCCATCACTGGATTCAACGTGATGCGGTCCGATCCTCTTTATGGTCAGCCTGGCCCCTTCGTCAGGTTGAACCCGGATCCGATTCCCGCCGTAGGGAACGCGGAGATCCATGCAACCTCGAACCGGACGCCCTATGTCTTCGAGGACCGGGATCCGGGCCTGACCACGGGCGCGACGTATTGGTATCGGATTCAATGGAACGACACGGTGGGTCGTACGCATGATGAGCCGGCCTTCCCGGTCCGTTACGATCCCCCGACCGTTCTGGCCACCGTCCAGTGGAGCATCATCCACGACTACATGGACAATGACCTCCTGGTAGTGGTGGGAAGCGGAACGGACGCGAGCGATCCCTACCGCACAGCGCACTACTTCTTCCCCGGCCAGGGCACCGGCGCCGCGGACTCGGTGCACGTGGTTCCGGGGGACCCCTCGGTCGGCGGTACGATGCAGTGGTACTTCTCGCGCCAGCTCACCGATCAGGACTTTGGCGCTGCGCAGTTCCTGCCGCCCAGTGCGGACAATCCATGGTTCCTGTACGTCAAGGAAGGCGGGTTCGTCGACGCCAACGGGCGCGTGGCGGATTTCCGGATGACCGTCCACAACCCCGGTGGAGACGTGCTCTATACGCCTCCGGTGCAGCTCCCGCTGCAGACCGTTGAACATGTGGCTCATGTGATCTGGATCCCGCTCAATCCGGCCACCTCGCTCAACCATGCTCCCGTCCTCGATCCCGTCGGAGACAAGATAGGTCAGGAAGGACGGACGCTCTCGTTCCAGGTTCACGCGACGGACGCCGATGGGAACGCGCTTACCTACAGCGCGCCCGCCCTTCCGGCGGGGGCGTCGTTCAACCCCTCGACTCGCACCTTCACCTGGAATATCGCCTACACGGCCGTCTCAACTACTACGACCATGAATGCCACGTTCCGGGTCCAGGATGCCCTGGGGACGAGTGACCAGGAGACGATCGCGATCGAGGTCCACGACGTCGATCCAAACGCCGACCTCGCCCCGTACTGGAATGCCATACAGGACGTGTCGGTCACCGCGGGCAATCCGGTCAGCCTGAAGGTGTCGGCGGTGGATCCGGAAGCCGATGCCCTGACATATGCCGCGGAGGTTCTGCCGCAAGGAGCCTCCTTCGACCCGGCCACTCGCGCGTTCTCCTGGACCCCGAATACGAGGGTGTACGGCGATTTCACCGCGCTCTTTTCGGTGACCGACGGGGGGCATCCGGCCATCACCGAGGACGTGCAAATCACCGTGCGCCCGTCCACGACGGAGTTCACCGATTGCGAAAACGAGCTCGCACAAGTAACTGGCTCCAGCTCGACCGGATCGTCCGATCTCGGCAATGCCGACGTGGACACGGTCGCGTTCGTGTTGAACGTCCCGGTCGTCCGGCTCATGGCGTCCTTGAGCTGGATGACGGGCACGGCGGTCGATCTGGACTACGTGATGCGGGACGCGGACGGGAATGCGGTGGGATCGAGCGCGAGCTCGTCGAACCCGGAAGTGCTCACCACCGGGCCCCTCGATCCAGGTACCTATTACTTCGTGGTGGAAGGCTTCCTGGTCGCTCTGGAAACCCCGTGGACGATCGACATCACGGAATGCAGGACGACCGGGGTCGAGCCGCCGACCGAGCCCATCGTGCATCTGGCCCAGAGCGTTCCCAATCCGGTGCGATCCGGCATGACCACGCACATCCGGTTTGGCCTCGCGGGCCGGGCCCATACGCGGCTGGAGGTGTTCGATCTGCGCGGGGCGCGGGTGAACACGCTCTTCCAAGGCACGATGGAGGCGGGCGAGAAGGACGTAGCCTGGAACGGACGCGATCAGGAAGGCCGTCCCGTCGCGGCCGGTGTGTACTTTTACCGACTGGAGGCCCAAGGCCAGTTCGTGGCCACACGGCGATTGATCGTGCTCCGGTAGGACCGTGAGCGTTCATGGGAACGGGATATCCGTCGCGGATGTGAGGGCGAGGCACTCGACTCGTTGAGCAACCCGGGTACCGGCCCTGCATCCAGGTCGGCCTCCGTCAGGGACGGCGGGGGCCGGCCATTTTTTTGGGTGGGCCGTGCGATTAGGATCCGAGGCCGGTCATTCCCGTTTCCAAGAGCCCTCGCGAAACGAGGTAGAGGTTACGCAACACCAGGTAGCTCGCCTCTAGCGCATTGAGCTCGCTGGGGCTCAAATCTATGGGAGCGAGGCCGTAGTAGACACAATCTCCAGCCGCCGCGCTCTGGAAAACCGGCATCTCGAGCGTGCCCGATATGCATGCCGCCAGGTGGGCCCCGCTCTCGGTGGCGACCCGGACCGGACCTTCCATGATGTTGCCGTCCGGTTCGGCGACGATGTCGGCGTAGAGTTCCCAGTCCGGGGTCCCGGCGCCGCGAAAAGCCTGCACGAGCACGTTCTCTGGCGTGGCGCCTTCGCCGAGCACGCTGTAAAGGATGCGAACGTCATCGGGAAGCTGGGCATGAAACGTGTGCTGATCGCCCAGTACATCGCCGCCCCAGGCCAGGCTGGAGGTCCCCGAAGGAGTTGCCAGGTCCCCAGTCCAGGTCAGCTGCGCCGTCGATTCACCGCGCGCGTCCAAACCCATCACCAGAACGGAGTCGCGAACGATGCGAACCGTCATGAACACCGGTGTCGTGCTCGCGGTTGCGCGTACCTCGACGTATCCGCGAGCGCGCTCAAGGATCGGTGCGCCACTGGCGGTCACGTCATAGAGCAAAAAGCGGACGCCGTCCCCGGGCGCGCCCGAGGTCCCGCTCTCCGCATACGCCGCGTCCTCGAACGCATACGTTCGGCCCGCCAAAAAACCGCTCAAGCGATTGGGAAGGCCGGACGGGTTCGCGAGGAGAACTTGTTTCATGTAGGGCGTGAACGTGTCGAGACTTTGGAAGAGCGCGCGGTTGGCTTCCACGTAGTCTGCCTGGGCACGCATGGCCGCGCTGGAAAGGTCATAAAGGGGGCCCTCGATACCTGGGGGGGCAGGGGCATCTGTCGACTCGCATCCGGAAAGAAAAAAAAGGCCGGCCGCGATCCAGGCCAGCTTGCCGAAACGCATGAGAAATCTCCAGGACGAGGGGGGGCGTCCAAGGGGCGAAGGCCTATTTTAATCGCAGCCCTCGGCGAAAGATAGGATGTAGTCAAGCGCGTAGTCGGACCCCCGCATCCAGTTTATAATCGCCGTCATGAGAAAACGAGACACCGTAGCCGTTCTGGATTTCGGCGGGCAGTACGTGCACTTGATCGCCACCAAGATTCGCGCCCTGGGGGTCTACGCAGAAATTCGAGATCCCGATGATCCCGTGGAGTCTTTTCGGGAATACGGCGGCATCGTCCTGTCGGGAAGCCCCGCCTTGAGCGCCCAAGACGAAGATTCGCAATGGTCGCGAGGCGCCCTCGACCTCGGGATCCCTGCCATCGGGTTTTGTTTCGGGCACCAGGAGATCGCGAAGCATTCCGGCGGGACGGTGGAGCACACGCGCCGGGAGTATGGCGCGGCCACGCTGCACGTGCTCGACTCGGACTCCAAGTTGCTGCGCGGCCTGAGGGCCGAGGAAGTGGTGTGGATGAGTCACGGCGACACCGTGACGCGGGTGCCCGAGCACTTCAAGGAGCTTGCCTATTCCACCGGTGGCGGCGTCCTGACCACAGAGCATCGCTTCGCCGCCATCGCCAGCGAAACCAAGCGGCAATATGGCCTGCAGTTTCATCCCGAAGTCGACGACACCCCCTGCGGCACGCAGATTCTCAAGAATTTCCTTTTCGATATTTGTGAGATCCGCCCGACCTGGTCGGTGGGTAACCAAGTGGATGAGCGCGCGGCGGCTATTCGCGATCTGGTGGGGGACCGGCACGTCATCCTGCTCGCCTCGGGCGGGGTCGATTCAACCGTCTGCGCCCTCCTCTTCCAGAAGGCGATCGGAACGGACCGGCTCGAGCTCCTCCACATCGATAACGGCCTCATGCGGAAGAACGAGAGTGCGCGGGTGGTGGATATGCTGGGCAACCTGGGTTTAGTTGCCAGCCTTCATCACGTGGACGCCTCCGAGGAATTCCTGACCGCGATTGCCGGTCTCACCGATCCGGAGAAGAAGCGCAAAGCGATCGGCGACACCTTCCTTCACGTCTTCGAGCGCGAGGCGCGGAAGCTGGACCTGGAGCATGCGCTGCTCGGCCAGGGCACCATCTATCCCGACACGATCGAGACGGGTGGCTCCAAGCGATCCGACGTCATCAAGACGCATCACAACCGTGTGCCGCTCGTGCAAGAGATGATCCGGCAAGGGAAAGTCGTGGAACCCCTCAAGGATCTCTACAAGCCCGAGGTGCGTGAGCTGGGTCGCGCGCTGGGACTCGAGCCGGCTCTCGTGGATCGCCATCCGTTCCCCGGACCGGGACTCGGGATCCGGGTGGCTTCGGAGGTGGAGCCTCCCCCGGATTACGACGAAGCGCGGATGCGCGGCGAGTTGGAGCGGGAGCTTTCGGGAAGCGGGCTACGCCCCATACCGCTCCCGGTGCGGTCGGTCGGGGTCAAAGCTGATTTGCGCAGCTACGAGCATCCGGTGCTTCTGGTCGGCGAGGATCCGGGCTGGGACGCCTTGACCCACCACGCCACCCAGCTCACCAAAAGCGTGCGTGGGCTCAACCGAGTCTTGTACGAGCTGTCTGGCCGCCGGCCCCGCGAAGCCAAGCTCGTGCCGGCGACCGTCACCAAGGAACGTCTTGATCTGTTGCGCGAGCTGGACGACATCGTGATGCGGGCGCTCGAACGCCACGATCTCATGAGCACAGTCTGGCAATGTCCTACCGTTCTCGTGCCGCTTAGCCTGGATGGCCGGGGCAAGGAACTCGTCGTCATTCGCCCGATTCATTCTGAGCGCGCGATGACGGCACGGCCGGCCTGGATTGGAAGCGACTGCGCTCGCGAGATTACGGACAGCCTGATGCGCTTCGACGCGGTGAGCGCGGTAGCCATCGACGTGACCACCAAGCCCCCCGCCACAATCGAGTGGGAATAAACCTCGGTCTGTTCGCCCTCCAAAAACGCTGACCAAGTTCATGTCCCGTCCCTGGGTTGTATTGAAGTTCGGCGGCACCTCCGTCGCCACCCTTCCGCGATGGGAACACATCGCCGCGCGCGTGCGTGAGCTTCTACCCGAGCATCGAGTTTGGGTCGTCGTTTCCGCGTTGACCAAGGTGACCGATCTCCTGCGGCAAGCGACCGACGAGGCGCTGGCCGGTCATCCGCCGCGGGTTCTCGACGAGGTTCTCAAACGGCATCAAGAGCTGGCTCGTGCCGTGGGATTGAGCGATGCGGATCTGGAATTTGCCCTGGCGGTGTTTGCGGAAACGCGGCAGCGCCTGGAAGGCGTTCGCCTATCTCGTGACGCGACGCCAAAGCTTCGCGCCGAAATCCTCGGGTCGGGCGAGCTGGCCTCGAGCCGGCTAGGACGACGCATCCTCGCGCGACTGGGCGTGGACGCTACGTGGGTCGATGGCAGTCCGCTTCTCGTGAGCCATGGCCGCGCACGCGAAAGCGACTCCGACCGGTACCTGGAAGCGCATGTGCGCGTCGGGCGCCTCCCGGAGGCGGCAGAAGCGTTGGCCGGGCATGCTCCAGTCGTGATTGCTCCCGGTTTCATCGCACGGACGTCCGAAGGCGAGTTGTGCCTCCTCGGCCGAGGAGGCAGTGACACGTCGGCAGCACTCATGGCGGCGTTGCTCGGCGCGGAGCGCCTGGAAATCTGGACCGACGTGCACGGCCTCTTCACCGCGGATCCCTCGCTCGTCCCCGTCGCGCGGCTCATCCGCCGCATTGGCCATCGTGAGGCACAAGAGCTGGCGGCAATGGGAGGGAAGGTCCTGCATCCCCGGTGTTTGGGGCCGGTGTCGCGAGCCAACATCCCCGTGCGGGTGCGTTCCATCGATGCGCCGGCGGAGCCGGGGACACTCATCGAGGAGTCCGGGGAAGAGCATCCCGTCGTGACCGCGGTCACGCACCGCAAAGGCGTCACCTTGCTCAGTGTCGCGACTCTGGCCATGTTCGAAACGCCCGGCTATCTGGCCCGCGTCTTCGAGACGTTCGAGGAGCACGGATTCTCGGTGGATCTCGTGGCGACCTCGCAAACCGCGGTGTCGGTCACGCTGGACCGCTCTCCAGGGGACAAGGATGGCCGCGCGTTCGCAGCGCTGGTGCGGAGCCTCGAAACCCTCGGCACGGTCAAGCTCGTTCACCCCTGTGCCGTGGTCTCCATCGTTGGACGGCGCATTCGAGCTGTACTCAACGAGATCGGGCCGGCGCTTGATGTATTTCAAGAACGGCCGGTGCACCTGGTCAGCGATTCGGCGGAGGACCTGAACTTGAGTTTCGTGGTCGACGAAACGGACGGTCCGGGCATGGTGTCGAAACTGCACGCGCGGCTCTTTCCGGGTTGGGGCGAGGACCCGAAGCTGGGCCCCACCTGGGAAATGCTCCAGCGCGGTGACCGGCCCGCGTCGCCGTCCTGGTGGCAAGCGCGCGCGCCCGAGCTGCTTCGTCTCGGTGCGGAGGGACGGGCGCGCTACGTCTATCACCTGGGCACGGTCCGCGGGCAAATCCAGCGCCTGCGACAAGAGCTGCCCGCGGTGGATCTCCTCTATTACGCTATGAAAGCCAACGCCAACCCGGCCCTCCTTCGCGCGATTCATGAAGAAGGCGTCGGCTTCGAGTGCGTCTCGGCGGCGGAAGTTCGGTGGGCGCGGATGCAGGCGGGAGCCGAGGCGCCGCTTTTGTTCACCCCGAACTTCTGTCCGGTCGAGGAATATCGGGAAGCGTTCGAGGCGGGCGCGGAGGTGGTGGTGGACGGGGCGCACGTGTTCGATCTTGATCCTGAACTCTTCAACAACCGCGAGATCGGCCTCCGCATCGATCCCGGAAAAGGAATCGGCCATCACGCCAAGGTCGTGACCGCGGGCGCGGCGACCAAGTTCGGGCTCTCGCTCGAGGATCTCGAGGCGTTCGCGGACAGCGCCCGGCAACACCATGTGCGCATCGTCGGACTGCATGCCCACGTGGGAAGCGGCATTCTCGATCCCACGGCCTGGGCGAGCACCGCCAATGTCCTCCTCGATGCGTTGACATGTTTCCCCGGGGCGACCTGGATCGATCTCGGAGGTGGGCTGGGAGTCCCCGAGCAACCGGGACAACAACCCCTCGATTTGGGACGGCTGCAGCGTGAGTTGGGACGGATACGCGCCGAGCATCCGCGCGTCGCCATCCGTTTGGAGCCGGGTCGTTTCCTGGTCAGCGAAGCCGGTGTGCTGATCGCGCCCGTCACCCAAGTGCGCGCCAAGGGTGACGCGCACCTGGCGGGCGTAGCCACGGGCATGAACTCGTTCTTGCGGCCCGCGCTCTACGGAGCGTGGCACCGCATTCACAACCTTTCTCGTTTGGGCGAAACGCCCGCGCGAACCTGGCAAGTCGTGGGACCCATTTGCGAGAGCGCCGACGTGCTGGGACGCGACCGCTGGCTTCCCGACCCCCGCCCGGGGGATGTGCTCTTGATCGAGAACGCCGGCGCCTATGGCGCAGTCATGGCATCCCGCTACAACCTACGCGAACCGGCCGAGGAGGTCGTGCTCGCGTGATTCCGCCCCCGCCTCGGGTGGACATCGCCGTGGTGGGCTCCGGAGCCGCGGGGCTCATGGCGGCCATTCAAGCCGGCCGGGCATCGAACGGGGCGCTCTCCATAGTGGCGCTCGACGGGGCGACCAAGCTCGGAGCCAAGATCCTCATCGCTGGGGGAGGCCGCTGCAACGTCACCCATCACGCGGTGGATGCGAGCGACTTCGCCGGATCGACCCGCCCCGCCATTCACAAAGTGCTGGCGCGCTTCGACGTCCAGGAAACGACGCGGTTCTTCCAGGAGTTGGGCGTAACGCTGAAACGGGAAGAAACGGGAAAGTTGTTTCCGGTCACTGACCGCGCGCAAACCGTGCTCGACGCATTGTTAAGCGCGGCGGAATCGGCCGGAGTGCGACTCGTCTATCCCTGGCGCGTGACTCGAATCGAGCCGGCACCGGATGGCTTTGTGCTGTTTCGGGACGAGGCCGATGCGTCCGGCATTCACGCGCGCCGCGTCGTGCTGGCTACGGGAGGGAAGAGCGTTCCCAAAACGGGGTCCGATGGGCAGGGCTATGCCCTGGCGCAATCCTTGGGGCACTCGGTGACCCCTCACCTCGTTCCCGGTCTGGTGCCGCTTCTCCTTCCCCAGGGCCACTGGCTTCGCTCGTTGAGCGGTGTGTCCTTCACCGGACGGGTGGAGCTCCGGAACGAAACAGGGCGCGTGCTCATCTCGTTCACCGGACCAATGCTCTGTGCGCACTTCGGCCTGACCGGTCCCGCGATCATGGACATGAGCCGTTATTACCTCCTCGCGCGCCAGGAGGGCGCTCGCGTTCAGTTGCAGGTGTCATTGTTGCCGGAGCGGACGGTTACGGACCTGGACGTGGCATTACAGCGTTTGGGTGGAGAAACCCCGCTCGCGTTCATGCGCAAACGTCTTCCGGAACGCCTCGTTCGTGCGCTCGGCGATTCAGTCCACGTGGCGGTGGGGGATTCCGGAGCTCAATTCACGCGCGAATCGAGAACGAAGCTCGTGCGTTCCCTGCTCGAGATGCCGCTTCCGATCGCGGGGGATAGAGGGTTCAAAGTCGCCGAAGTCACGGCCGGGGGTGTGCCGTTGTCCGAGCTTCACTTAGGCACGCTCGAGTCGCGCCGGACGCCTGGCCTTCATATATGCGGTGAGATCTGCGATGTGGACGGGCGGATCGGCGGATTCAACTTCCAGTGGGCTTGGGCGAGCGGGAAAGTGGCCGGTGTCTCCGCTGCCCAGGCCCTCACGTCACGCTTACCGCATGATCAATAACTTGCGCGACATCGTTCCATCCGCGCTTTGCAGGCGATAGAAATAGACGCCCGGCGAGAGCGGGATCCCGCGTTCGTCCGTGCCATCCCAGCTGGAACTGTAGTGCCCCATGGTCAGGAATCCATCCCGAAGCACGGCGACGCGTCGTCCGGCGAGATCGAACACCTCCAGGCGGGCGACGCCTTCCTGCGCGACCGAGTACTCGATGTCCATACGCCCCCCGGCGTGGGCGGGATTGGGAACGTTTTGGTTCAAGGACGGAATGAGGCTGAACACAGTCGTAGTGGTGGTGTCCGGAGGCACATTATCGGGGGGAGGGAGTGGCGGTGATGGCGGAGGCGGTGGCAAAGCAACAGTTTTCGGATTTAGAAAGAGCGCCCCCTGGCCGTTCCGCAGCGCCACACTAGTAGCGCTTGATTGGACGCTGCCTTCCGGAGAGATCGACATAAAGGTATCCGGGAGGGAAACGGTCACCGTCGTGGCGGGCTCGATCCCCTCGTCCCAGTTTCCTCGGTTACGCAACACGACGATCCCGTTTTCATAGTTCCGCGCGTGGACGGCATAGGGGTTGCCAAGCGGGTCCGTCCCTTCCGCCAGGACGTAGGGCGGCCCCACCGCTTCCCCGAGGTCTTTATTGGCAACGTCCATGGCCCCGATCCAGGTCAAGGAATCCCAACCGGCCGCGCTCGGCGTGTTGGTTCCTTGCTGGTAGAAAATGGAGTTGGGCGATCGACTCAACAGGAACCAGCATAGGTTGCCGAGCATGACCTCGGAGAGCCCGTAGGAGCCCGGGTGGCCGTTTACGGTGCGCGTGTTGGTGGCCATGTAGAAACTGGTGATCCCGCTCAAGGCTGACATCACATCCCGTTGGTAGCTCTGGTCGATGGCCGCCACGCCGACATTACGTACTGGGTTGTATTGAAACTCCATGGCCAGGACGTCCGCCACGTCCCGGCGCGCATAGTCGTCATTCCAGATGTTGGCTACGTTGTTCATCAGGTACTTCCGCTCGTGATCCTTGGACCAGGCGGCCGAGCTCTCGAGCGTGTCCTTGAGCGAGGTGAGAAAGGGTCCGAGATTCTGCCCCCACCACCAGGAGTCGAATTCGTTGGATCCGATGAGGAGATGAAAGGGTGCTTCTCGGACGTGCCCGCCTGAGACAATCGTGCTGCCGTAGTTGTAGAGCTCGGCGGTGCAGTTATCGAGAAAGATCCCATCCGGATACAGGCTCGTTCCGGTAAAGGGCGTATCGAAGGCGAACCTCACCATGATTTCTCGGTATACTGAAGCTGCTTGGCGGGTGGAGAAGTTGCAAACGCGGCGGCTCTGATCCTTGTAGTACACCGGAACTCTGGACTGGGCCGGGTCCGCACTCGTTCCGCCTCCCCAACCCGGCACGAAGACAGTGTCACCTTCTAGAACGAGTTGCGTGTCATCCCAGTAATGGAGGTAAAGAATTTCGGGATCCCAACCGTTCTCCCGGGCCAGGGATACGAGCGCATCGTGCTCGGCGGTGTCCTGGTTCGGGGGGACGTAGTTGTCGGTGGCGGAGTTGTAAACGTACCAACGGAACTCCGGATTCAACGTTTTGATCTGGGCCTTCTCGAAATCGTTGGGCCCTTTCCCGGTGACGCCGGTGGAGTAGCGTTTTGCGACGAGTGCGCGGACGGAATCGCTGGGAGCGCTTCCGTACCAGAAGAGGCCATGTTTAAGTTTGCAGGATGCGGTTTTCGGTACGCCCGCCAGTCCCAAAAAAGACGCAAGAAGAGCGCACGAAAGGAGTAAGCGGGGCATGGCTTGGCTCCTCTTCTGTTGCAGGGCTAGAGTTGTAGGGGGGGATGCATCCGAGTTCTTCTTAGACCAGAATAAGGCAATGTATCAGTCGAGCCCGGAGTTGCAAGAAGAAATGAGCCGCCGCGTGAGTTTTTTCCTTAGAGCGTCAGGTGTTGAGTCGAAGTTATTCTGCAAAAAGTTGTCCTGATGCTCGATTCACGCCGGTTTATCGTGATCTCTGCACCAGGATTGGAAGAACTTCTGGCTCAGGAGCTAATAACGCTGGATATCGAACCCACCCGTGAGCCCTCGGGGGCGGTGACCTTTGAGGGAGATTGGACGCACGCGGCCCGAGTCCTCGTCGGCTCGCGCATTGCGGGGCGCGTGCATGTCTCGCTCCGGCGCTTTGCCAGCGCGTCCCGCGCCATGCTTTACGATCAGGTGCGTCGCATCGACTGGCCGCAACTCTTCGATTCGACACGCTCCTTTTCCGTCAAGGCCTCGGGCTCCACGCGAGGGACGGACTTCACGCTGTCTTACGCCCCCCTTCGGATCAAGGACGCGGTGTGCGATGAGTTTCGCAAGTGCGGCCACCTGCGGCCGAACGTGGATCGGCAAGATCCGGATGTCCGGCTGAGCGCGTTCTTCCACGAAGGGCGCTGCGAGCTGTCCTTGGATCTGTGCGGCGAGGCGCTGCATCGCCGGGGCTATCGCAAAGAGGGTGCCCTGGCGCCGCTCCGCGAAAACCGCGCGGCCGCCTTGCTCCTCTTTTGCGGGTATGATGGATCCAAGCCGTTCGTGGATCCGTTTTGCGGCAGTGGTACGCTTGCCATCGAAGCGGCCCTGATCGCGACCCGAACCGCGCCCGGTCTGTTGCGACCCACCGAACGATTTGCCATCGTCCGGCTCTTTCCGGAGACGACGGCTATTCTCGAAAGGGTAAAAGGGCGTGCGACATTGTTGCGTCTCGACGAGCCGCCTCATCCCATCACCGGCAGGGATCTTTCCGGCGAGGCCCTGGATGTCGCGCGAAGCAATGCGCGACGGGCCGGGATGGAGCACACGGTTCGCTTCGAGGCGGGGGACGCGCGCGAAATCACCGCGGCGGATTCCTGGATTGTGACCAATCCGCCCTACGGTGAACGCCTGGGAGACGTGGCCG
>Ga0075421_100000293_pt1 | contig 49643 bp, 46 predicted proteins | sample SoiMetdeltSBSDD5_FD_75292 | JGI IMG/M metagenome (GOLD analysis project Ga0075421, IMG submission 75292) | Bulk soil microbial communities from a Populus tree surrounding site in Tennessee, USA - Soil MetaG P. deltoides SBSDD5 | ecosystem: Environmental > Terrestrial > Soil > Tree plantation... | reverse complement strand
GCGCAGTCGGTGAGAGGAATGAAGCCTACTTTGACTTCTTTCTTCTCGGGCGCGTCGGAGCCTGCGGCCCACGCGGCCTGCCGCACTCCCGGCGGTACGAGCCCCATGAGCGCGGCATAACCGGCAGTGGCGCCGGCGTTGCGCAGAAACGTCCGGCGCGCATGCGGCGGTGGCGGTGACTCTTTCTCTTGCGACATCAGCTGCTCCTGTTGGCATCCAATAAAAAACGGCGTTCGCGTGCCATCAGCAGCACGCTCGAACGCCGTCGTTCGTCGCCCCCGACCGCCATTGGCCTGGAGCACATCAGCACCGCTGACGCAAGGGTTATGCCAGTTCGGGTTTCACGGTTTCAGCGCGTGGACTTTCGCGCAAACTGCGACGTATTCCCGCAGAGCGCGTGCAGCGATGCCCCAGGGAGGTGCGGCCGCGCAAGCGCGCGCACCGATATGACTCAGGCGAGAAGCTGCGCTACAGCGATCACGCGGCGTGCGACTTCGGCCAATGCGAGGTTCTGGTCCATCGCCATTTTGCGTAACGCGACGTAAGCCTGATCCTCGGTCACGTTCCGCTGCTGCATCACGATGCCTTTTGCCTTTTCGATGAGCTTGCGCTCGTTCAGCTTCGCACGCGTGCTGGCGAGCTCTTTTCGCAGCGCTTGATGCGCGTCGAAGCGCGCCATCGCAGCTTCGATGATCGGTGTGAGCCGCTCCGGTGCCCAGCCGTCGACCACATAGGCGCAAACGCCGTTCTCCACGGCTTTGCGGATCAGCTCCCGATCACCTTCCCGCGCGAACATCACGACAGGACGGGGGCATGTCGTCGCAATCGTGCCGAGGCTCGAGAATGTCTCCTCGGTGGGCGCATCCGTCATGACGATAATCACATCCGGATTCGCGCGCGCGACTTCGTCGGCAAGCCGGGTGACGTCGCGCACGAGGGCGATGATGTCGTACCCGAGCTCGCGCACTTTGTCGTGAAGGAGCGGCTCCTCGGTCACCGCCTGCAGCAAGAGAACTCGTTGCATGACCGGCGGATTTCGCAAGTTGTATGCCAGTTCGAATGTCCAAACGGGATCGCGCTGTTGCGGGCATTGCCCTGAAACGGCGAAAATCGAGGGCTTGACGGAGGAGGTGGTACTTATGGACGGACTGGACACGCAGCACGTGATCTCCGACATCGCGACGCTCGAGCGGCTATATGGCTTTCCCGCTGGCGCAGCCGTCGAAAAAGAAGTGAATTACGTCCATCCGCATTATCGGCGGATGATCGAAGCGTCTCCTTTCGTCGTGCTCGCGACCAGCGGCCCGCAGGGGCTGGACGCCTCACCCCGCGGCGATCCGGCCGGTTTTGTCTTCGTCGAAGACGAGAAGACGCTCCTCATACCCGACCGCCGTGGCAACAATCGTGCTGACAGTCTGCGGAACATCATTGAAGACCCTCGCGTCGCGCTGCTTTTTTTGATTCCGGGTGTGGGAGAGACGCTGAGAGTCAATGGACGTGCGCTCATCTCTACATCGCCAGCGCTCCTCGAGCGCTTCCCGATGGACGGCCGGCTGCCACGCGCGGTCATCGTGATTCAGGTCGAAACCGTGTTCTTCCAGTGCTCGCGTGCGATCTGGCGTTCGAAGCTGTGGGATCCTGAACGGCACATCGACCGCTCGAGCCTGCCGAGCCTTGGCACGATCGTGGGCGATATCAGCGGCTCGCGGATCGATCCGGCGAGCTACGACGCCGGCCTGTACGAGCGACTGAAGGCTTCGCTGTACTAGGTGATCAACCCACCGATTCCCAGTACTCGATCATCCGCTTGCGCAGCTGCGCATCGGGCATGCGACCGCGCCCGGCCTGAAGGTTGTCCAGCATGTACTCCGGTTTATCCGTGCCCGGAATCACGGCCGTTACGGCTGGATGCGACAGATTGAACTTCAAGAAGAATTGCGCCCACGTTTTCGCCCCGAACTCGGCCGCAAAATCCGGAAGCGGTCGGCCGCCGGCCTTGCGGAAAAGCGAATTGCGGCCGAACGGCAATGCCGTGAGTACGGCGGCGCCGACGTCTCGCGCGAGCGGCAGCAGCCGCTCCTCGGCTTCCCGGTCGCCGAGCGAATAATTCACCTGGAAAAAGTCGGGCTTTTCGCGAGCGAGCACTTTCGACACTGCTTCGTACTGGCGCGGAAAGCTCGTGGTCATCCCGATGTGTCGGCAAAGCCCCTGCTGCTTCCATTCGCGTGCCAGGCCGAAGTCGAAGTCCGCGTTGCCCACGTTCCACGCCTGCATGAGGTCCACGCGCTGCGTTTTCAGTCGCCGCAGCGAGGTCCGCATGGACGCGGTCGCCGCGGCACGATCATCCGCGTGGGAGAACTTCGTGGCGATAAAAACGCTGCTGCGTACGCCCAGGTCGGCAACGAGCTCGCCGATGCGGTCCTCGGCGCGACCGTAGGAATGCGCCGTGTCGATGAGCCGTCCACCCGCTGCGACCAGTGTCTGGATGACCTGACGACGCTCGGCGTACTTCGCGGGATCATTCTCGAAATCAAAAATGACCGCTGTACCAATTCCTACCACCGGGATATGCTCGCCACTTCGGGGGATGGGCCGTGTCAGCAGAGGCTCGTCAGCTGCGCTCGCAACGCCGCTGAAGTCGCGGAACATACCGGCGAGCGCCGTGGCAGCGGCACCCGCGAGGACTCGCCGACGGGGCAAACGAAAATGTGTGGGCATACGGGCTCCTCAAAGCTTGGGCGAGAGCTTAACGTATAGGAAGTGAGAGAACGGATGATCGAGGAACACACGCGAGCAAGGCCGGTTTATCTTCAGCGGCTTGCTGAATTCGCCGCATGCACCACGCTCGCAGACCTCAGCGCGGACGCGCGCGAGCGCGCACTATGGATTCTGGCGGATTGCGTGCCGGTCATTGCCGCGGGAATGCAGCAGCCGGAGATGCGTGCGCTCGTGGATCGGCATTGCGCGGCTTGCGCGCCGGGAGATTCGTGGGTGATCGGGGCCGGTCGCCGCACGGCTGCAGCCGACGCAGCGCTGCTCAACGGAACCGCCGGCACGTGGCTCGAGCTCGACGAAGGCAATCTCTTTGCAAAAGGCCATCCGGGAATACAGGTGGTCCCTGCCGCCGTGGCGCTCGCGCAGGAAATCGGCGCGAGCGGTGCCGACCTGCTTGCTGCGGTAGCGCTCGGCTACGAAGTGTCGGCTCGGGTGAGCCGCGCAGCCGAAACGCGGCTTTCCATCCATCCGCACGGCACTTATGGCGTCATCGGCGCTGCTGTCGCATGCGCGCGGTTGAAGGGCTTCGAATCGAAGGGGATGCTCGAGCTTCTGAACGTCGCCGCCACCATGGGTATGGCGACGAGCCGTCAGACGCTGCTCGACGGCGCTACCGTGAGAAACATCTTCACCGGGCACTCGGGCTATATGGGACTGACGGCCGTGCGCCTCGTCGAGTGCGGCTTTACAGGCGAAGTCGACGGCGTCGCGAACGTCTACGGCAAGGTGTTATCCGACACGTTCGATCGCGAGAAAGTCATCGCGGATCTCGGCACGGAATGGCTGATCGCCCGCAGCTACTTCAAGCTTCACCCGACCGGCCGCTACGTACATTCGGCGATCGATGCTCTCGAAGACCTGCTGGCACGTGTTCCGTCGCAACGGCTTCCCGTGGCCGACATCGAGCGCGTCGAAGTACGCACCTATATGCTCGCGGCGATGCTCGCGGAAAAGCACGTCATCTCGAGCTTCGGTGCGCGCTTCTCCATCCCGTTCGCGCTGGCAAGCATACTCGTTCACGGGAAGTCAGGTCTCGCCAGCTTCGATGAGTTCGCGGTAGCAAACGAGGACGTGCAGGCACTCGCCCGGCGTGTGGACCTGCAGGAACATAAGGCACACACCGCGCGCTATCCGCGCGAGACGCCGTGCGACCTGCGCATCATCCTGAAGAATGGCACGGTGCACGAGGGCCATTGCGTCGTGATGAAAGGCGAGCCCTCGAATCCGCACGCGCCCGAGGAGCTCCAACGCAAGTTCATGGAGCTCGGGGCGCCGGTCTGGGGTGAGGCTACGACGCGGAAGCTCTTCGACGGCCTGACGCGCATCGAAGACATACAGGATTTCGCCGCGTTCGCGGATCAGTTCTCGCTCTAGAGCGCTTCAGCGACGGCCTTGCCCAGATCGGATGTCGATGCCTTGCCGCCCAGGTCGGGTGTTTTCGGTCCTTCCTGGAGAACTGTCTCGATCGCTTTCACGACGGCCGCGCCGGCCTCAGGGCAACCGAGGTGGTCGAGCATCATCGCGCCGGACCAGATCTGGCCGATCGGGTTAGCGATCTTGCGTCCGTAGATGTCAGGCGCGGAGCCGTGCACGGGCTCGAAAAGCGACGGATGCACGCGCTCGGGATTTATGTTCGCGGACGGTGCGATGCCGATCGTGCCCGTTGCCGCCGGGCCGAGATCAGACAGGATGTCCCCGAAGAGATTCGATCCGACGACGACGTCGAACCGATCCGGGTTCATCACGAAATGCGCGCAGAGGATATCGATGTGATACCAGTCGGTTTTCACCTGCGGATACTTCGCCGCCATCGCTTTCAGGCGCTCGTCCCAATAAGGCATCGAGATCGAAATACCGTTCGACTTCGTGGCCGAAGTAAGGTGCTTCTTGGGGCGGCTCATCGCGAGTTCGTACGCGTATTTGAGGATACGGTCCACGCCCTGGCGTGAGAACACGGCCTGCTGGGTGACAAACTCGCGGTCGGTGCCGGCGTACATCCGCCCCCCGACGGACGAGTACTCGCCTTCGCTGTTTTCCCGCACTACCCAGAAATCGATGTCGCCGGGCTTGCGGTCCGCGAGTGGACATTTCATCCCGGGCATGAGCCTTACCGGCCGGAGGTTCACGTACTGGTCATAGCCGCGGCGAAACGGGATGAGGAGCCCCCAGAGCGAGATGTGGTCCGGGACTTTGTCCGGCCACCCTGCCGCCCCGAAGAACACGGCATCGTGCTTCTTCAGCTGCTCCAGCGCGTCGTCCGGCATCATGCGCCCGTGTTTTTCGTAGTAGTCGCAGCTCCAGTCGAACTCGTCGAACTGCCACTGGATGCCGAAACGCCGGCCTGCCGCTTCCAGCACGCGCAGTCCCTCGGGCATGACTTCCTTCCCGATTCCGTCGCCGGGAATGACCGCAATCCGAAACTGTTTCATGTCTTAGCCTCGTCAAAGAACATAACCGCGAAGAACGCAAAGGACGCGGCGGCAAAACAAAAGGGCAGCCGGAGAGGCTGCCCTGTATGGACCGGAAGGGCTGTCAGGCCGCCGCTTTGGGTTTGGCCGGTTTGGCGGCGTACTTCTGGCGGAATTTCTCGACACGGCCTGCGGTGTCGACGATCTTCTGCTTGCCCGTGTAGAACGGATGGCAGGCGGAGCACACTTCGATGTGCAGGTCTTTGCCGAGCGTGGAGCGCGTCGTCCACGAACTCCCGCAGCTGCACGTGACTGTTATCTCTCTGTATGTGGGATGGATTTTCGCTTTCATGAGGCCCGCCTCGGCCGCGGCGCGCGCGGCGCTAAATCATTGAAAACCGCGCATTATCAACGATTCCGGCCCGCTCGGCAACCCTCGCGGGGCGGGGCGCTCAACGCACGAAAGGTCTTTGGCCGGGCGCCCAGTTTTCGAGCAGTGCACAGCAGGCCCTTACGCGCTGCTTCCCGGTCTCCTGCGGCATCACGCGGAAGTTCGAATGACCGCCCACCACGTCGACCGAAACGAAGTAAATCTCGCCCGCACGGGTATCGAGCGCGATCTCCCCGATGTCGACGCCCGAGCCGTGGAGCACATTGCGCCCGGGTGTTACGTCCACGCGGAAGTACGCGCCGGGTACCGTCGTGCCGATCAAACGCCCGTTGAGGTAGAGCACCGAATCGAAATCGAACTGGTTGAACGGGCTGCGGTAAACGTAAATCGTCGACGCGTTCGGATGCGTCGGGAATTCTTTGGCGAACGCGTCCTTTTCCGGCGGCGCCTGCGGCGTCGACGTGCAGCCGACGACCGCGAGCAGGTATGCTGCCGCCGCAGCAGAAACGAGTGCGCGCACGAAACTCATGTCAGCCGGCCTCTGGCGCCCGGGCTATCAGGGCACGCCCTCGCTGCTCGTCGACGAGCCTGAAAAACGAGCTCAGGCTGCTCGGCGAACGCCAGGTGCCGGCGACGGTCTGGTGGACGAAGTACACGCGGTCGGCTTGAACGTCCAGCGTTATGCCGCCGTTGTCGCGCCCGTAGCCGGAGAGACGATGGCGGCCCGCCGGTACCTCCAGGCGGTAGTGAGTACCCGCGTAAGTCGTTCCCACGAGGCGGTCGTCGAGCGTAACCGTCGCCGGGACATAGCTCAAATCGGGATTGGTTCTCACCAGATAAATGACCGCCACGCCGGGTGTGTTCTGGATCCGTACAGCCTGCGCGTCCTGCGGGGATGGGCCGAACCCCGCGCAACCTGCCAGGAAAGCGCCTGCCGCAAGAATGCCCATCCAGGTTTTCAACATGGTCGTTACCCTCCTATCAGTTCGCCGCGCAGCACTGCCGCGCGGCCGTATGGCTCGGGGACTGGTTGGAAAAACGATTGTGCAAAACCGTGAAAGAACCGGGAGACCGACTGCTGGATGAAATATATCCGGTTCGCCTCCACGTCGAGCGTGATCGAGCCGTTGTCGCCGGCATAGCCTCTGATCTGGTGGCGCCCCGGATCGACCACCCATCTGAAGTAGGTGCCTGGATGCGTGCTCCCCATCATCTGGTCGTTCAACATGACCGTCGCCACTTCGCGCGAGATATCCGGGTACTGTCGGACGACGTAAATTACTGCCTTGCCGGGGACCTGCTCGAAGCGCTTGGCCTCGATATCCTGCGGGCTCGGCGGCAGGGGCGCGCAGCCTGCAAGCATCGCGACCAGTAATAGAAGCCGGAACATCACGTCGAGCGTCCTTATTCCGCCCGGCTGCCAATGCCGTGCCCGGACAGACATTTTAAGCCTGCTGCCGGACGCCGGCGCCAAGACGCAAACAGCCAGCCGGCTGACAAAACGCCACGGCCGCGAACAGGAATTCCTCAAGACTCATGTGCCGACGGCCGATATTCGCTGCGCGGCCCAAGCGTTTGTGTCGCGAAGGGCTTTGCATAGCATGTTCAAACTTCAACGCTATTTTTCGATTGCCAGCCTCCTCTCCATCATCGTGGCGGCGGGGGCGCTGGGCGCTTTTTACCGCCACGTCGCGGTTGCGGACCTGCTGACACTCGGACAGCGCAACAACGTCGAGCTGACCCAGGTCCTCTCGAATACGTCGCGCAGCAGCTTCAGGCCGCTCATCGATCCTGCGGCGAGACCGGCAACGGAGGCCCACCGCGCTGAGATTCTGAGGACCCTCCAGGCGAAGCTGATGGAGCACGTTGGCGGCCTGTCGGTCGTGAAGGTGAAGATCTACGACCTTGCCGGGCGCACCGTCTATTCGAGCGATCCGCGGCAGATCGGTGAGGACAAGAGCACGAACGGCGGCTTCCTGTCCGCGCGCGCCGGACAGGCCGTGAGTGAGCTCACGCACCGCGACACGTTCAGCGCGTTCGAACAGACGATCGAAAATCGCGACCTCCTTTCGTCCTACGTTCCGGTTCTACGGCCCGATGGCAGCGTCGAAGCCGTTTTCGAGGTCTACGACGACCTCACGCCGGCGCTGCGGCAAGTCGAGCGCACGCAGAAAACGATAGCGATGGGTGTCGCGGCCGTTCTGCTGGCGCTGTACGGCGTTCTTTTCCTGATTGTGCGGCGCGCCGATTTGATCCTGCGCGAGCAGCATGCCGCCCAGAAGGCAGCGGAGGAACGGCTGCGCCAGGCGCGCGACACGCTGGAGGAGCGCGTGAAGGAGCGCACGGCTCAGCTTCAAGCGGCGAACGCGGGCCTTCAGGCCGAGATCGCGGAACGCAAGCGCGCGGAGGCCGCACTCATCGAAGCGAAGCGCGTCGCGGAAGCGGCGAACGCGGCCAAGTCGGAGTTTCTCGCCAACGTGAGCCACGAGCTGCGCACGCCGCTGAACGCCGTGATCGGCATGACCGATCTCCTGCTCGAAACGACGCTCGATGCGGAGCAGCGCGAGCACGTCGGGATCGTGCACAGCTCGGGCGAGGCTTTGCTGAATATCATCAATGACATTCTCGATGTATCCCGGATAGAAGCCGGCAAGCTCGAGCTGGATCCGGGTGACTTCCGCCTGCACGACCTCGTACAGGAGGTCACCGCGACGCTCGCGGGCCACGCGCGCGAAAAGCACCTCGACCTCCTCGTGTCCATCGACCCGGCCGTGCCTCGTTCGGTGCGGGGTGACGCGGCAAGGGTGCGCCAGGTGCTCACCAATCTGGTCGGGAACGCGGTGAAGTTCACATCGCGGGGATGTATCGAAGTGCGGCTGGAGCTCGCGACGGACGCGGTCGCCGGCGCGCAGGAGCGCACCGTCTCTTTCTCGATCACCGACACGGGCATCGGCATTTCCGCCGAGACGCAGGCGCGGCTCTTCCAACCTTTCGTCCAGGGAGATGGCTCCACGACACGCAAGTACGGCGGGACCGGACTCGGGCTCGCGATCAGCAAGCAGCTCATTGAAATGATGGGTGGCACCATCGGGCTCGAAAGCGAGCCGGGCCGCGGCTCACGTTTCTGGTTCGTGCTTTCGTTTGAAGAGCCTGCAGGAGCGGCAAAAGACCTCGTGTCGGAGACCAGTCAGCCGACTGCGTGAAACGCGCGGCGCCGCATCGCTGTCAGGCGCGTTGAGTCGTGGCAGGACGCCTGCGCAACACGACGCTCAGGTTGTTCGCGGGCATCGCAACGCTTTCCAGGAGCTCGAGACCGCGGCCGCTCGCCGCAGCCACCACGCGGTCCAGCTCGCGCACGCCCCACTGCGGGTCCTGAGCGCGCAGCGTCGCATCGAACGCGGCATTGCTCTCGGCCGTGTGCCTGCCGTTGATCTGGTAAGGGCCGTAAAGATAAACCACCGCACCTGCGCGGAGCACGCGAGCGGCGCCATCGAAGAGCGCCTCTGTCGCCGCCCATGGCGAGATGTGGATCATGTTGATGCACACGAGCGCATCGTACTCGGATACCGGCCATGGGTCGCTGCGAACGTCGAGATCGAGCGGCTCCCGCACGTTCGGCAGACGCTCTTCCGCAATCCATGCCGAGATCGAGCGCCGCGCTTGCGCGTCTGGATCGCTCGGCTGCCACGTGAGGCTCGTGAGCGCCTTCGCGAAATGTACGACGTGCTGTCCCGTGCCGCTTGCGACCTCCAGCACAATCCCGCTCGCCGGCAGTACGCGCTTCAGGACCTCGAGGATGGGTTGCTTGTTCCGCTCCGCCGCCGGAGCTGTGAACTTGGCAGTCACGCTGCAGATTGCGCGGCGCAGGTTATGCGCGTTGCTTGCGAGCGTCTCGCGATTGCTTCGTCACGGCGTTCCTCGCACTGACATGAATCCCGCGCCGCATACAATCGAAGAAGTAGGACGTCGAAGCGAAGGACGAGGGGCCCCGGTTTCCGGGGATCGGCCCGCGTAGACGGCCAGGATTTCGGACGAAGCACGACCACATTTGGACGTCCGCGATCGTGCGAGTGGCGATTACCCTCGCCGCATAGAATCGAAGAAATCCGCGTTGCTCTTCGTCGCCTTGATCTTGTCCAGCAGAAACTCGGTCGCCTCGAGCTCGTCCATCGGATACAGCAGCTTCCGCAGCACCCAGATCTTCTGTAGCACGTCCTGCTTGATGAGGAGCTCTTCGCGGCGCGTCCCGGAGCGGTTCACGTTGATCGCGGGGAAGATACGCTTTTCGTACATGCGCCGGTCGAGGTGCACTTCCATGTTGCCGGTGCCTTTGAATTCCTCGTAGATCACGTCGTCCATGCGCGAGCCCGTGTCGATGAGCGCGGTCGCGAGGATCGTGAGCGAGCCGCCTTCCTCGACATTGCGGGCGGCACCGAAGAACCGCTTGGGCCGCTGCAGCGCATTCGCGTCCACGCCGCCGGTCAGCACCTTGCCTGAAGCCGGCACGACTGTGTTGTAGGCGCGAGCGAGCCGCGTGATCGAGTCGAGGAGGATCACCACGTCCTTCTTGTGCTCGACCAGGCGCTTCGCTTTTTCGATCACCATTTCGGCGACCTGCACGTGGCGCGACGCCGGCTCGTCGAAAGTGGAGGAAAGGACCTCGCCTTTGACGGAGCGCTGCATTTCCGTCACCTCTTCTGGCCGCTCATCGATGAGCAACACGATGAGGATCACTTCCGGATGGTTGGCGGTGATGGCGTGCGCGATGTGCTGCATGAGCACGGTCTTACCGGCTTTGGGTGGCGAAACGATAAGTCCGCGCTGTCCCTTCCCGATAGGCGCGATGATGTCGATGATGCGGCCGGTGAAATTCTCTTCGGCCTTGATGTCGCGCTCGAGCTTGAGATGTTCGGTCGGGTGGTACGGCGTCAGGTTTTCGAAGAGGATCTTGTGCTTCGAATTCTCCGGCGGCTCGCCGTTGACCTTGTCGACTTTGACGAGCGCGAAATAACGTTCCCCGTCCTTCGGCGTCCGGATCTCCCCTTCGATCGTGTCGCCGGTGTGCAGATTGAAGCGCCGGATCTGCGACGGCGAAACATAGATGTCATCGGTGCCGGCGAGGTAGGACGTGTCCGGTGAGCGCAGGAAGCCGAAACCATCGGGCAGCACTTCGAGCGTGCCGCCCCCGTATATCGATTCGCCTTTCTTCGCCTGGTTCTTGAGCAACGCGAAGATGAGCTCCTGCTTGCGCAGGCGATTGGCCCCGTCGACTTCGTTCTTGACGGCCATGTCGACGAGCTCGCCGACGTGGAGGTTTTTCAGATCGGATAAATGCATGGAATTAACGTGCGCTACGGGTAGAACCAGGGAAAGAGGAGCGAGGAACGACGCCCGCGCTCGGCAACTGCTCGATTATTTTTTAGGGGGAGCGGCCTGCAGGGAGTACAGGCTGAAGGACAGGTTAGCCAGTTTAAATATGACTGTCAATAAAGGCTGTCAACTGCGATTTCGAGAGCGCGCCGACCTTGGTCGCTTCAACAGCCCCGTTTTTAAAGATCATGAGCGTGGGTATGCCGCGGATGCCGTACTTGGGCGGCGTCCCCTGGTTCTCATCGATATTGAGCTTCGCTACCTTGAGGCGGCCGGAGTATTCCTTCGCGACCTCGTCCAGTATCGGCGCAATCATCTTGCAGGGACCGCACCATTCGGCCCAGTAATCGACCAGCACCGGGGTGGACGATTGCAGGACTTCGGGCTCGAACGTGTCGTCGGTTACGTAGTGGATATGCTCAGCCATTTATGCGCTTTCGACGGTGGGAAAGGATGGGGCGGCGGCGAGCCGCGTATACACGTACCCGGACGGGCAACGTGAGTTTTTATGCTAACCAAATTCCAAAGTGTTGTGAAGCGCGCGAAGGCCTCAGCGAGGGCTCTATCGCGTTGTTTCTGTTAGAATATGCCGTTTAACGACAATTCGACGTACCAAGTCTACAGGACCGCTATGACATACGTTGTGACCGAGACCTGCATCAAATGCAAGTATACCGATTGCGTTGATGTGTGCCCGGTCGACTGCTTCCGCGAAGGCCCCAACATGCTCGTCATCGATCCGGACGAATGCATCGACTGCACGCTGTGCGTGGCCGAGTGTCCCGTCGAGGCAATATTCGCGGAAGACGATGTGCCCGATACCCAGCGCGAATTCATCCAGGTAAACGCCGAGCTGTCGAAGGTCTGGAAACCGATCATCGAAAAAAAACCCGCGCCGGACGACGCTGACGAATGGGCGCAGGTCAAAGAGAAAAAGCAGCTCCTCGAGAAGTAAGCGTACGACCTCCACGCGTCCCGCTTTCGCGCCACGTGAGGCGCGATGTTAACTGCCCATCACAGTAATCGGCTCGACACGCTCGCGGACGAGCTCGCGGCGGTCATGGCAGCGCCTCTCGGTTCCGCATTGGCCGCCGAGGTCGTTGTGGTTCAGAGCCGCGGTGTCGCGCGCTGGCTTTCGCTGCGTCTTGCCGAGCGCACCGGCGTGTGCGCCAACATTCGCTTTCCCTTCCCCGCCGCGTTCGCGTGGGAGCTCTTCCGCTCGATGTGCGGGAACATCCCGGAGCAGTCGTCTTTCGATCCCGAGATCCTGACGTGGCGCATTCTCGGTCTCCTGCCGGAGCTCGAAAGCCTGCCGCTTTTCGCCCCCGTCAGGCGCTACGTCGCCGGCGGCGATCTGCGCCGCTTCGAGCTTTCCGAACGGCTCGCCAGGCTTTTCGACGAATACCTCGTGTATCGGCCCGACTGGATCGTGCGATGGGAGCGGGGCCCCGCTGAGCAGTGGCAGGCGGAACTGTGGCGGCGCCTCGTTGGGGCGGCGCCCATGGCGCATGCTGCGAATCTCCATGCACGGGTTCTGGAAACGCTTGCAGGTCCAAGCGTGCCTGCGAACCTTCCCCAGCGGGTCTCGGTATTCGGTGCGCCTGCGTTACCGCCCAGTCTGCTCGAGCTTCTTACCGCGCTTGGGGCGCATAGCGACGTGCACCTTTTCGTGCAGAACCCGTGTCGCGAGTACTGGGGCGACATCGCCCCGCACGGCGAGATTGCGCGCAGACGACTCGACAGCAAAGCTGATGCTGCATACCTCGAATCCGGGAACGGCCTGCTGGCGTCGCTCGGCAAGCAGGGGCGCGACTTTATCGATCTGCTGACGGGGGCCGCGGGCGAAGCTCTACGGGAACGCGATCGCTTCGCCGATCCCGGCCACGATTCGTTGCTCGCGTCCATACAATCCGACATCCTCGACCTGGAAGAACGCACGCCGGCGCTCGCGGCTTCCTCTGCGTTCGGTTCCGACGAGCTGTCTGTGCAGATTCACTCCTGCCACAGCGCGATGCGCGAAGTGGAAGTGCTGCACGATCAGCTGCTCGCGCTTTTCAGCCGCTCGCCGGATCTCCAGCCTTCCGATGTGGTGGTCATGACGCCGGACATCGAGGTCTACGCGCCATATATCGAGGCCGTGTTCGCGACGGCGGAGCCGCGCATTCCTTTCAACATATCGGATCGTGCTTCCGAGCGGGAGAGCACGCTCGCCGCGACGTTCATGGCACTGCTCGAGCTTGTGGGAAGCCGATACGAGGCGAACCGCGTGCTCGCGATTCTCGACGAGGAGGCTGTGCGGCGCCGTTTTGGGCTCACCGAGTCGGATGTGGAGACGGTGCGGACGTGGGTGCGCGACGCGCAAATCCGCTGGGGCATCGACGCGGCGCATCGTGCGAGCTTCGGCTTGCCGGCGACGCACGAGCATACGTGGCGCTTCGGCCTCGAGCGCCTGCTGCTCGGGTATGCGCTGCCCGCGCAGAAGGAGCGGCTCTTCGGGGCCGTGCTGGCGTATGACGAAATCGAAGGCAGCCTCGGGGAAGTGCTCGGCCGCTTCACCAGTTTCGTCGAGGCAGCGCTGGCGCTCGATACACAGTTCGCGGGCGCCAGGCCCATCGCGCGCTGGTGCGGCTTGCTGCAGGGTCTTCTCGCGATCTTCTTCGATCCGACGGAACAACGGGCGGAGGAGCTCGAAGCGGTGCGTGCCGCAGTGGGCGCGATCGAAAAACAGGCGCGCGCTGCACGTTTTGGCGGTGCGGTCCCGCTTGCGGTCGTAGTGAGCGCCTTGCGCGCGCGTCTCGAAGTGCCCGGGCGCGCGTTCCTTTCCGGCGGCGTGACGTTCTGTGCAATGGTGCCGATGCGCAGTCTTCCGTTCGAGATCGTGTGCATGATCGGAATGAACGACCGTGCCTATCCGCGCATGCGGCGCCGCGACAGCTTCGATCTCATGGCCGACGACTTTCGCAAAGGCGACCGCGCCCGGCGGGACGACGACCGGTATCTCTTTCTCGAGTCGATCCTCAATGCGCGGCGGTGCCTCTACATGAGCTATACCGGCCGCCACATCCGCGAGGACACGGTGATTCCGCCTTCGGTACTCGTGAACGACCTGCTCGACTACGTCGCGCGTGACGACGGCAATCTGCGGGAACGCCTGGTTACCGAGCATCCGCTCCAGGCTTTCAGCCGGCGCTACTTCAGCGGCGATCCGAAGTTCTTCAGTTATTCAGCGACGCTCGCGCGCGCGGCAAGCGTGGCGGGGGGTGGAACGCGCGTTCCACAACCTTTCCTGACAACGCCGCTGCCGGCCGCCGAGCCGGAGAGCCGGAGTGTGGATCTCGACAGTTTCATCCGGTTTTTCCGAAATCCCGCGCGCCATCTATTCGAGCAACGGCTGAAAGTCCGGCTCGAAACACCGCAGGAGGAAATCGAGACGCGCGAGCCGTTCGAGCTCGGCGGGCTCGCGGGTTTCGACCTCAAGCAGCGGCTCCTCGATTTGAGGCTGCGCGGCATCGAGCATGACGGAGTCGCGCTTGCGCGCGCAGGCGGCGAGCTGCCGCACGGGAGGTTGGGCGAGGCGCTTTACGAAGCGGCAGCGGAGATCGTGCAGCGCGTCGCGCGCACGGTCGCGCCGCTCGCCGGTGAGCGCGACGTGGCGCCGCTGCGGTTCGAGCTGAAAGCGGGCGAAGTCACGCTCTCGGGAACGCTGATGAACGTGGGTCCAGGGGGCATGCTCGATTACCGGATGTCTAAGACGAACGAGCACCTGCGCATCCGCGCCTGGATCCGGCATCTGGTGCTGAACGCGCTCGCACCGGCCGGCGTCGCGCGCACGTCACGCTGTGTGACACAGGAATGCGTGCTGACGTTCTCGCCGGTCGAAAATCCGCTGCAGAAACTTTCCGCTCTCGCCGATCTGTACTGGCGGGGCTTACACGGTCCCATCCACTTCTTCCCGCGCACGGCTTGGATGTACGTGAATACGGACAGTGACGACATCATCTCCAGGGTGCGCAGCGTGTGGCAAGGCTCCTCTTACGATGAGGACGCCCCGCGCGGTGAGTGCGAGGACCCCTATTACAAGCTCGCGTTCCGGGGCATCGATCCGCTCGATGCGGAATTCACCGCGCTCGCGCGAGCGATTTTCGGCCCGATGCGGGCCGCAATGACGGAGAAGCCGCTGCCGTGACCCACAAGGGGAGTGCGATACAAACGGCCAGCGAGTTCGACCCCGCTCACGTCGGGCTGTCGGGCATCAATCTCGTCGAAGCGAATGCCGGCACAGGCAAGACATGGGCGATTACCGCGCTCTACGTGCGTCTGCTGCTCGAAACCGACTGCGCTGTCGATTCGATTCTTGTCGTCACGTTTACCGAAGCGGCCGCGGGGGAGCTGCGCGACCGCATTCGCAAGCGGCTCGTGGACACGCGAACGGCTTTTGCGCGCGGAGCGGCAGAGCCCGACGATGCATTTACACGCGCGATTCTCGAACGAACGGCAAGTCACGAGGACGCGCTTCTGGGGCTCACGGCGGCGCTGCGCGATTTCGATCAGGCGCCGGTTTATACGATCCATGCTTTCTGCCAGCGCGTCCTTGGCGACCGCGCGTTCGAAGCCGGCATGCCCTTCCGCACGGAAATCGTCCCGGACCAGAGCGCGATCGTCAGAGAAATCGTCGAAGACTTCTGGCGCAGGGAAGTCCACGATGCGACGCCGCTGTTCGCCCGCTTCCTCGCGAAACACGGCGTCAACCCCGACTCGCTCTTCAACGAGGACGTCGAACGCATTCTGGGAAAGCCTTATCTCGAGGTCCGTGCACCTCGAGAGCCGGGCAACGTCGTGGACCTCGAACGCGCGTTCGCGCAGGCGTGCGCCGCGGCGCGCGAAATCTGGCTCGCCGAGCGCGACGCCATCGGTCGCAAGCTGACGGACAGCACGAGCCTGCACAAGGCCCGGTACAAGAGAGACGCTATTGCCGGGTGGCTCGACGAAATGCACGACTGCCTTTCGCCCGGCTCGCCCCAGCTCGATCTCTGCAAGTACTTCGACAAGTTCATGCCCGAGGCGCTGCGCAAAGCAACGAGTCGCAATGGGGTCACGCCAGAGCATCCGTTCTTCGCTGCCTGCGAACGGCTCAAAGCGGCGCATGCAGCGTTGCTCGAAGCATTCGACGCGCGGCTCGTGCTCACGCGAGTCCGGTTGATCGATTATTGCAACGTCGAGCTCGCCGCCCGCAAAGAGCGACGCCAGCTGCAGTCCTACGACGATCTTCTTCTCAATGTGTCGAAGGCGCTTAGTGATGACGCCGGGAAGGTCTTTGCGGCCACGCTACGCGAACGCTACAGCGCTGCGCTCATAGACGAGTTTCAGGATACCGATCCGCTGCAGTACGGCATCTTTCAGCGTATATACGCGGGATCGGCATGCCCGGTTTTCCTGGTCGGCGATCCAAAACAGGCGATCTACAGCTTTCGCGGGGCCGACGTCTACACCTACATCGACGCGCGGCCCGATGCGCGCATGGCACACACGCTGGACGTGAACTGGCGCTCGACTGCCTCGCTGCTCACCGCGGTGAACCGCATTTTCGACGGTGTGCCGAATCCGTTTGCGATTCCCGAGATCGGCTTCAAACCTTCTCGTGCGGCACCGGGAGATCGCGGCCGTCTCGTGATCGAAGACCACGATGGCGCGCCGTTTCGTCTCTGGCTCGTTGAAAGCGGGAGCGACAAACCGATCGCTAAAGGCGACGCGCGGTATGCCGCGTCCGAGGCGACCGCCGACGAGATCGTGCGCCTGCTCGAGCTGGCGAGACGCGATGCGGCCCGGATCGAGGACGCTGAAGGCGCACGGCCGTTGTGCGGCGGAGATATTGCCGTTCTTGTTCGCAGCCACCGCCAGGGGGCCGCGGTGCGCGAAGCCCTCGCGGAACGTGGCGTCGCGAGCGTCCAACGCGGCTCGGCGAGCGTATTCGCAACCGCAGAGGCCGAAGAGCTCGAGCGGATACTTGCGGCGATTGCAGAGCCGGGGCGCGAAGCTCTGATCGGCGCGGCGCTCGCAACGGCGATGATGGGTTGCACGGGGGAGGTGCTCAACACGCTGCACGCCGACGAGAAGCGCTGGGAGCAAATCGTCGAGAGCTTCCGTGAAGCTCACCGGGAGTGGCACGAATCCGGTTTTGTGCGGATGCTCCGCGGATTCATCGAACGGCATGACGTGATCGTGCGGCTGCTGGAATACCGGGATGGCGAGCGCAGAGCGACCAACCTGCTGCATCTCGCCGAGCTTCTGCACTGCGATGCGGAGCGGCAGGGCATTGGCGGGCTGCTCGCCTGGCTCGCGGCCAAACGACGCGCGCCCGCCGAGGGAAATGAACCCGAGCTGCTGCGTCTCGAAAGCGACGAGAACCTCGTCAAGATACTCACGGTGCACGTCGCGAAAGGCCTCCAGTTTCCGGTCGTGTTCTGTCCGTTCGTCTGGGACGGGAATCTGCGCATGGCGAGTCCGAAGACGAAGGTGATCCGGTTCCACGATCCTGCGCGGGAGCATCGTGCGGTCGTGGACCTCGGCTCCCCCGACCTTCCTGCTTCGCGGGCTCAAGCGGTGCTGGAAGAGCACGCCGAAAACCTGCGGCTCCTGTACGTCGCCCTCACCCGCGCGCGATACCGGCAATGGATGGTGTGGGGAAACATCCGCGACGCCGCAACATCCGCGCCGGCGTGGCTGCTCCATCGATCTTCACGCGCGGACGATTCACGTGCGGCACCCGGCGTGGACGTCGGCACGCTGGACGATCTTCGAATTCGCTCCGACCTCGTCGAGGTCGTCAAGCGCGCGGAAGGCAGCATTCAGCTCGAGTCGCTGCCAGCGATGGAGCCGAAACGTCTCACGTCGCCGCTCGGCGGTGAAGAGGCGTTCGTGCCGCGCCCGTTCAGCCGTACGCTTCGCGATACGCAGGGGGTGACGAGTTTCACTGCGCTCGCGCACGGGCGCACCATCGAAGCGCCCGATTACGATGCAGGCGATCGCGAAGCGCTGCCGGAGAGCCTGAGTGGCCGCGACATCTTCGCCTTTCCCCGAGGAGCGCAGCCGGGCAAGTGCATCCACGCGGTTTTCGAGCAGATCGACTTCGCGCGCATCGAGCGCGCCGACCTCGAGCGCGTGGTCCTTTCCGAGCTATCGGCACACGGCTTCGAAGCGATGTGGGTGCGGGCGGTTGCAGACATGGTCCAATCGGTTATCGACACGCCGCTCGACGACAGCGGAATGCGCTTGAGCCGCGTCTCGCGCGAGCGGCGCCTGGACGAGCTCGAGTTCTACTATCCGATCGCTGCCTTGTCGCACGCTTCGTTGGGACGCGTCCTGCGCGACGGCGGTTTCCCGGACGCGATCCGCGAGCGGATCGGCACGCTCGCGTTCATGCCGGTGCAGGGATACATGAGAGGTTTCATCGACCTCGTGTTCGAGCACGACGGGCGCTACTACCTCGCCGACTACAAATCGAACTGGCTGGGTCCGAGCATCATTGCGTATGAACAGCCTGCGCTCGCTGCCGTCATGGCGCGAGAAGCGTACTACCTGCAGTACCTCGTTTACTGCGTGGCGCTGCATCGCTATCTGCGCTCGCGCGTGCGGGGCTACCGCTACGAAACGCATTTCGGAGGCGTGCGCTATCTGTTCGTCCGTGGTATGAGCCCTAGCCACGGTGCTGCATGCGGCGTTTACGCCGACAGACCCGCCGAGAAATTGATGAGCGGGCTCGATGAGTACCTGAGGAGCGGGGCCGTAATACCATGACGTCAGGGTCTTCCGCTCAAGTGGGCGACGTGGAATTCAGCGACATGGATCTCCACTTCGGTCGGTTCGTCTCGCGGCTTGCCGCCTGTGACCGCCCGGAGCTTGCGGCGGCCGCGGCGCTTGCCAGTCGGGCGACCGGCAACGGTGAAGTGTGCGTGCAGCTTTCGGAATTCGCGCAGCGTCCGCTCCCCGATCTCAACGTCATCACGCCTGCCCTGGACAGCTGGCTCGGGCTGCTCCGGGAATGTTCGGCCGTGGGGAAACCGGGAGACTTCCGTCCGCTCGTGCTGGACGAAAAAGGGCGCCTGTATCTCTACCGGTACTGGGATTACGAGCAACGCCTTGCCGAGCATCTGCTCGCGCGCGCAGTGGACGTCGGCGGAGTCGATGAAGACCTCCTGCGGGACGGGCTGAAGCGATACTTTCCGAATGCCGCGGATGTAGAGCAGAAGCTTGCGGCAGCCGCGGCGGTGCTACGGCGGTTCTGCGTCATTTCCGGCGGACCCGGCACGGGCAAGACGACGACTGTCGTGAAAATCCTCGCGCTGCTCGCCGAGCAGGCGCGTGGCGGCCAGCTTTCGATCGGACTCGCCGCCCCGACCGGCAAGGCCGCGGCTCGCGTGCAGGACGCGATGCGCGCGGCGCTAGCGCGGCTCGATGTCGATCTGTTCACGAGCGAGGCGATGCCCAGGGAAGCGCGGACTGTCCATCGCCTGCTGGGCGCGCGTGCAGATTCCGTGTACTACCGCCACGATCGCGACAATCCTCTGCCGCTTGACGTTCTCGTGGTGGACGAAGCGTCGATGGCGGACCTGGCGCTCGCGGTGAAGCTGCTGGAAGCGCTCCCCGGCACCGCCCGTCTGATCCTGCTGGGAGACAAGGATCAGCTTGCGTCCGTCGAGGCCGGCGCCGTGCTCGGCGACGTCTGCCGAGGCGCGGGATTTTCGAGAGGCTTCGCGCAGCGACTCGCATCGATCGCCGGAGTGCCGGTCTCGAAGATCCGAAAAAGCGGAAACGAAGCGTCGCCGCTGTCCGATTCGATCGCGCTTCTCAGCAGGAGCTATCGTTTCGGACCGACAAGCGGAATCGGAAACCTCGCACGCCTCGTGAACGAAGGTCGCGGCGCCGATGCGCTCGAGCTCGTGAAGAGCGGCACTCACGCCGACATTGCATGGCGCACGATTGCTCCCGGAGATCTGCAGTCGCGCCTTGCCGCGGTCGTCGCCGAGAAGCTGCGTGGATATGTCGAGGCTGCGCGGGCGAACGAAGCGCCGGAAAAGATATTCGCCCTCTTCAACGAGTTCCGGCTGTTGTGCGCGCACCGCAGCGGCCGTTTCGGAGTGACGGCGCTCAACCGCACGATCGAAGAGGCGCTGGAGCAGCAGAATCTCGTGACAACGCGCGATGCCTGGTATGCGGGACGTCCCGTCATGATCACGCGCAACGATTACAACCTGAGGCTATTCAACGGCGACGTCGGTATTACGCTCGAGGATCGTGACGGCGACGGCAGCCTCAAGGTGTTTTTTCAGACAGGCGGGCACGGTATACGCGGCCTGATGCCCGGACGACTGCCGCAGCACGAAACGGTGTACGCGATGACGATACACAAAGCGCAAGGCTCGGAGTTCGGCGATGTGCTGCTCGTGCTGCCGAACGAGCTCTCGCCGATCATGAGCCGGGAGCTCGTTTACACCGGCGTGACGCGGGCTAAGAATCGCGTGGATGTGTGGGGCACCGAAGCCGTGTTCTGCGAAGCGGTGGAGCGCAGACTCGTTCGCGCGTCCGCGCTCGAGGAACGGCTGTGGGCCCGCGTCACTGCGGGGGCTTAGGCGCGTCCTTACGCACTTCGATGTTGCGGGCCACGAGCGTGCCGTCAGCGGCCGCGTCCGCGAGCAGATTCACGTACGAGCCGGGCGTCAACTGCGATCGCTGTCCTGGAACGAGCGAAGTGACTGCGGCGGTGTCCGTCACGGTCACTTTTTGTGAGCCGCCTTCGTAGCTCAAAACGAGCTCGCGCCCGCTTGCGCCTTGCACGGTCGCTGCGACGCTGGCGTTGGTCATCGTCTGGTTTTCCCTCCCGTCGAAAGGCCGATGGCCGGGGTTGGTGGGCTTCGGGAACCGGCGCACGTCGTACGCCGTCAGCGAGCCATCCTTGCGCTTCACTGACGTGACGCCGAGAAAGTCGCCGGACTTGATGTCGCTCGCGGCAATCGGCTGAGCGAAAACGATGTTGGTCTTTTCCGAAACCCCGACATCGACGTTCCTGCCGTCGCCGGTCTTCACCCCGAGGGTATCCCCGGACGCGGCCGTAATCGTGCCGCGGACTCGTGTCTGCGCCTGCACAGGCGCCGAAGCGATGGTGATCGAGAGTACCGCAAGGAGTAGTGCAAGGGTTGTTTTCATGTGCGCCTTCCCTACTGCGGTGGCTTGACGCCGCCACGGCTGACCTGCACGCGCTGTACCGTCATGGTGCCGTCAGTGCCTACCTGCGCGGTCGTGAAGATGTATTCGCCGGGCCGCAAAGCCGAACGATCCGCCGGTACATTCGTGACGATCGGCGTGCCGGTGGGGACGATGATGGTTTGCGAGCCGCCCTGATACTCGAGCTTGAGCTGCTGATCGCCTGCAGCCTGAGCGACGGTTCCGACGTTCCCGTTGGTCATCATCGAACCGGGCTGCAGGTCCCACGGCATGTGGCCGGGCTTTGTAGTCGGCGAAAGTGTGTGTACTTCCACGGCCACGAGCGCACCGTCAGCGCGCTTCTGTGTCGTCGCACCCACGTAGTCGCCCGGCTTCAGGTCCTCGAGCTTCATCGCCTGCGAAGCGACTACGACGACCTTTTCACCGAGGCGCAATCGAACGTCTTTCCCGTCGCGCGTCTTTACCGACAGGACGTCCCCTTCCAGAGCCGTGATGGTGCCCCGGATGCGCATGGGGGTCTGCGCGTATGCGGCCGCACTGGCGAACGTGAGGAGCGCAAAGAGCAGCGTGAGCTGCGCGGCGACGTGGCGGCGCTCGCGGTGCATGTGACTGTTCGACATGGCAGGCTCCTTTTCGGAATAAGCGAATCGGTCAGGACCGGTGAACGCCGCGGTTTATGTCATTATTCCGTGCCTAGCGTACAGGAGGGGTCGATGAAATCATACTGGATCGTCACGAAAGACGATAAAGCTGCGCTCGAACGAAGGGAAGTTCCCGCGCCGCAACCGAAGGCGGGAGAGATCGTATTCAAGGTGCAGGCGAGCGCGCTCAACCGCGGCGAGCTGACGGTTGGCGGCGTCATGCATGGCGGTCCCGAAAAACTCGGAGGCAACGAGGGCGCGGGCATCGTTCATGCAGTCGGCGACGGCGTGAGCGGTTTCAAGCCCGGCGACCGCGTGATGGGACGCGCACGCGGCTGCTGGGCCGAGTACGCGGTCATCGAACAGCAGCAGGCGCTTGCCGTGCCGGACTACATGAGCTGGGAGCAGGCTGCGGCGACGCCGCTCAGCATGATCACAGCGTACGAAGCGATCGTCACGTACGGAAAGCTCAAGAAAGGCGAGTGGCTGCTCGTTACCGGAGCGTCCGCCGGCGCGGGCGTCGCGAGCATACAGATCGCACAGCTCCTCGGCGCCAAAACGATCGGTACTTCGGGATCGCCGCAGAAGCTCGCGAAGTTGAAGGAAGCGGGGCTCGACGTCGGCATACAGACGCGCTCACCCGATTTCGCGCAGAAGGTGCGCGAAGCGACGGGCGGCGCCGGCGCCGATGTCGCGGTGAACCTCGTCGGCGGCACGTATTTCCCGGAAATCCTGCGTGCGCTGGCGCGAAAAGGCCGGGTAGCGATCGTCGGCTACGTCGACGGCGCGCATCACGCAGACATCGATCTCTCGGCAGTACACGCGAACCGCTTCGAGGTCTTCGGGATCTCGAACGCGAAGCTGAAAGCGGAAGAACGTGCCGAAGCGGCCCGGGCGTTCAAGCGCGATATTCTCGGTCTCTATACCGAGCGGCGCATGGCGCCGCTGGTCGATCGAGTCTTCGGCTTCGACGAGCTTCCGGCGGCCAAGGCACACATGGAGTCGAACGCCATGGTCGGGAAGATCGTCGTCAGGATCGGCGACGCATAAGCACGGAGCCGCCGCCCAGCAAAATCGCGCACGTCCAGAAAATCGGCGCGATCCCCAGCGCTGCGCCGATCGCGCCGAACACCGGCGGTATGACGACGTGAGCGCCATAGCTCACTGCAAGCCGCATGGCGATCGCTTCAGCCGCGCGTGACGGCGGCGCCGCATTGAACGACAGAATCATCGTGAGCGGCTGGCCGCAGCCGAGGCCCAGGCCAAGCAGGAAAGAAGCGAGGCCGAGTAGAAGCGGCTGCGTGGTGAAGGGCAGCGCGACGAAGACGATGGCCGAGAGCGCGAGCGCGCCGGCAATCATGGTGTGCTCGCCCCAGCGTGCGGTAAACGGCGGAATCGCGAGCCGCGTAATGAACGCCGCCGCGCCGAATGCACCGATGATCATGCCGATAGTGGTCGCGCTGAACCCCAGCTCGTGCGTATAGATCGGCATGTAGAGACTGAAAAGATCGAGTCCAGCCATCACGACCCCGTTCGCGATGAGCGCGTTGCGCAGCGCGGGCAGTGCAAGCAGGTCCTTTGCATTGCGCGTGACTTTGCGCTGTCCCTGAACGACTGTGTTTGGAATGATGCGCCGCCTTGCGAACAGCAGCACCACACACGAGGCAATGATCAGCGAGAGCAGCAGGAAAGTCGCCGGATGTCTGAAGGCATCGATATAGATGCCGACGAGGACAGGACCGCCGACAGACGCGGCAGACTCGCCGAGGCTGTAGTAGCTGAAGTCCCGGGTGCGGCGTTCGGGCGACGACAGCACGCCCACGAGGTTCTGGCTTGCAACGACGAACACCATGCTCGTGAGCCCGCCCAGCGCGGCCGAAAGATACAGCGCCGCCATATTTGGAACTACGTACGGCAGCGCAAGACTCACGGCGAAGCCGCTCAACCCGCAGTACATCAGCAGCCGGTTGTCGAACCGGTCCGCAAGGCGCCCGGCATATACCGACAGCAGGAACGGGATGAGACCCCATACTGCGAACAACACACCGGTTTCGAGCGGGCCCGCGCCCAGGCTCACCGCAAAAAGCGTTGCGAGTACGCGGTAGCCCTTGATGCTGACGAACGAGGCGGTAGTAAGAGCGAGTATCGTGACGATCGGCATGAGGTGCCGCGATTATAGGTGCCAACGCTATAATCGTCGTGCCGTTCGCTCAAACGGAGGAGACGATGAAGGCATTCGCGATAGTTCTGCGTAATGTTGCGCTGACCGCTACGCTCCTCGCGGCCGCGCCGGCGGCTCATGCCCAGGCGAGCGGCGCAGGCGAGATCCGGGAGAAGGACATCCCCATCCAGGTCACCGAAGTCGCCCCGGGTCTTTATTTCCAGTATCACCACCAGGAATCCAACAACGCTTTTCTCGTGACGCCCGAAGGCGTGCTCGTGATCGACACGCGCCAGCATCCGAAGCGCGCCGAAGAGCTCGTCGCCACGATCCGCAAATACACGGACAGACCCATTCGCTGGGTCGTCAACACGCACGCGCACGGCGACCACTATTTCGGCAACTCGGTGTTCAAGCGCGAAGGCGCGACGATCATCACGCACCGGGACACCGCCGGCATGATGAAAGCGCAGTTCGACCGTGAGATGAAACGGCGCATGGGCTACTTCAAGCAGCGCCAGTACGATCCAGGCGACGTGAAGCTCGTGCTGCCGGATGTTACGTTCGATTCGAAGATGACCATCACCCTGGGCGGGCGCACGATCGAGCTCCTGTATATCGGCGCCGGGCAGAATCCAGGCGACACGTTCATTCATTTTCCCAGGGAGCGAGTGCTGTACGCAGGCGGCCCTTTCTCGAAGAACAGCTGGCCCAATCCGTCGTTCACGCCCTCCATGCAAGAGTGGATCGGCGTGCTCAACAAGATCGCCGCCATGGACGTCGACAAGTACCTCGGCGGCCACGGGGACATCGGCACGAAGGAAGACGTGCTCGCCGAGGCGAGGATGCTCGCCGACTTCGATGCGGGCATGCGCGCAGCCGTGGCGAAAGGCATGAGCCGCGATGAAATCATCCAGAACGTTCGATTCGAAAAATACAAGGACGTCCGGAACTACTATCGGATGAATCTCTTCATCTCGAGCTATTACCACTTCCTTACGACGGGCAAGCCGGAGAACGCTTACCCGTAGAAGGACCTCTGGTTCCCTAATTGCCTCGACCACCCGGCTTCGATCCTCCGCCGCGTGCCGACGTCGCGCACCTGTTACGGCTCGGCCGCTTCCTGTTGCCATACCGGGGCAGGATCGCGGCGGCGCTCGCCGCGCTTCTCGTCGCCGCCGGCTGCGTGCTCGCGCTCGGCCAGGGACTGCGCCATGTGATCGACGCCGGCTTCGGCAGCGGCGACCCGCGGCTACTGAACTCGGCGCTCGTCGCAGTGGTCGGTGTCTCGATACTGCTCGCCGGCGCTACCTGGGTGCGCTTCTATCTGATGATGAGCGTGGGCGAACGCATCATCGCCGATCTCCGGCAGGCGGTGTTCGCACACGTGCTCGCGCTCACGCCTGTTTTTTACGATTCGGCGCGCACGGGCGAGATTGCCTCGCGGCTCACGAACGACACGGAGCAGTTGCGTCAGGTCGTCGGATTCGGCTTCTCGATGTTTCTGCGCAACGCGATCATGATGTGCGGCGCGCTCGTCCTGCTTTTCCTGACAAGCGTGAAACTCGCGGCGCTCATCGTTCTCGGGGTGCCCGCGACCATTATCCCGATTCTCCTGATGGGCCGACGTGTGCGGCGGCTTGCGCGCGTGAACCAGGATCGGGTCGCGGACGTCTCGGCGCATATAGACGAGTCGCTGCACGAGATTCGCACCGTGCAGGCGTACGGCCACGAGGCGCGCACGCGCGCCGGGTTCGACGCGGCGGTCGAATCGGCTTACGAAGCCGGCATTCACCGCGTCAAGGTCAAGGCATGGCTGATTTCCCTCGTGCTGCTGATCGGGTTCTGCGCGATCGGCGTCATCCTGTGGATCGGCGGTCACGACGTGCTGGCAGGCCGGCTTTCGCCGGGAGAGCTCTCGGCTTTCGTTTTCTATGCCGCCGTGGTGGCAAGCGGCGCAGGGACACTATCGGAAGTCTGGGGCGAGATACAGCGTGCAGCCGGCGCGACCGAACGTTTGATGGAGCTTCTGGATACGAAGCCTGACCTCGCTGCAGCACCGCCTGTTATTCATCTGCCGCCTCGCATCGCGGGCGCCATTCGCTTCGATGCCGTGACGTTTGCCTATCCGACGCGCAAGGATCGCGTCGCGCTCGGCCCCGTTTCATTCGACATCCGGCCCGGCGAACGTGTCGCGGTGGTGGGTCCGTCAGGTGCGGGAAAATCGACGGTCTTCAGCCTGATCCTGCGCTTCTACGACCCGGATGCCGGGCGCGTGCTCATCGACGGCGCCGATAGCCGTCATTGCGAACCGCTGCAGCTGCGCCGCGCCATTGCACTCGTGCCGCAGGATCCGGTGATCTTCGCGGCGAGCGTTACCGAGAACGTCCGGTTCGGGCGGCCGGAGGCATCGATGAAGGAAGTCGAGGCCGCGTGCGCTGCGGCACATGCGCTGGAGTTCATCGAGCAGCTTCCCCAGCGCTTCGACACGAACCTCGGCGAGCGCGGCGTTAAGCTCTCGGGCGGGCAGCGCCAGCGCATCTCGATCGCCAGAGCGCTGCTCGCCGATCGCCCGATTCTGCTGCTGGACGAAGCGACGAGCTCCCTGGACGCGCAAAGCGAGCGTGAGGTGGCGCAGGCGCTCGAGCAGCTCGCACGCAGCCGTACGACGCTCGTCATTGCGCACCGCCTGGCGACGGTGCGCAACGCCGATCGCATTATCGTGCTCGAGCGTGGGCGCATTCACGCGATCGGCACGCACCAGGCGCTGCTTCGCGAGAACGGCTTGTATGCACATCTCGCAAAACTGCAATTCATGGAAAGCGCAGAAGCCTGAGTTTCGTCGGGAGGAGCAATACGTGGTTCGCTCGGTTGGGGCTCGAATCGTGTTTGTTGCGCTGCTGGCGCTGCCCGCAGCCGTGCATGCGCAGTCCGTTTCGCCAGGCCCGGGACTCGCCTATCCGGTCAAACCGGTCCGCATCATCGTGCCGAATGCGCCGGGCGGTCTCGCGGATACCGCTGCCCGCGTCATCGCGGCAAAACTTTCGGAAACGCTCGGGCAGCAATTCGTCGTTGAAAACCGGCCGGGGGCAGGCGGGACGATTGGAACCGCGGCCGCCGTCAGAGCTGCCCCCGATGGCTATACGCTGCTGGCGGTCTTCGACAGCCATGTCACCAATCCGCATTTGTTCCGAACCCTCGATTACGACACGGTGAACGATCTCGCCCCCGTCTCGCTACTCGTGAGAGGGCCGCTCGTGCTCGTCGTGAATCCGCGGTTGCCGGTAAAAAGCGCAAATGACTTTCTGCGGCTCGCACGCGTGAAACCGGGGGCGATCAACTGCGCGACCGTCGGCCCCGGATCGCCTGCAAGGCTCCTGGTCGAGCTGCTGAAGCTCACGGCCGGAGTCAACGTCACGCAGGTTCCGTACAAAGGCGCGGCGCTTGCTCTCACCGATCTCGTCGGAGGCCACGTCGAAGCGATGTTCGCGACCGTTCCGAGTATCAGTGCGCACTGGAAAGCCGGGCGCCTGCGTGCTGTCGCAGTGACTTCGGAGGGGGCGAGCGGCGCTCTTCCAGGAGTGCCGCCGATGCATCAGACGATTCCGGGATTCGTCGCGGAATCGTGGGTCGGGCTGCTTGCGCCCATGAAGGTGCCGCCGGAGCTCATCGCGCGCCTCAACGCCGAGGCCCTGAAGGTGCTGAACATGGCGGACATAAAGGAACGGTTTGCGGAGCAGGGCCTGGAGACGGTCGGCAGCAGCGCTGCCGAATTCGACCGACGGCTACGAGCGGAGCTCGAGCGCTGGGGCAAAGTGATACGCGCAGCGAAAATCACACTGGAATAGACGCAGCGAATGGAAAAGAGCGACGCACGAGCGCAACGCGCCGGCGGTTCTGCGGCAGAACAGGCCCCGTTTCACGCACGCTTCTGGCGCTGGATCGATAAGAACTTTCTCGAGCTCGGGCGCGAGCTGCGGCTTTCCTACCTGCCGCCGCTCATGGTCTACATGGCCGCCGGGATCTCGGGTCTCACCGCGATCGTCGGGACGTTCTTCGTCAAGGACTACCTCGGGCTTTCCGCTGCGTTCCTTGCGGGCCTCGGCTTCTGGGCGGGCATACCGTGGGCGCTGAAGATGCCGATCGGCCATCTTGTCGATCTCGTGTGGCGCTGGAAAAGCGCCCTCGTGTTCCTCGGCGCGGGATTGATAGCTCTGAGCTGCGTCATCATGGTGCTGCTTATTTCGGACCGGGAGGCGATGACTGCTCTGATGCCGGCTGAAGCGTGGTTTGTCGTGGCAGAGCTGCTCGCCCCGATCGGTTACGTCGTGCAGGACGCGGTGGCCGATGCGATGACGGTCGAAGCGGTGCCGCGCGTCGATCAGTCGGGGCGGCCGATCGCCCCGGAGCAGCAGAAGCTCATGCACACGACGATGCAGACGCTAGGGCGCGTCGCGATCATCGCCGGCTCGGTGCTCGTGGCGCTCATCAACTTCTACGTCTTCTCGGGTACCGAGGGACTTCCGGAGGCCGCGAAAGCCCGGATTTACGCGGACGTCTACCTCATGGCGCTTGCGATCCCCATCATTTCGGTTCTCGGCGTGGTCATTGCCGAGCTCCTGAAAGTGCGTGAGCGTCGGCGTCTCATGGCTCAGGGCAGGAGCCGTGAGGAAGCGAGGCGCCTCGTGCAGGTCCAGGAATCGCCGCCCCCGCCGAACTGGTGGATCCTCGGCGGCAGTCTCGCCTTCGTGATTTTCACGCTCTCGGTCGGGTTGGGGAATCTGCCATTCAGCCAGGAGATCATTTTCGCGGGATCGTTCGCGATCGTAACGTTCCTGGTGGCGCGACTCACACGCGTGCTCGATCGCGCGTCGCGCGAGACGTTGATCGGGACCGCCGTCGTGATTTTCGTTTTTCGCGCGATGCCCTCCGCAGGACCCGGTGTCACCTGGTGGAGCATCGACGTGCTGGGATTCGACCAGCAGTTTTTCAGCGTGCTCGATCTCACGGCAAGCGCCCTGACGCTCGTCGGCATGTTCATTTTCCGGCGCTTCATGGCGGAGCATTCCATTACGTATATCGTCGGGTGGCTGACTGTCGCGGCGGCGATTCTTTCGGTGCCGTATGTCGCGATGTACTACGGTTTTCACGAGTGGGCTGCGCGGCTCACTCAAGGTGTCGTCGACGCGCGCTTCATCGCGCTCGTGAATACCGCGCTTGCCTCGCCGCTCGGGCAGATCGCGATGATTCCGATGCTTGCGTGGATCGCGCGCTGCGCACCCAACGATCTCAAGGCGACGTTCTTCGCCGTGATGGCGTCGTTCACGAATCTCGCGCTGTCACTCGCTCAGCTCGGCACGAAATATCTGAACGAAATCTTCGTCGTGACGCGCGAAATCAAGGATCCAGCGACAGGCGCCGTGAAAGTCGCTGCCGATTACAGTCAGCTCGGCGACTTGCTCATCGTGCAGCTCGCGATCGGGCTCATTGTCCCGTTCGCTGCCATATTCATCGTGCGGCTCGCACGGCTGCGCACTGCCTGAAGCGTCAAGCGCGCGAACGCAAGGTATTGTGAATGCAGGTCGCGGCGATCGCGGCGTGTCCCGCGGCGACCGCGATCTGGTTGAGGTCGTTCGCCACATCTCCGACGGCATAAACATCCGGGACCGACGTGCGGAGCTTGTCGTCGACCACGATTTGTCCCACTGCATCGCAGGCCGCACCCATCGCGCGTGCAAGCTCCGAGCGCGCGTCGCAGCCGAGCGCGGAATAAAGCGTGTCGAACCGGTACGTCTTTCCGCTTCGCGTCGTCACCCCGACGATCGCGCCGAGCTCGGTCGAGACCTCGCTCAACGGTTCGTCGATCACGACGACGCCGCTCGCTTCCAGCGCCGCGCGATCGTCATGCGTGATGTCGTGCCTGCTGCCGAGCGTGAAGAGCATCAGCTCGCTCGTGTAGTGCTGGATGAAGCGCGCCTCGTTCACGCCTTTCGACCCGCGGCCGATCACTGCGACTTTCTTGCCGATGACTTCGAACCCGTCGCAGATCGGGCAGTGACGCACGAGCCCGTTGCGTATGGCGTACTTGAGGTTCGGCAAGGCGGGTTCGATGTCGACTACGCCCGTCGCGAGCAGGACTGTCCGTGCTTCGATCGATTCCGTGCCGCTATACGCGAGAAATCCGGTTTCTCCGATGCGCTCGACGCGGTCCACATGGCCCGCAGTGAGCACCGCGCCATAACGCCGGGCCTGCTCTCGCAAACGCAGGAGCAGATCGCGTCCGCCGATGCCTTCCGGGAAGCCGGGATAATTATGTGAAAGCGGGATGAGCGATGCGCGGCTCGAACCAGCATCCACGATACGCACGCGGCGCCGGAAACGTGCGAGATAAATGGCCGCGGTCAGGCCTGCGGGGCCGCCGCCGACGACGAGACAATCGAGCATTGGATGTGCGTATCAGACAATATGCTCGAGCGTGCTCGCAAACGACGTGCCGCACACACGCACGCGACGGCAGTGGCGTTCAGATCTGCTGGTCGCCGAACCAGCCGGCCGGCCGCGTACCTTCGGCGGAACGCCGCTTCAGAAGCTCCGGTGGACGCGCGAAGGCGCTCGTGGGCATCCGATCGACCATGTAAGCCATTACGCGGTCGCGATCCTCGATGGAAAGCTCGGCGACATCGAAACTGTACGCCCGGCGCTGCCGGTCGATCACGACAATCTGCCAGGCACTGCCGGCGCCGCCATGCTCGAGAAAAATGTCTGCCGCGTCCTTCCAGCGGACCGAGTGGTCGTAGCGCAGAAAGGCGTAGACGCTGCCGCCTTCGTCGGTGACGGTCGTCCTGAACGTCGCGACATAAACGGCAGCCCACCCGGTGACGAGAATTGCGAGCGTGATCGGCCATCTGCGCGGTATGCGCGCCCGACGCGCGATGGCGTAGGTGCCGAGTGCGGCAGCGACCGCAAGCAACGCAACTCCGACCCACCATGGGTACGAGAGAACGAGCCCATGCGCGGTTTCGGAGATCTGGATGAGCGAAATCATGAGCCGCGCATGATAGCATCGGTCTCACCTACAGGATCCGCGAATGAATCGGGTTTTCGACACGCATTTCCACATCATCGATCCACGTTTTCCCGTCGTGGAGAACCAGGGTTTCCTGCCTCCCGTTTTTACGGTGGACGACTATCGCGAACGCACGGCGGGGCTCCGTATCCGTGCCGGGACCGTCATCGCCGGTTCGTTTCAGGGTACGCAGACGGAATACATGTATGACGCGCTCTCGAGGTTCGGACCGACTTTCGTCGGCGTCATCCAGGTTCCGGCCACCGTCACGGACGAAGAGATTCTGAAGCTCAACGCAGCGGGTGTGCGCGCCGTGCGATTCAATCTTTACCGCGGCGGCTCCGCCGGCATCCAGGATCTCGATCGTCTCGCGCGGCGCGTTCATGATGTCGCCGGCTGGCATGCCGAGCTTTATGCGGATGCGTCGAAGCTCGATGCTGTCTTCGATACGGTTGCCAATCTACCCAAGGTGAGCATCGATCACCTTGGCATGACGCAGGCTGGAATGCCCCATCTGCTGAAGCTCGCGGAGCGCGGCGCCAAAGTCAAAGCGACCGGTTTCGGCCGGACTGAAGTCGACGTGCCGGCGGCGCTGCGCGACCTCGCACGCGCAAATCCCGAGTGCCTCATGTTCGGCACGGATCTCCCGTCGCAGCGCGCACGCAGGCCTTTCGCGCCTTCGGACATGGATCTCATCGGGGAAGTCCTCGGCGACGCGCTCTCGCAGCGCGTGTTCTGGGAGAACGCTGCCGCGTTCTATCGCCCGGCCGAGCTGCCGCAGTAGTTCCGGCATGGCTCAGCGACGAAAGGCCTCATCGCGATTGAAGCCCGCGCCCCGCGATCCGCGCGAAGTGGTATTCAACGGCGGCATGGCGAGGAGCCTCGGCGTGCGGCTCGTGAGCGTCACGAAAAAGCGAGTCACGGCCGAAATGGCCATCGAGCCGAACCATCTGAATCGCTCCGGCCGCGTCGCCGGCGGTGCGCTGATGGCGTTTGCCGACGTGCTCGGCGCGACGGGCACCGTGGCGAACCTGCCGCCCGATCATCGCACGACAACGCTCGAGTCGAAGACGAACTTCTTTGCCGCGGGCGAGGGACCGGTCCTCAAAGCCGTGTCCAAACCATTGCACATCGGACGTACCACCATGGTGTGGCAGACGACCATACGGAACGCCGATCGCCGCCTCGTCGCGGTCGTCACGCAAACGCAGATGGTTTTACCGCGCGAGCGAAAGTCTTAAGGCCTTCCGCCGCCCGGCTCATCGACCGCGACGCGGTGCACGTAAACCATGTGCCCGCCCAGCCATCCGGACACCGCGAGCAGCGCAATGCCCGCGATCGAAAACGCCAGCGGCAGACCCGCGATCGCGCCGCCATTTACGCGCATGCCGAAATTCATCGCGTAAAGCAGCACGACAAGGATATTCAGCGACATGTGCGTAAGCGCAATCTTCTTCGGCGTGCCGGAGAGCGAAAGCATGTCGATCACCCCGGGTATTGCCGCAAGGACTGCACCGAGCAGGCCCGCGAGCATCGCCCAGAAGCTCACGGTCGCCCAGTGGGTGGCGCCGGCCCCGAGCACGAAAGCGAGATCGCAGCCGAACGAAAGCATCCAGCAGCCGATGGGTATCGGCACGAGCATCGGGTGTATCGGATGCTTTGCAATGGCGGCGGGTGTTCGCATGGGACTCCGGGTGCCGTGGCGTCTCCGAGAGCGGCTATCATACCTGTAGTAGCCATGCGGCTGCAGCAGACTTCCAGATTTATGAGGAGCAGGCGATGATAAGAAAACTGAGAACAGAGCGCGACAATCAGCAGTGGATGCTCGACCTCGCGCTGAACATGCGCGGGCGTGTGCAGAACTTCGAGCGCGACGATCTCGAAGTGCCGACCGGCAAACGCGCTCGCAATTACCGGATGCTCCCGAAGGTTTGGCGCGAGGCGGCGGAGCGCCAGGAGTCGCTCGCAAAACGCGCGCATGCTCGCGGAGCGAACGCGACCGCGACTGCGCATTACGATCACGCGATCGAAGCCTATCGCATGGCACAGCATCCGATTTATTTCGACGATCATCCCGTCAAGCAATACCTCTACGGCAAGCTCTCCGAAATGGTCGACCGCCGATCGGAAGTGGCGGAGTACCCCATCGAGCGTGTCGAGGTGCCGTTCGACGACGGCAAGACGATCTCGTGCCTGCTTCATTTGCTGCCCGACCGGCGCAAGGCGCCCGTGGTTATTTACGTTCCCGGGATGGACCAGACGAAAGAGGTGTTTCCGAAAGCCCATCACAACATCGCGCTGCAGCGCGGCTTTCACGTCCTTGCGATGGACGGGCCGGGGCAGGGCAGCTCGAACATGCAGAAGATTCGCGCCGTCGGGGACAACTACGAGCGCGCCGGTGCGGCGGTGATCGGCTATCTGGCAAACCGCCCTGAAGTCGATGCGAGCAAGATCGCGATCTACGGCATCAGCATGGGGAGCTACTGGTCGCTGAGGCTCTCGAGCTATGACCATCGCGCAGCCGCGGTGGTGAGCTCGGTCGCGTGTTTCAATCCGAACAATACGATCTTCACGCAGTCCTCGCCGCGCTTCAAACAGATGTTCATGTACATGGCGGGTTACGAGGACGAAGATCGCTTCGATGAGGAAGTCGCGAAGCCGATGACGGTGCGCGGCTACCTAGGCCAGATCACCTGTCCCACGCTGCTCGTGACGGGGGAGTTCGATCCGCTCTGTCCGCTCGAAGACGCCGTCGATGCTTTCAACGACCTAAATGTTCCCCGCGAAATGTGGGTTATGGAAAACCAGTATCACCCGCTGTGGGGGATCCCGAACCTCGGCGGCATGGACTGCCACGATTACGTGCTCGACTGGCTCCGGGCGCTATTCAGCGGGAGGCACGAGGTCTCGAAAAGAGGGCGGATTGCCTATGTGCGGGAGGGGGGAGACGGTCCTTTCGGCGATTGCGAGTGGACGCCGCCGATCGGAGGAGGTCAAGCGTACTTTTGATTTCGTCGCCAAGCCGGTATGCTGGCCGACCACTCGAAATCGCGCATGCTGAAAGGTCGATGATGCGTCCAACGTTCCTGGCTGCGGCAGCGCTGTTTGTTGCGCAGAATGCGCTCGCCGCGGAGAACGTCGTGCTGAGATACGAGTCGCCCGAAGGCTTGTGGGATTTCGATATGGCCTCCGTCGTCATCGTGAACGACAGCGTCCGTAAATCGCAGATCAGCCTCAAACTCAAGAGACCGTTGCAGGACCAGCCGACTGGCACGGTGTACGACCGCGTCGTCTTCCATTACGAGCACGACTGCAAGGCGAACAGGATGCGGGTCGTCGACTCGCTTTCCTACCTCCGCGGCGAGCCCGTGAAGACCAGTCGCGCGAATGACGATTGGCACCCGGCCGCGGACAGCACCGCGCAGCAGCATGCCTGCGCGCTCGTGATGAAATAGACCCGCCGCGCAACAGTGCACGCGAACAAAAAAAGGCCCGGTTCCCCGGGCCTTTCAAGTCGCCGCTCCGTACACCCCGTCAAATCGGTTTGCGTCGGCGCATCATGCCGAGGGTCGCGAGTGCGAGGCCAAGCAAGGCAAGGGAAGCTGGCTCGGGTACCGCCGAGATCTGACGCTCCCCTCCGGCCGTGAGGATCGTTTGCTCAGGATTGTTCGCATTCGGCGGACACGTCACGCACCCACCGCCCGCCGGTAAAGGGCCTCTGGGCGGCGCACCCGTCGGTGGCCCGATCACTTTATCGAGGAGCAGAACCTGCGGCGCTTCGGAAAGTACGATCATGGGTCTTTGAACCGTCGGCGTGCCGGGGTCAGCCAGGTCCCCCGGCGTGAACGGGTCACTCGTGCTTACCGCTGCCAGACCGGGTGCACCGACGCCCCCCGAGCTGCCGCCGCCACCGCCACCGCCGCCCGAGAGCCCGCCTGCGGCCCCTCCAGCGCCCCCCTCGTAACCACCTCCGCCGTACGAGCCGCCATATGTGCCCGTCGCGCTCCCGCCGATCCCGACGCCTCTTACGACGGTTATGGTCGCCGTGATCGGGTCGATCACGTAAAGCTCAGTGCCGGTGGAGGTGCTGGGATCGGACGACGCGTAAAGCACCGGACCTGCTGTCGCGGCTCCTGCGCTGCACGCCGAAATAACACCCGCAAACAAAAGTATCCTCAGTTGCGATTTGTGCATTGTTCCCTCTATTTTTTAAGACCCTTCCGCCGGTATATGAGCAAAACACGGGCCGTGCCATTAACGCCTTGTAACGACGGGTGTTTTTACCTTTTGGACCATGTCATGTAAAATTTTTCGACAGTACTCGTAAACGATGGGGAAGTAAGTCACCACTCGAGCCTATCTACAAGATCCGAAAGTGAAAAATAACGTGCTAACTGGAACTAGGTCCGGTTATCTCGGACGAGCTCGCGACACGGATTATCCGGCGGCAGAACCGTGGCGGACCCGCAGCAGTCTTGCCACTATTTGGCGTCTGAGACGGGCTCGATGAGAGGCCGTTTGTCAGCCCGCCAACGCGGCGCTCCACCCGCCACCCAGCGCCTTGTAGAGATCGACCGCCGCCTCGAGACGGTTTTGCCGGATTTGCGCGAGCTGGTCCTGCGCACCGAATAGCGTGCGTTGAGCGTCGAGCACCGTGAGCAGGTCGTCCGCGCCTTCGCGATAGCGGATTTCCGCGAGACGCAGCGCTTCGCGCGCCTGCACCTGCACCTCGCCCTGAAGCGCTTCCTGCTGGGCTTGACGGCTCGCTGCGACGAGCGCGTCCTCGACTTCCGCGAGCGCAGTCAGTATGGCTTTGCGATAGCTTTCGACGAGCTCGCGTTCCTGCGATTCGGCCACGCTCACCTGTCCCCGCAGGCGACCGCCGTCGAAAATCGGCTGCAGCACCGAAAGGCCCAGGGAGATCGCCGAGGTCGGGCCACCGAGAATCGCCAGCAGCGCGCCGCTCGCCACGCCGGCCGAACCGGTGAGCGAAATGCTTGGAAGGAGCGCCGCGCGGGCCGCTGCAACGTTTGCATTGGCGGACGCAAGCCGCGCCTCCGCACTCGCGAGATCCGGGCGCCGGACGAGCAGTTGGGAAGGCAGCCCCGGATCGATCGCGGGCACCTGCAGGTCGGCGACACCGGTCGCTTTCAGATCGAAGCCTTGCGGGGTGCGTCCCGCCAGTATCGCGAGTGCCGCGAGCGTCTGGCGTTCCTGCTGCTCGAGCGGCATGAGCGCTGCGCGCTGCGACAGTACCGCCGCCTGCTGACGCGACACATCCAGCGCAGAAGCCGCGCCGTTTCGCGCTCTCGCGGAGACGAGCTCGAGCACGCGTTCGGCGACGGCCAGGTTTTCCCGCGCGACGGCAAGCCGGCTCCGAAGCGACAAGACATCGAAGTAGCCCGTTGCAACGCCGGCGATCAACGTGAGGCGCGCGGTATCGCGGTCGTACACGCTTGCGGCGAGCGAGGATTGCGCGGAGCGCACGCCCGAACGATTGCGGCCCCAGAGATCGACCTCGTAACTCACGGCGAGCGTTGCGCTGCTCGCTTCGGTGCGCGTCGAGCCCCTCGAATCGCTCGTCAGGCGCGTCGAGCTGCCGAAGCCCAGATCGATGGTCGGAAAGAGCGACGCACCTGCGATGCGCACCTGCGCTTCGGCCTGCCGCACGCGCTCCATCGCAATGGCGAGATCGGGGCTGCCGGCGAGCGCCTGCGCGACCAGGCCCTGCAGCTCGGCCGACCCGAAGCTGTGCCACCAGTCTGCGGAAACGCCGACGGCACCGCTCGCTGCCGGTTCGTTCCATCCGGCCGGCGCACTGACGTTGGGCTTCAGCATCGGGCTCGTCGTCCCGCAACCGGTGAGCGCGAGCGCGACGGCAATGCATATCGATCTCAGTTTCATCGAACCTCCCTACTCCGAGGCCAGCGCGACCACCGGGTCGAGACCCGCGGCTTTGCGCGCCGGCATGTAACCAAAAACGAGTCCGGTGGCGAATGCGCACCCGAAGGCGAGCGCCACCGGAAACAAGGAGAACTGCACGGGCGTGCCGAGCGCACCGATCAGCGCGGCTGCACCGAGCCCGCCCACGACGCCGATCAACCCGCCCAGAGCTGACACGGCCAGCGCTTCCGTGAGGAATTGCTGAAGGATGTCGCGCATCCGTGCGCCGGTCGCCATGCGAACGCCGATCTCGCGCGTGCGCTCGGTCACGTTGACGAGCATGATGTTCATGACGCCGATGCCCCCGACGAGAAGCGAAATCGCAGCGATCGAGCCGAGGAGGATCGTCAGCGTGTTCTGGGTCTCGGTCGCGGTCTCGAGCAGCGAAGCCATGTTGCGGATCTGAAAGTCGGCTGCGCGGTGGCGCGCTTCGAGGAGCTGCGAGACCGCCTGCTGCGTTTCGTCTATGCGCGAGACGTCGTCGACCGCCACGGTGATGTTGCGCAGGAAGCGCTGCCCGAAGAGCCGCAGGCCGCCGGTCGTGTACGGAACGAACACGACGTCGTCCTGATCGGAGCCGTTCGGAGAGGCGCCGCGTTCGGCTGCGATGCCGATCACCTGGAACATCACGTTCTTCAACACGATGTGTTTTCCGATTGCGTCGGTGCCGTCCGGGAAAAGGCTTCGTGCCACGGTCTGGCCCAATACCACGACCGGCGCATAAGCGCGCACGTCCGCTCGCGAAAAGAACGTGCCTCGCGCGACAGGCCAGTTACGGGCGAGTGGAAAGTCGGCTGCGGTCGAAGTGACCTGGGTCTGGTAGTCGATGTTGCCGAACCGCGCCGTGGCGCTTCCGCCGAGCTCCGGCACAGCCGCGAGAACGTTCGGAAGACGTGCGATCGCTTCTGCGTCTTCCGGCGTCATGGTCGCAAGGCTGCCGCCCATCGTCCCGCGCGTCGCCGCGAGCGGGCGCACCAGTAGCAGGTTCGTGCCCATGCCGCTGATGCGGTCGATCACGGCCTGTTTCGCACCGTCACCGACCGCGAGCATCGCAATGACAGAACCCACGCCGATGACGATTCCGAGGAGGGTGAGTGCCGTGCGAAAAAGATTCGCGCGCAACGCTCGCGCGGCTGCTTTACCGGCTTCGACGAAACCGCGAAGTCCGAGACCCCGATCGTCGCCGTCCGCATCCCAAGCATCCCCCCGCAACGGGGAAGGTGAGCTTTCCGTCGTGCGCGTCGCCCCCGGATCGCTCACGATCATGCCGTCGCGAATCTCGATGACCCGATGCGCGTGCGCCGCCACTTCCTGCGAGTGCGTAATTACGATGACGGTATGGCCTTTGCGCGAAAGGTCGTCCAGCAGCGCCAACACTTCGACGCCGCTCCTGCTGTCGAGCGCGCCCGTCGGCTCATCGGCGAGGATGATGTGCCCGCCGTTCATCAGCGCGCGTGCAATCGAGACGCGCTGCTGCTGGCCGCCCGAAAGCTGATTGGGCTTATGATCGACCCGGTCGGCGAGACCCAGCGTCGAAAGAAGCGCTTCCGCGCGTTCACGCCGCTCGTCCGAGGTCATGCCCGCATAGATCGCGGGTACCTCCACGTTTTCGGTCGCCGATGCCCCGCCGATGAGGTTGTAGCTCTGGAACACGAAGCCGAACGCTTCCCTCCTCAGCCGCGCGAGCTCATCGCGGCCGAAGCCGGACACATCCTCGCCCAGGAAGCGGTACGTGCCGGTCGTGGGCCGGTCGAGACAGCCGAGGATGTTCATGAGCGTCGATTTGCCCGAGCCCGACTGGCCGACGATCGCGACGAACTCGCCCGAGTGGATCGCGAGATCTATGCCATGCAGCACTTCGACGGCGAGCTCGCCGGTGCGATACGTCTTCGTGACGCCGGACAGCTGTATCAGCGGTGTCGACATATGCGCCTCAAATCCTCGGCTGCATGCGGGGTGCGTCGTTCGCTTTCGCACGCGCAACGGGCGCCGGCTGTGCCTGTCCGCTGACGACCTGTTCGCCGGGCTCGAGCCCGGAGACGATTTGTGCCGAGACTCGGCTCATCACGCCGATGCGGACTTCGCGCGCTTCGACGGAGCCATCGGATTTCACGACGCGCACCATCGCGCGTCCGTTCGCAAACCGAGTCCGTGGATCGACGCCGCTATCAGCGCCACGCGCGCGGGCACCGCCTTTCGCGGCTCCCCCTTGCGCATCCGCGGGAGCTGCCTTCGCTTCGGGCGCCGCTGCGCGACGGCGCTCGCCAGACGCGGAGGCCGATCCGACCGGCCGCAACGCACTGACGGGCACCAACACGGCGTCTTTCGCCTGCGCAACAATGAAGAACACCTGCGCCGTCATCTGCGTCATGAGCGCGTGGTCGGGGTTCGCCACATCAAAAAGCGCGTTGTAGAGCACGACGTTATTCAAGACTTCGGGCGTGGGGTTGATCTGGCGGAGCTTTGCGTACCAACGCTTGCTTTCGCTGCCGAGCGTCGTGAAATACACGTCCTGGCCGACGCGCAGCTTGGAAACGTCCGCTTCCGAAACCTGCGACTGCACCGTCATGGTGGAAAGATCGGCGATCCGCACGACGACCGGCGCCTGCTGGTTGGCGTTGAGTGTCTGGCCCTGCTTCGCGCTCTGCGAGACCACCGTGCCGGACATCGGCGCGTAAATCTTGGTGTAGTTGAGATTCGCCTCGTCACCACGCAGCGTGGAGCGCGTCTGCTCGATCTGCGCGTTCAACACGCCGATTTGCGCTTTCGCGGATTTGAGCGCCGCCTCGGCGCTCTGGAGCGCGTCGGCCGTCGTGGCGTTTTCGCGCATGAGGTTGGCCTGACGCTGGAACTGCTGTTCGGCCAGCGCGAGCTGCGCTTCGCGGTCTGCGAGTTGGGCCTGCTGGGTCCGCAGTTGCGCGCGGTTCGCGTCAACCCGCGAGAGGTACACGGTGGAATCGACCTCCGCGAGCAACTGCCCCGCCTTGACCGTCTGGCCGATCTCGACGTGCAGCTTCTTCAATTGACCGGAGACCTGCGTACCGACGTCGACGTAGTCGCGGGGCTGGAGCATCCCCGTCGCCGTTACGGTGTCCTCGAGATCGCCGCGTTGTGCGACGGCGGTGGTGTAGCGGGCTGCCTCGCCGTTGCTGCTCCATGCAGTCCAGGCGGTGTAGCCACCGCCACTCGCCAGGAGCAGCGCACCGCTTACGAGCGCAATTCGCGCAGTCCGGCCGCGCGGCACGAAACGCCGGCGCTTCACGCGAACGGGTGGGGCAAGGCGGCTTTCTTCTGTTCTGTCCATGGTGCTGACCTGCTGATTGTGGTTTTTCACGCCGCCCAGTCTGCCGTCCCAAAGCGCACCGAATGTGGAAGGATTATGGAAGTTTTGTTCACAATTCTTGCGATATCGCGCGCTACGCTCTGAGCCGTGGACAAGACGCGTTTCGACAGGCTGTACCTCAAGCTCTTCGCCGCAATCGCGGGCACGATCGGCGTTCTCACTCTGGCGACGTACCTCGTTTTCAGCTGGAGCTTCGAGCGCGGCTTCGTTCAGTACCTGCATCGCGCCGACGAGATGCGGCTCGAGATCCTCATCGAGCGCCTCGCACAGGGCTACGCGCGCGCAGGCGGCTGGTCGTGGGTCGCGAACGACCGCGACCGCTGGATTGCGATCACGCGCGAAGCGCTGGGGCTGCCAGCGCGCGCGGAGGCGTCCAGAACCGAGACCGTATCACCGCTCCCGAGAAGCGGGGATGGCGGCGAGCAGGCTCAGCTTCCAAGAGACTTGCCGCTCACCATCGATCCGCGCCTGCTGCTTTTCGATCGGGAGCGGAACCGGCTCATCGGACGGCCGGAAACTGCGGCGGCGGCGGTGCTGAAGCCTATTTCGGTGGACGGGCAGATCGTGGGATACCTTGGATACGTGCCGCGGCCGGACTTTGTGCAGTCGGTCGAGCGCGTGTACGTTCAGCGGCAGCACGTGGCATTTGGCGCGATCGCGATCGGCATGGTTGCAGCAGCCCTGCTGCTCGGCGCCGGCCTCGCGTACTGGCTTACGCGGCGGATAAAGGCATTGACTCGCGGCACGGACGCACTGCGGCGCGGCGACTACCGCGTGCGGCTGGAAGCGCAGGGACATGACGAGCTCGCGCAGCTCGCAAGGGATTTCAATGCGCTTGCCGCGACGCTCGCCGCTTCGCAGCAGGCGAGGCAACAGTGGATCGCCGACATCGCTCATGAGCTCCGCACGCCGATATCCGTGCTGCGCGCAGAGCTCGAGTCGCTCGAAGACGGTGTGCGCCCGCTCGACCGCGCTGCCGTCGCTTCCCTTTCGGGAGAGGCTGCGCGGCTGGCGCGGCTGGTCGAAGACCTGCACACGCTTTCCATGTCGGATCTCGGCGCGCTGAAGTTTCACAAGGAGCCGATCGACCTCGCGGAGGCGATCACGGACGTCGTCGAAGCCCAGCGTCGCGCGATCGGGGCGCAAGCCTTGCAGCTCGACATGCGGCTCGAGCGAGGTGCCACGGTGCTCGCCGACGAAACGCGCCTCGCCCAGGTCTTTGCGAATCTCCTGCAGAACAGCTTGCGCTACACCGATGCACCGGGCAGGATCGCGATCACGTTGCGACGCGCGCCGGAAAAGGTCATCGTCGAGTGGGAAGACAGCGCGCCAGGTGTCCCTGCCGAAGAGCTCAGCCGTCTCACCGAACGGCTCTACCGCGTGGAGACGTCACGCAGCCGCGCGAGCGGTGGCTCCGGTCTCGGGCTCGCGATTGCGAACGCGATCGTGGAAGGACACGGCGGCACGCTCACGGCACTGGCGAGCGCGTTGGGTGGCCTGAAGATCGAGATTGCGCTACCCGCTTACACCGGACAGCAGAGTCATGGCTGATCGCATACTCATCGTCGAAGACGAGGAAAAGCTGGCGGGGCTCCTGCGCGATTACCTCGCGCAGGAAGGCTACGACGTGTCGCTACTGCATCGCGGCGATCAGGTCGAAGACTGGGTGCGCACGCACGGCACCGACCTCGTGCTCCTCGACCTGATGCTGCCCGGGAAGAACGGACTCGAAATCTGCAAAGCACTGCGCGCGGGCGGGTACGATCTCTCGATCATCATGGTGACCGCGCGGGTAGACGAAATCGATCGCCTGCTCGGTCTCGAGCTCGGCGCGGACGATTACATCTGCAAACCGTTCAGCCCGCGCGAGGTGGTGGCTCGAGTGAAAGCTGTGCTACGCCGGACGAAACGCGCCGAAGCGCCCCCGGAAAGCCGCCTCGAGCTCGACGAATCCGGCTACAAAGCTTCGCTCGCCGGTAAAGACCTGGGGCTTACCGCGGTGGAGTTCGAGCTGCTGAAAGTGCTCGCGTCGCACCCGGGTCGGATTTACACGCGCGAGCAGTTGATGGACCTCATGTACCGCGATCAGCGGGTCGTCTCGGACCGCACCGTCGACAGTCACGTGAAAAAAATCAGGAGGAAGATTGCGGCCGTGCTGCCGGAACGCGAGATCGTGCACTCCGTCTACGGGCTTGGTTACAAGTACGAGTGGTAAGTGTTGTAAAGCGACGTCAGTCCTGGATCTGGACAAGCTTCATGCGGCCTGAAGCACCGCTCTTGATCGAGATCTGAGCCTTCCTGACGGCGAAGTGCTCGGCGAGCAGCGACACGAGCTCTTCATTCGCTTTACCCTCCACCGGTGGAGATTTGACACGCGCGAGCCATGTGCCGTCCGCCATTTGCTCGAGCGCGCATGCGCGGGCGTTCGGTTTCACTCTGACGCGGATCGTCTTCATGAGGGTCAGATGCCGTCGAAGAAATCGACCGCGCCGGTTTCGAGCGAGTACTCCGCCCCAACCACCAGCAGGTTGCCGTCCCTGATCAGGCGCTCGAGCAGAGCCGAGCCATGTCGCAGATGGTCTGCCGAAGCGCGTACGTTCGCGCGTACGGCCTGCCGCACGAGATCGGGGCCGTCCAGCGGAAGACCCGTTGCGAGCAGGGTATCGACGGAGGGCCGAATACGATCGACGATCGATTGAAGGTTGGGTGACGCACTCCTGCGGTCGCGCGCTTCCTCGAGCGTTGCAAGGATGGCCCCGCATTGCGTGTGGCCGAGCACGACCACGAGACGCGTACCGAAGCGCGCTGCCGCGAACTCGACGCTTCCCACCTGGGAGGGCGCGACGATGTTGCCGGCGACGCGGATGACGAAAAGATCGCCGAGTCCCTGGTCGAACACCACTTCCGCCGGGACTCGCGAGTCCGAACAGCCCAGGACGATCGCGAACGGGTGCTGCTCGGCGGCAAGCTCCGCGCGCCGGGTGTGACTCAGCAGCGCCTCCAGGCTTCGTACGCCGGTGACGAAGCGCTGGTTGCCTTCTTTCAGACGCGCCAGCGCGTCGTGTGGGGACATTACCATTTACAGATAATCCCGCGTGACCGCGATTTCCCGCATGACGGCCTCGGCGGTGTGATGGCGCCGCGCGGCCTCGGTGCGTGTGCCTTCGAGATACGAGCCCAAGTCGCGGCCATGCTCGACAACGGCTGCACCGAAGGGGCGCCGCGACTGGTCGTAATTCGCCAGGGCCGTCGGCACCTCGCCTCCGGTTGCGACGAGCAGATCGACGAGCTTCATCGCGTCGCCCGCTGCCTTCGTCACGCCCATGCCGCAGTGTGGCCGCGCCACGAACGCGGCATCGCCCAGGAGGGCGACGCGATCGAACGACATCGCCGGCGATTCTAGATCGAAGATCGCCTGGAAGAACGGCTGCGGCGCCTGGCGTACGACTTCGGCGAATTGCGGAGACAGATAGTCATCTGCTGCGCGCCTGGCGGCCTGCACTATTTCAGGGCGTATGAGTGGAGGGGGAACGGACATGTCGTGCTGTTGGCCTCGCACGTCCGTGCAAAGATCGGGCAGGACGTGTGCCTCGTCGGCCGGTCGGTACCACACGAAGTTGTAACAGCGCTCGCCGGGCCGTGTCGAGCGTGTAAATCCTGCGACCGGGTAACCGAGCATGTGTTCGCGCTCCGCGAGGCTGAAGCCGAACCGGGGGAAAAGGTCGCGGTGAACCGCCGGTGCGAGTGTGCGCTCGTCCGCAAGCCCGCGCCACGCGACGTACCCGGCATAACGCGGCCGCGCCTGCGGCAGAAGCTCCGCACGGACTTTCGAGCGTATCCCGTCGGCCCCGATCAAGAGCTCGGCTTCGTGCGCGGCGCCATTCGCAAATCGCGCCGTCACGGTGTGAGGTGTCAAATGGAGCCGCTCGAACGAATGATCGAGGTGATAGCGATCGGTCGGAAAAGCGGAGCGAAGGAGCTCGTAGAGGCGCCCCCACGTCGTCAGGCATTGCCTTACGGGGAGGGTGCCGAGCACGCTGCCGTCACGGCCGAAAGCGACCCGCTCCGGGATGTCCACTCCGAAGCTCTCGTCGAGCGCAATGCCGATTCGGGAAAGACAGCTAAACAGCTCGGGGTGCGTAATGATTCCAGCGCCCCGCGCGACCAGATCCTCGCGCGAATGCTCGAACACGCGCACGTCCCAGCCTGCGCGATAAAGGAGGTTCGCTGCGAAAAGGCCGCCGAGCGAGCCGCCGACCACCGTCGCGCGTCCGACCGCCCTGCCGGGAGCCATGCGGACGAGCCTCTTAGGCCGCGCGCTGCGCTTCTTCGGCGGGGAAGTTGAGCTCGATCGTGACCTGGCTCGGGTCCTCGAAAAACACCTGGTGAAGGCCGAGGTTGGGAACGGTGCGCTCGCGGTAGGCGACTTTGTGGCGCCCGAGACGCACGCGCATGTCGGCGAGCCCTGTTGCGGTGAATGCCATGTGATCGACCGTGCCTGTGCCGTTCAGCGTGCCGAGATCCTTATCGCCCAGGTAGGCTTTGAGGCCTTCGGGATTCGCGAGGTCGACGCCGATGATGTGGACGACTCCGTACGATCCCGGACCCGGCGCACCGTTGTAGAGCCACAGCCCCGGAAAATCGAATGCGGGCCTGAATCCCACTTCGAACCCCATCACTTCAGTATAGAACCGGCGGGAGGCCTCGATATCGAGCGTGCGTATCGAGTAGTGGTCGAGCTTGCCTATGGGCATGGCGCGTCTTCTCTCCGAATTCGGGAGCCGATTCTAACATCGCACATCCTCTCTTCATTTCGCGTGGCTCGCTCCCGGCATAACGATTGCTGCGTCGTGCTCCACATATTCGGCTCTGGGCAGTTGGAGGCACGCATGGAACAATGGTTGTTCCTCCGGATCACGGCGGAGGACGGTACCGGTTGGCGTTGGGAGCGTCACGACGATGAGGGCAATATCGTGGAGGCGGCGACGCACACGTTCGCCGACTACTCGCAGGCGCTCGGCGACGCCATGAAGCACGGCTATCTGAGTGATGTAAAGACACTGCCGTAAGCGCTGCTCCCGCCGGCAAGTGCGTCGAGCGCAGTCTGGCGGCGGTTGGTAAGCCGCCTGTCCCACGTCGCGCGGTTCCCATCCTCGGGCGCTCCTGAGCTATAGTTGCTTCGCCACGTCACGCGTGGACAAAAAAACTTCACGAGGAGGTTCGCTCATGAGCAGTTCGGTCGTACGAGCCGCGCGAGGCGTGCTCGCCGGTCTCGCGGTAGCAGGCGTATTCGCAAGTGTCACCTTCGCACAGGGTTTTCCGTCGCGTCCAATAGAGTTCGTGGCGCATACGTCCCCGGGCGGCGGTACCGATCTCTTCGCGCGCTCGATCACCGACATGCTCGCGAAGGAGAAGGCGTTTCCACAGCCCTACATCATCGGCAATCGTACGGGCGGCGGTGGCGCGATCGCCTTCACCTACATCAAGAGCAAGCGCGGGGATCCTCACCACATCCTCACGGTGGCCACCGGCACTTTCATGAGCGCGATTGCGAGACCCAGCATGGAGCTGGGGATCGATCAGTTCACGCCGCTCTGCCTCTTTGCGCAGGACCCACAGGCGATCGCGGTACGCGCCGATTCGAAATTCAAGACTTTCAAGGACGTGATCGAGGCCGCGAAGCGCGAGCCGGGTACGCTCAACATCGCGGTGACCTCCCCGACGGGTACCGGCCGCATCGCGCTCTGGATGATCGAGCGCGCGACCGGCACGAAAATGAAGTACGTCGCCTTCAAGAGCGGGGGCGATGCCGTGCTGTCGGTCCTGGGCGGGCATACCGACGTGACACCGGAGAATCTGAGCGAGATGCTGCCCCTCGTGGAAGGCAAGAAAATGCGTGTCCTTGCGGTGACGGGCGAAAGGCGCTTCAAGCAGGCGCCCGACGTTCCGACGCTGAAGGAGCTCGGCGTAGACGTCGTCGCAGCGACGGGGAGGGGCTTCGCGATGCCCGCCGCGGTGCCGAAGGAGGCTGCCGTCGCGATGGAGAAGGCACTGAGGCGCGTCTACGACAGCCCGCAATACAAGGAGTACTCCTACAGGAACATGTTCGAGGACAAGTGGCTCGGCAGCGCCGAGTTCAGGGAACATCTGGTCCGCGGCGGTGAGGAGATGGCGGTCTTCCTGAAGGACGTCGGCCTGCTGAAGTAGCCTCGCACGGAGCGTGCGGGGGATCAGATCCTGAAAGCCTCCAGGCTCTCGGGCACGAAAAGCTCGTCCGGCGTGAGCCGCCGCTTCGAAAGTCCCTGCTCGTGGTGATAGCGCAGGAACGTATCGAGCGTCGCTCTGTTGGGCTCTAAGCCGTAAGGCCACCAGTCGTGGCCCATGTCGCGCCGCACGTCTTCGATTTCCGCGATCATCCAGGGCAGCATCGTTCGTAGCGCCGCGGTTTCGTAAAGCTCGTCGTAGGCGATTTTCTGCGCCGCGACGAACGCTTTGTAAAGTGACATCGCGATCCAGCGGTTCTCTTCGTACACTTCGCGCCGTATCGCGATCACGTGCATGATGGGGAAGATGCGGGTCTTCCGGTAATAGGCGCGCTCCACTTCGACGTAGTTTTCAAAAAGCCGCCTGACGTTGTCGGGCTGCGTGTGCAGCGTCGAAGGCATGCGCGGGCTGTGCAGCGCGTCGATCTCCCCGGCCGCGAGCATCTGCGAGAGCGTCTTCTGCGGACCGATGCGATGCACCCTGATTTTCGGCGGAAGGTCGAGACTCACTTTCTCGTCTCGTCCGGGCTGCTCCTGGCCCCCGGTGCAATACTCGCAACTCTCGACTTTGACGCCGTACTCGTCCTGCAGAATGCCGCGTATCCAGACCGGCGCTGTGAGCTGGTACTCGGGTGTGCCGATGCGCTTGCCGGCGAGGTCCCTGGGCTCGCGTATGCCGCTTTTCGTCGAGATGAACACACCCGAATGCCGGAACATGCGTGAAGGGAACACCGGGATCGCGACGAACGGCCGCGGCTCGCGAAAAAGCGAGACGCTGTATGAGGAGAGCGACAGCTCCGCGACGTCGAACTCGCGATTGCGCAGCATGCGGAAGAACGTCTCTTCCACCGGCAGGTCGAGAAAGTTGATGTCGATGCCTTCCGGGCGAACGCGCCCGTCGGCGAGCGCGCGCATGCGGTCGTAGCCCCAGCAGGAGAGCGTCAGGCGTAACCTGGACATTCTTCTGTCACCTGTTACACAGTGAGCGGATCGGTATCGAGGGGCGCGAAGAGGCCGTGGCGCGCGTGCTCCTTGAAGTGCTGCTCGCGCGGCAGAACGATCGAGCACGAGCGAACGTGCTGCTCGGCCGGAGCGAGCGCCGGGATGCGCTGACCCAGCCGGTTCGCTTCAGCGGCCTGCAGGAGCTTCCGCCGCGTGCGCACGATGCCGAGATCGGTCGGGCAGAGGTTCTCGCGCGTGCGGTCCTGGATCGGCCCCATCGATTCCTGTAGCGACGCGTCCTGCATGCCGATGCCTTCGACGCCGGAATAATGAACGCTGGCTTTCTGCGCCGCGCGGTCGATCAGATAATCGTTCGTCTTGTTCGCGAGCGGAATGAATGTGCCCGGCACGTACTTCACGTGGATGCCGGCGCCGTTTCTCATTGCCGTCAATTCCGCATCCGTGAGCGCGCGGCGAGGATGGTAGTTGATGCTCCACGCCCAGCAGTTCTCGTCGTCGATCGGCACCCATGCATGCGCGCCGAGCGGATGACCCGCGCGCGGCGGGATGATCGTGTACCACGGCATGATCCACGGCGTGATGCGCCAGTAATACGCGTCGTTCTCTGCAATGCGACGAGCGCCGATGAGCAGCCCGCCCTCGAAGTCGACGACGTCGAACTGCGGCATCTTGTCGCCTTCGTTGTACTCGTTACCTTTGCTGCCGATGAACAACGGATCGCTCTTGAGCGCGCCGGAATGCAGGAAGGTGACGTGCGAGGAATCGATGCCTCCTTCGAGCGCCTGGAGATAGTTCGAGTCCTGCAGGCGCTTCGAAACGAACCGCCGCTCCGGCGGTACTTTCACCCATTCGAGCGCGGGTGGCTCGGGCTTCAGCTCCGGCGGACCCATGTAGGTCCAGATGAGACCGCCTGCTTCGATGCATGGATACGCTTTCAGCTTCATCCGCTTTCGCATCGGCCCGTCGGGTCCTTCGGATGGCAGGTCGACGCACTGACCGGTAATGTCGTATTTCCAGCCGTGATAGGGGCAGCGCAGCCCGCATTCCTCGTTACGCCCGAACCATAGCGACACACCGCGATGCGCGCAGAACTCGTCGATCAATCCGATACGCCCCTTGCTATCGCGGAATGCAACAAGACGTTCACCCAGGAGCTTCACCCGTACGGGCGGGCAGTCCGGCTCGGCAAGCTCCCAGTCGTGCAGTGCAGGAATCCAGTAGCGCCTGAAAAGCCCACCCATGATCGTGCCCGGCCCGGTCCGGGTGAGCGCGTCATTCTGTTCCTGGCTGATCATTTGTTCCTCCGTCGCGCCCTAAGCCTCGCGGGCTCGGACGTGAGTGCTAATGAGCGCTCGAATGTTACGTTCGCAGGGACCCCGCGTCTCCGACGCCCCCGCTCACCAGAACACACACTGGTTCTATCTTACTAGTCCGCCCGCGCCCCCGATGCCTTGACGACGGGACTCCAGCGCTCGATTTCGGCGGCGACGAAAGCGCTGAACGCTTTCGCATCGAGCGTCCCGGGGTCGATGCCTTCGGAGCGCAGCCGCTCGCGCGTGTCGGGCAGCTGAAGCACGCGTCGTATCTCGCTGTTCAGACGATTGACGACATCGGCCGGTATCTCCGCCGGACCGGATATGGAAAACCACACTGTCGCGACGAGCTGCGGATAGCCCAGCTCGCGATACGTCGGTATTTGCGAATACTCCTTGAGCCGATCAGGCGAGCTCACGGCAAGACCACGGAGCCGCCCGCTGCGTATTTGCGTCCCTGCGGTGGTCAGCGTCGTCGACAGCGAGTCGACATATCCCGCAAGGACGTCCACGACCGCGATGCTCGCCCCTTTATACGGGACGTGTCGGATATCGATGCTGGTCGCACGCTTGAACAGCTCCGCGACGAGGTGTCCTTGCGTTCCGTTGCCCGGTGAGCCGTACGTGAGCTGGCCCGGTTTCGCCTTGGCAAGCGCGATGAATCCTTTGAGGTCTTTGGCCGGCAGAGAGGGATGCACGGCAAGCACGGCGGGGGGACCGCCGATCAGCGCGATGTGAGTGAAATCCTTGAGCGGATGGTAGGGCACTTTCGACATGACAGGTGCGAC
>Ga0075421_100000292_pt1 | contig 49670 bp, 44 predicted proteins | sample SoiMetdeltSBSDD5_FD_75292 | JGI IMG/M metagenome (GOLD analysis project Ga0075421, IMG submission 75292) | Bulk soil microbial communities from a Populus tree surrounding site in Tennessee, USA - Soil MetaG P. deltoides SBSDD5 | ecosystem: Environmental > Terrestrial > Soil > Tree plantation... | reverse complement strand
ACCGCCAATCTACTTCCTGGGACTTCCCACTATCCTGAGAGCAACCGGGCGAACGACCAACGGCGCGTTCGGGCTTGTCGAGCAGTCGATGCCACCGGGGTTTGCGTCGCCGTACCACACTCACCATCTCGAGGACGAAGCGTTTTATGTTCTCGAGGGCGAGATGGCCATCGTCTGCGATGGTCAGTGGACGATCGCCGGACCCGGAACGTACGTGTTCGGGCCTCGCGAGATTCCTCACGGCTTCAAGGTCCTTGGCGATGCAGCGGCTCGCATGTTGCTCCTTTGCACACCTGGCGGTTTCTCCGAGTTCGTGGTCGAGATGAGCGAACCAATTCCCGCACCTCCTGACATGGCCAAACTCATGGCGCTGGCGGCGAAGTACAAGGTCGACATCCTCGGACCGTTGCCCGAGCAGGCAGATGCGCCGGCGACCACGACGACCGCGCGATCGTCCACGTCATTGAAGAATGCGGTGGATCGGATCCGGGCGCAGCACATTGCCGCCGTCAACGCCGGAGACATCGGTGCGGCGCTCGAGATCTTTGCGAGCAACGGGACGGTGATGCCTCCTGGGCAGCCGGCTCTTCAGGGCGCCTCCCTCCGCGAGTGGTTCACATACGTGTTCGCGAACGTCAGCCTTCAAGGATTCGAGATTCGACCCGATGCCGTCGAGCAGTACGGGAATGCCGCGATCGAACATGGCAACTGGAGCGCCACGCTCCAGCCCAGGAATGGATCACCAAGCCAGCCCGTCGGTGGAACCTACCTCACTGTGTACGCGCGCCTCGCGGACGGCAACTTGCGTGTGATTCGAGACATGTTCAACGGCATGCCCGGGTGATTCGTCGAGAAGAGCGATTCGAGGGACGTCTTACTAAAATGGAGCGCGATGTACGTCGGGCTGAGCGACGCCGACCTCGCGCCACGGATTGCCGATGGGGATAGCGAGGCGGAGGCCGAAATGTGCCGCCGGATGGGACCGCGGATTCGGCTGTATGGCCTTCGCCACCTGCGATCGTCATCAGCGGCCGACGATCTCGTACAACAGGTGTTGCTCAAAGTCATCGAAGCTCTGCGGGCCGCGCGCTTGCGAGAATCGGACAAGCTCGCCCACTTCGTATTGGGCACGTGCCGCATGGTGGTGGTCGAGCTGCGCCGCGCCTCGCACCGGCAGGAAGCGTTACTTGCGAAATTTGGAAGTGATCTCATCCCAGAGCCGCCTCCGATGCCCACGCTCGACGACCGTCAACTCGCCCGCTGCGTACAGACGCTCAAGGAGCGGGAGCGTTCCGTTGTCGTAATGACGTTTTACGACGAACACACGGCGGCGGAAACCGCGCGCTCGCTCGGGATCTCGGAGGCGAACGTTCGCGTCATCCGGCATCGCGCCGTGGCGCAACTGCGCGACTGCCTGGGGGTTACGCTGTGACGACGAAGAACGACGGCGGCACCGGTTGCTCGAATCCGGTCGAGGCGGCCACCCTCATGGACTACTGGCTCGCCCTCCTGCCCTCAACGGCTGAGGATGCCATCGAAGAGCATCTGATGACGTGTGACGCTTGCGGAGACCGGCTCCGACACGTCATCAGCCTGTCGGAGGGCCTTCGCACTCTCGCGCGATCGGGATCCTTGATGGTCGTGATCAGCGATCGGTTCGTGAAGCATGCGGCGGAGACGGGTCTCCGCGTGCGCGAGTACGCGCCTGCTCGCGGAGAGAGTATCCCGTGTACGGTCGCGGCTGACGACGACATGCTCGTGGCGCGTCTCGCGGTGGATCTGACGACGGCATCGCACGTGGATCTCAGTTGGTGCGATCCACGTGGCGTCGAACATCAACGGATGGCCGACATACCCATTGATGTCGAATCAGGCAGTGTGATCTGCCAGCAGTCCATCACATGGGGAAAGGCGTCCCCTTCGATGACGCTGACCGCGCGGCTCCTGGCGGTCAACGAGGCTGGAGAGGAGCACCTGCTCGGCGAGTACACGTTCAATCACACGCGAACGATCCCTGGGCCGCCAGGCTGGGAAGTGAGCTAGGCTAGGCTAAGCCTAGCCTCGGCTAGCCCGGATCTTGCCCGAACTCCCGGAAGTCGAAGCCGTTCGTCGCCAATTGCGCCGCGTCATGGAAGGCGCTCGCATCGAGCGCGTCGAGACTCGCCGCGCCGATCTCAGGCTGCCGTTCCCTCCAGACTTCGCCGCGCGTCTCGAAGGACAGCGCGTGCGATCGCTGCAGCGCCGCGCCAAGTATCTCCTCGTCGAGCTCGAGTCAGGAGAGACGCTGCTGATGCATCTCGGCATGTCCGGATCGTTTCGCGTCGTGAAGGGCAGTCGAGACGACATCCAGGGGAGCTTCTACTTTGAGCGCAGCCGTCTCGACGCGCACGATCACGTGCTCTTCACGATGTCCTCCGGCGCAACGATTGTTTTCAACGATCCCCGGCGATTTGGCCTGATGAGCATTGTTCCGGCCGGCGAGTTGACGAACGATCGGGCCCTGAAAGTACTCGGACCCGAGCCGCTCGACAAGGCCTTCAACACGATTTCGTTGGCCCGCGCGCTCAAGGGAAAGAAGACGTCGCTCAAGGCCGCCCTGTCAGATCAGCGCGTCGTAGCCGGCCTGGGCAACATCTACGTGTGCGAAGCGCTCCACCGAGCGCGACTATCACCAAAGCGGCGGGCGTCAACGCTGGTAACGGCAGCCGGTCAACATCGGCCCGGCGCCGAAGCATTGGTCGAGGCCATTCGAGAGGTGCTGAAGGAAGCGATTGCCAACCGTCACCGGCTGCAGGGAAACGATCGCTTCCGAGTGTACGACCGAGAGGGGCAGCGGTGCCCGAGGCGCGGCTGTCCCGGGACGATCAAGCGCATCGTGCAGGCTGGACGCTCAACGTTTTTCTGTCCGGTGTGTCAACGGTGATCTTTCGCCAGGAGTTTCTCGACGGCATTCGCAACGGCAGCATCACGATCGCTTTTCGTCGCTGGCGCCGTCCATCCGTCAAGGCGGGAGGGAAGTTGCTGACGGCCGCCGGCCTGCTCCACATCCGTGATGTGATCCCGGTCACGATTGGGAGCATCCTGGAGGCAGACGCTCGACGAGCGGGCTACGAGAGCCGTCAGGCGTTGGTCGAGGAACTGAACGAGCGGACTGACGGCAAGGTCTATCGAATCGAGCTGGGCGCGCTCGAAGCCGATCCGCGCATCGCGCTGCGCAAATCGGTGCCGGACTCTGATGGCCTCGACGCGTTAGCCGCCCGACTTCGTCGTCTTGACAGTCACGCGGGCGGCAAGCCGTGGACACGGCGGGTCCTTGAAACGATCGATGCTCACCCCGCAGTCCGTGCGGGCGATCTGTGCGTCATGGTCGGACAGGAAAAAATGCCATTCAAATTGAACGTGCGAAAGCTCAAGGCGCTCGGTCTGACCGAGAGCCTTGAAGTCGGATATCGTTTGTCACCGCGGGGCAAGAGCCTGTTGCACCGTCTCAGGGAGGGCGAGTGAAACAACCAACGCGACGCGAGTTCATTCAGGCGTCCGGCGCCGCCCTCGCTGCCTTCGGCACGAGTGGCGCGCCGGCGAGGGCGCAGCGCGTCGAATCGTTTGACATTACGGAAAAGAACATCCGCGAGCTCCAGGCTGCCATGACCGCGAGACAAGTGACGTCCGAACGGCTCGTCGATCTGTATCTGGCCCGGATCGCTGCGTACGATCAGACAGGCTCGCGTCTGAACGCCGTCGTCTGCATCAATCCAAACGCTGCTACCGCCGCGCGAGCGTTGGACGAAGAACGCAAGTCGCGAGGCCCACGCAGCCCGCTGCACGGCATCCCGGTTCTGCTCAAGGACAACTTCGAAACCAGGGATATGCCAACGACGGGGGGGTCGCTGGCACTGCGTGATGTCGTGCCGCCGCGTGACGCCTTCCAGGTTGCGCAGTTGCGCCGGGCTGGCGCCGTTCTTCTCGGGAAAGTGAATCTCCACGAGCTGGCACTGGGCCTGACCAGCATCAGCTCGTTGGGTGGACAGACGCGGAACCCGTATGACGTGACTCGTACGCCGGGCGGCTCGAGTGGTGGCTCAGGCTCGGCTGCGGCTGCATGCTTCGCCGCCTTCACGCTGGGCACCGACACGAGCGGATCGATCCGGATTCCGAGCTCGCATAACTCGCTCGTGGGCCTGCGCCCATCCGCCGGTCTCTCGAGTCGCGCGGGCATCATCCCATTCGGTCATACCCAGGACACCGGCGGTCCGATGGCGCGCACAGTCGAGGACATCGCACTGATCCTCGACGAAACCGTCGGCTACGACCCCGCCGATCCGACGACGCGGGCGAGTGCCGGCAGGATTCCTCGGAGCTACACGACATCGTTGAAGCAAGGCTCGCTGAAAAACGCCAGGATCGGTGTCCTGGCCGAGTTTTTCGGATCGGCGCCCGAAGACGAAGAGGTCGCTCTCGTCGTGCGTCGCGGAATCGAAGAGATGAAGGCGCGCGGCGCCACCACCGTCGACATCGTCGTTCCGGATTTGGCGAAGCTGATTGCGGCATCGAATCTCTTGACGCAGGAGCTCAAGGTCTACCTGGGTGACTACCTCAAGGATGCGAGAGGTTACGCGGCGTCGATCGAAGAAATGCTGGAGACTGGGCTCCACAGCGCGGCGATTCAGGGCATTCTCGACGTGGCGAATGGGACCGCCGCGGACTACCTCTCGAGTGACGACTATCGCAGTCGCCTGTCTGCGCGCGAGGCGCTGGCGAAGGCCGTCATCGCCGCGATGGAGGCGGATCGGCTCGATGCGATCGCTTATCCAACCATCCGACGAATTGCGCCGATTGTCGGAGGAGCGCAGGCAGGAAGCAACGCCGCGCTTTCCGCCAACAGCGGCTTGCCGGCAATCACGGTGCCCGCTGGTTTCACGGCCGGTGGCTTTCCAGTTGGCATCGAGCTCATTGGTCGACGATTTGCGGAGCCGACGTTGCTCGCGCTGGCATTCGACTTCGAGCAATCGACGCACCACAGGCGGTCCCCATCTCTGAGTGCTTCGGCGCCCGAGCCAGTCCGCGTGCCTGACGGCATCCGCATCCTGGTGAAAGCGACAGGTGCGCATTCAGTGCCAGTGTCGAACGTGGCGTACGAGGCAGTCGGCGGCTTCACATTCGAGGAGTCGACACGCCGGCTTGGCTACGACGTTCGGCTCACGGGCACTCGCGATGACGCCGCCGGCGTCTACTTGCACAGGCGCGCCAGCCGCCAGAACGGAGGCGTCGCTTACGTCCTCGCGAGATCCGCCGCGCCACAGATTTCAGGAACCATCACGTTGACCGAAGCCGAGGCCACCGACCTGAAGGCAGGGAAGTTTTACCTCTCCGTCCTCAGCAAAAAGAGTCCCCGACTCAGTGCCCGCGCCGATCTGATTCTCCAGTGATGCTCGTCAACTCCCAATTTCCAATTCCCAACTCCCAAGTAGAGCGACTGAAGTTTGGGAATTGGGAGTTGGAGATTGGGAATTGATCCCTCTTCCATCTACTTCGGTGGTGTTGGCTTCGGGCCGTCCGCTCCAACCAGGTGATGGATAGACTGATTGTTCTCCAGGCAGATCATCTCCATGATCTCGGTGTCGGGCATGAGCTGCCATCTCAGTCGTGTCGTAAACGGCCGCGTGTAGGCCTTAGGATCGTCGATGGTCTGCTCGATCTCGATCGTCCCGAAGTTCGGACGCCTGAAGCGCTCGATCGTACGACCTTGCTCGGTCAGCGGGCTTCCATTGATGTCCAACCAGCCGCCGTCCCTGAATCCCGTCGTCTCGACGATGAGCGTATCGCCTTCCCAACGGCCGACGGAGTAGCCGTAGAACCACGGCTGGGGATCGCCTTTGGGTATGGATCGTCCATCCGTGAAGATCTGCCGAATGCCCTGATGCGTTTCATAGAGCAGCAGCACAACACCCGGTGTCTGAATGACCTTGCGCGGGAACGTGTGCACGTTGAACTGCTGATTGCCAAGTGGCAGGCACCAGACGTCGGGATTGTCCTTGCTGTTGTCCGCCATGCGCTTCTGCAGCACCTCCTTCGCCCACGGCCGCAGCGGGAGCCCGTCCTTGAATCCCACTCCGATGTCTCGGAAGGTAGCCATCGGTTTCTCGTCGAGGCTGAGTGCCTCGCGCGGCTCGTTGTTGCCGCGGGGGACGTTTCGGTAGACACCGGACAGGTCTGGTTTGCCATCAGGCGTGCGTGGCGTCGGGCCGTTCAGATCGACCTTCCCGTCGGACGTCCGCGGCGCACGCGGTTCCTTGTGATCGGGCCATTGAGCGGACAACGGTGCAGCGATGATGACGATTGCAGCAATCAGAATGAAGAACCGGATGAACATGTTCGTAGTACCTGTCCGGTGAGTGTAGCCCGGGGCGCAACGAAGCCGCCACGCCGGATATACTTCGCGGCGAAAGTCCGGCTGCCACCTGCGCACGCCGCGCTTCGGTGTCCAAGCCGGACGCTACATTGCGTGGGATTTCTATCGTTCATGTACCCGTGGGGCGTCCTGTTGCAGGCGCTGGCCATGGTTCATTTTTTGCGGCGTCGCCCGGAGACCGTCTGGATGTACGTGATCCTGTTCCTCGGTCCGCCGGGCGCGCTCATCTACATCCTCATTGAGGTCGTTCCGGATCTCGGGCTGCTTCGACATGTCTACGATGCCTTCGGGCGGCGCAAGCGCATCACTCAACTGGAAGCCGTGGTCCTCGAGAATCCATCAGCGGGCAATTACGAGGAGCTCGGGGATCTCTATCTTGAAGAGGAGAAGTTCGCTCGCGCGCGTGAGTGTTACGACAAGGCCATCTCACCGCGCACGACTCACAACGACCCGATCTACCGTCGCGGTGTCGCGGCGATTCATTTGAACGACTTTGTCGCGGCGGTCAGCGACCTCGAGTACGTGACCTCGCGCGAGCCCAAGTACGACTCCTATCGTGCCATCGCGCTCCTGGCGCACGCGTACGCCAACACGGGCCGTAGGGCAGAAGCGGACCGCCTGTTCGTCGAGGCGACTGAGATGTCGACCTTGTCTGAGACCTACCTGAACTACGCGACATTCCTCGCATCCCAGAACCGGAACGATGAGGCGCGGCAATGGGCCCAGCGGATCCTCGCGAAGAAGCCGACCATGCCGCGCTACTTGCAGCGTCGGGAGCGGCCCTGGTTTCGCAAGGCGACCGCGCTGTTGAAGCGGCTTCGCGCAGTCGGCTAAGCTCGCTTCGTTCGAGTCCCACTGCGAAGGGGCGGGTCTTGGACCCGCCTGGGCGAACATGAGCGCGCCTGGAGAATGGCGATGAAAACGTTGAAGCTGATGAGCGCGGCCAGCCTTTGCCTCGCGGCGACGACCATCATGGCGCAGGAGCCCGCCTGGAACGCATCGGCGATCAAGGAGTGCGACCGCGCGTGTCTCGTCGCCGTGCTCGACGGATACATGAACGCCATCTTCACGAGGGATTCCACAGCGGTGCCGCCGCTCTCGATCGACGTGAGGATGACCGAGAACACGGCGCAGATCGACGTCGGCGAAGGCGTCCTGTGGCGATCGAAGACAGAGGCGACGAGCTTCAGGATCTTTGCGTATATGAAGCACATCCGGCCGCGACGTGCGCTCATCCTCGACGAGCAGAAGCAAACCGTCGGCACGTTCCCGTTGTTCGTGCACGACGGTACGCGTCGGGGTGCGCCACCCGACGCGCCGCCGAGCATGCTGCAGAATCTCGTGACGATGGAGACGTTCTCGGTTCGAGGTGGTTTGATTCATCATGTGGAGGCGGCGCCGTTCGTCACGCTTCCTTATGGGCTGGGCAATGGCTGGACGCAGGGATCGGGACGGTAGAACAGTTCCGGGTTTCCGCCTCCGCCAAGGCTACGGCGGACGCGCCGAAGCGCTTCGCGCGAAGGCGGGCCGGGCTCCAGGTTCCGGTTCGAGTTCCGGGTTCGAGGTTCTTTGGTTCGGTGTTCCTGTGAGTGCCGTTAGAACCCACTCTCTATTCATCGTCGTGCTGCTCGTTGCGGCGCTGGCATCGGCTACGGTGCTGGCGGAACCTGAAGAGCGATTCAGGCTCGTGCCGCTCGACGCGAGCGGCCTGATTCCCTATTTCATCGCCGATGGAGCGGAGCGATCACAGTTCCGGGCTGGTGACAGTCAACTGGCGCTGTGGGCTCTCGAAGAGTGGCAACGCAGCGCCGGCGGCACGCTGCGATTTGAGCGAGCCGATCATGAGGACGCTGCGCTGCTGCGCTTTGCGTGGCTGCCTTGGGCCGCCGATGCCGCGCTCGGGCGCATGGATCCCAGGATGGTGAGCGGACATCCTGGCGCTTCGATTACCGTGCGGCCCGACGAGGATCGATTCCGGCCCAGCATCAGGCGCAGCGTCCGTGAAGATCCGCTCATGCGCGACGTGGTGCTTTACTACGTGTGCCTGCACGAGATCGGTCATGCACTTGGCCTCAGCCACAGCAGCAACCCTCGCGACGTCATGTGGCCGGGAAACAACGGCGTGACCTTGCCGATATACGAACGCTATCGTCATCTCATACAGACGAGAGATGACATTCCCCGTACCACCTGGCTCTCTCATGACGATCTCGCGCGGTTCGGGGAAATCTGGGCCAGCCAAGGGGATTTCAAGAGGCACGCCCCCGTGGCTAGTTCGCCGTCGGCTTCTGCGCGCTCTCGATAACGAGTATCTCGACGGGTCCGCGCTCCGGTTCGAGTTTGAGGCCCCACTGCTCCTGAAGCGCGGTGAACACCGACAGTCCGTTCTCGCTGCCGGGCAAGCGAGGAAAGCCGGGTAGCGGTTCGGGGGCGAAGGTCAGTTCGCCATCGAACGTTCCCGACAGCCCCGTCTTGTCGACCACCGGACGATCTCGTTCCGGGATGACGCGGCGCGCCAGTTCCGAGGTGGTTTCTCCCTTGAAACTGATCGTCATGCTGCCGCCACTCAGCCTGAAGGACACCTGGCACTCCGGTTCCGATCCGTTCGCGGGTGCCGTTCCTCCCGGGCCGCGCTTCAGTCGCAGCGCAGCGCAATCCACTCGCGACGGTCGCAACTGTGCGCCGGTACTGCCATCGCGGCGCGTCGTCACAAGGTGGTAGACAGAGACGTCGCGTGTCTCGACACGCGTGCGCAGTGCGAACCGTTCCTGTAGAAGCGAGCGAAGCATCGCCTGTAACCGGTCAACGCCACCGCCCGCCTCTGAGGCCGCCGCCACTTCGAAGCGATCCGAGGTCATCCATTCGGAGCCACCGGCGATTCGAACGTCCTGCACGTCGTAGGCGCGCCGAATGAGGTCGCGAAGAGTCGCCTGCGTGGCCGTCAGTCTGCCGCCGGGCAGGAACCGAATGGTTACGCCGACGGGGAATCCGAACGGATTCGGTTCAGGTCGTGGACTTGCCTTCACCGAGGCTGCGTCAAACGTGGCCCCTGTTGACGTCGCGATCTGCTGGGCGGCGGCCGTGGCTGGCACGCCCAGTGCGAAGGCAATGATGAATCCGGAGAGCGGGGGCTTCCCTGGCCTGAGCAAGGTCGAGGGCAGCCTCCGCGTAGATCGAAAGGAAATGCACAGAGCCGTTCGCATGCCGGCTTAGACGGGGCGCTCGTCTGTCCCGTTGACGTCGTCTCACTTGCTTTGCGCAAGGCCCATGAAGATGAATTTCTGGATGCGCCTGTTTTCCGGTTTGAGCGGCGTCACTTCCGTCACATACAGATTGCCCCTCGAATCGGCCGCCATGTGATGGAGAGTTCCGAAATCACCGGGGGCCGAGCCCCATTGTCCAAACGAATCCAGGAGCGTAAGCGTCCGGCGATCGAAGACCATCACGCGTGCCTGACTCCGATTGCCGACATACAGAAACTGCTGCGCCGGATCGGCTGAGAACGCCGTGCTCGCAGCCGTCGTTCCGTTGCCGCACTCTGGCGCCTTGCACTCCCGCCCGATGAACACCTGATTCACATACTTCCCGGCGAGCGTGAACACCTGTACGCGTTTGCCGCCGCGGTCGGAGACGTAAACCATGCCGTCGTTCGACACGCGCGCCGCGTGCACGGGTTGTACGAACTGCGGCGCACCTTCAGGATCGGTATCCGGGGGTGCCGGGTTGGGAGCGGCATCAGTGGGGACATTGCCAAAGGCTCCCCACATTCGTTTGAACTTGCCGCTGTCGGCGTCGAATACGATCACGCGACGGTTGCCGTAGCCATCCGCCACGATCAACTCATTCGTCTTTGCGTAGACGAACGCGTCAGCGGGCTGGTTGAGGTTCTGCGTGTCAGCGTTCCCCTTGCTTTGACCGGCCCGGCCGATCTGCATGACGAACTTTCCGGCTTTGGTGAACTTCAGGATCTGGTGGTCTTTGTCGCCGTTGCCGCCGATCCAGACGAACCCTTTCGGATCGATGTAGACGCCGTGCTCGGAGTTGGGCCACTCGTATCCCTGGCCCGGTCCGCCCCAGGCCTGGATGAAGTTTCCGGCCTCGTCAAATTCCAGGAGCGGTGGCGCTGCCCGTCCCTTCTCCTCTTTACCGAGCGTGCCGGGTCGCTGCAGGACCCACACGTGATCCTGCGCGTCGATCGCGACACTGGCCACCTGTCCGAATTGCCACTTGTTCGGAATCTTCGGCCACGCCGGGTCCACCTTGAATCGTGGCGCCTCCGTGCCTGGCTTGCCCTGTCCGAGGACGAGGGCCGCCACCATCAACACGCCCGCGATCGACGTCATGACTTGCTTCATGGGAGCGCATTTTGTCACGAAGGCGTGGTCACGAAGGACACGAAGATCTTTGCCACGAAGGCACGAGATCCGGAAGAACTGCGGGAGGTGAGAGAATGCTGTCGGTGGAATGTCCCCGCTGCGGCGTCTCGATGCATCAGGAGACCTTCGACGGTCATCTCGGTCGCTCCATCGTGATCGACATCTGCCACGCCTGTCAGTGTTTCTGGTTCGACGCGCGCGAAAGCGTGTCGCTCACACCCGGGTCTACGCTGGCGCTCTTTCGCGTCATCGGCGAGAAGCTGACGAGTCCGCAGCACAGTAACGCCGAGCTCGCGAAGTGTCCCCGCTGCAAAGGGCGACTGCGACGAACGCAGGACATGCAGCGCTCGACGCGGTTCGAGTACCTGAATTGCCCGAATGGCCACGGGCGGCTCATCACCTTCTTCGACTTCCTGCGGGAAAAAGACTTCATCCGGCCGCTCACGACGCAACAGATCGACGAGCTGCGGCAGAACGTCGGCTCCGTGAATTGCGCCAGCTGCGGCGGCCCCGTGGATCTGAGCCAGGGCGCCGCCTGTTCGCACTGCGGAACGCCGCTCTCCATGCTCGACATCAAGCAGGCGGAGAGGCTCGTCGCGCAGTTGCGGAAGGCCGAAGACCGGGCCAACCAGCCAGTCGATCCGGCGCTGCCGATCGAGTTGCTGCGAGCGCGCCGCGACACGGAGCGCGCATTTGCGGGCATCCACGATGACGATCTCTGGTTCAAGGACGTAGCATCAACCGACCTCCTCGGCGCCAGTCTCACCGCCGTTGCGAGATGGCTGAAGAAGCACGCCTGATGTCGTCCTGGAACACCAGGAACCAGGGTCGTATTGATCATTTGGCGTACGAAGGGAGCTGAACGCGAATGGGAATCATGGATTTCATCAAGGGCGAGCTGCTCGAGATCATCGAATGGACCGACGATTCCAGAGACACGCTTTCTTACCAGTTTCCCGATGATGACAAGGCCATCAAGAACGGGGCCCAGCTCATCGTTCGTGAGTCGCAGGTCGCGCAGTTCGTCTACCTCGGTGAGTTTGGCGACACGTTCAAGCCCGGGAAGCATTCGCTGACGACGGACAACATTCCCGTCCTCACCAAACTGAAGTCATGGCCGTTTGGCTTCAATTCGCCATTCAAGGCGGATGTCTACTTCGTGACGACGCGATTGTTTACCGGCAACAAATGGGGCACGTCCAACCCGGTGATGCTTCGCGACAACGACTTCGGCATCGTCCGCGTGCGCGCGTTTGGGATTTACGATTTCAAGGTCGTCGAGCCCAAGACGTTCCTCAAAGAGGTCGCCGGATCCGATCACAACTTCAGGCTCGATGAATTCAGCGACACGATGCGCTCCCGTATCGTCAGCATCTTTACCGACGCGATCGCCAGCGCGAAGATCCCGGTGCTGGACGTCGCGTCGCGTTACACCGAGCTTGGCGAGGCGCTGTTGCCGCTCATCAACCCGGCCATCATGGCGAAGTACGGCATCGAGATCGGTAGCTTCATCGTCGAAAACGTGTCCGTTCCACCGGAGGTGGAGCAGGCGATCGACAAGCGCTCGAGCATGGCTGCGGTGGGGAATCTGAACGACTTCGTGAAGTATCAGATGGCCAAAGGCTTCGAAAGCGGAGGAGGCGCGGGGGCGGCCGGTACGGCAGCGGAGTTGGCCGTCGGCTTTGGGCTGGCGCAACAGATGATGAAGGACGGCTTCATGAGTGGTCACGCGACGCCCACGATCGCCGTGCCCGGTCAACCCGCGCAGCCTGCTGGTCTGCCCGAGCTCTTGAGCCCCGCCGAAGCGGCGCAGACGCTGGGGGTCACCGAGGCCGATGTGATGACCGTCCTCGAGTCTGGCGAGTTGAAAGGCCGAAAGATCGGCTCCACGTGGCGCATCCCACGAGCGGCGATTACGAGCTACATGTCTTGACGGCTCAAGTCGCAGCACTCGAGAAACACGAGTGCCCCGCCTGCGGTGCCCAGGCGGAGTGGAATCCCGCAACGCAAAAGCTCGTGTGCCCGTTCTGCGGGACCGAGTCGCCCTATAAGATCGATCGCGAGCAAGGCAAGGTCGTCGAACTCGATCTGGTGAAGGCGCTGCGCGACCTGCCCGAGGAAGAACGCGGCTGGCAGACGGAGCGTCGCAGCGTCCAGTGCCAGTCGTGCCGCGCCGTGATGGTATTCGATCCATCGCGGGTCGGGCAAAACTGCGAGTTCTGCGGCTCGCCTGCTCTCGTCGACTACCAGGAGATCCGATCGCCCATCCGTCCGCAGGGCGTCCTGCCTTTTCGAATAGACGCCAGTCGCGTGCGCGACGATATTCGGCGGTGGTGGAAGAGCCGTTGGTTTGCGCCGGGGAAACTGGCGTTCGCGGCCCTCGTCGACACGATCAAAAGCCTCTACATCCCTTACTGGACATTCGACGCGCAGGTGCACTGCCCGTGGACTGCGGAGGCTGGCTATTACTACTACGTCAATGTGCCGGGCGTGGATAATCGCGGGCGGCCCGTCATGCGGCGCGAACGTCGCGTCCGGTGGGAGCCCGCGTCAGGTGTTGTCGACACGTCCTTCGACGATGAGGCGGTGCCTGGGACGCAGGGAATGCCGATTGACCTGTTGCGCAAGGTCGAGCCATTTCCGACGAAGGAAGTCGTGTCGTACGACACCGCGTTTCTGTCGGGACACGTCGTCGAGCACTACCAGGTTGTGCTACTCGACGCCGCTCAACGATCGGTTGAGCAGATGCAGGGTAAGCTCGTGATGCTCTGCACGCAACAGATCCCAGGCGACACGCACCGCAATCTGCAGATCTTCCCTGAATTCTCCGGACGCACCTTCAAGCACGTCCTCGTGCCGGTGTGGATGCTGAAGTACGACTTCGGCTCGAAGCCTTACCAGGTGATCGTCAACGGCTATACCGGCGCGATCGCCGGTCGTCATCCGCTGAGTTTCTGGAAGATCGCGCTCCTCGTGCTCGTCGCGCTGCTCGTTGGCCTCATCTGGATCTGGCTCAACTCTCAGTCGTAGCGCATAGAATGCGCGCGTGGCGCTCGACACGATCGGAACCGGTAGTGGCGCGCGGCAACCTGCGAGGTGCTCGAACTGTGACGCACCGCTCGATGGACCCTACTGTTCGCGGTGCGGACAGAAAGCGGTCAACCTGCATCTTCCGTTCAGGCAATTCGTCTCGGAGGTGATCGACGACGCGCTCAGCCTCGATACGCGGCTGGTGCGCACCGTCTGCCCCCTGCTGTTCCGACCCGGCCTGGTGACGCGTGACTATCTGCTGGGACGACGCGTGACTCATGTCCCACCGTTGAGGGCCTATCTCATTTCCGCGCTGATCTTTTTCGGCTTGTTCTCGATCTTTCCCGCTCGCACGCCGGTCGATGTCTTCACGACCAAGGAGACCAGACCTGCCGGGGAGGGAGCCCGCATGTTGTTCGAGTTTCCGGCGCGCGTGCCGGTTGCCGACGCCCGCTACCAGCAGCTAGTGGCAAGGGCGAAAGCGAACCCCGACGACTTCGCGCGCGCGGCCGGCGCGGCCGTCCCGCGCGTCTTCTTTCTCTTCCTGCCGATCTTCGCGGCGTTCCTGAAACTGTTCTACCGCCGTCAGGGCTACTACCTGGATCACCTGGTGTTCTCGCTCTACTATCATGCCTTCGTCTTCGTGGTGTTTACGTTGTTCTTCCTGTTGAGCCGGACCGATCCCTGGCTTCCGGCTTTCGTGAGGGCCGTCGTCGGCTACGGGCTTCTCGGGTGGCTGCTGGCGTATCTGCCGCTCGCACTGCGTCGCGTGTATGGCGGATCGAACTGGCGGACGTTCTCCAAGCTCGTGGGGCTGGGCGTACCGTATCTCGTGATCTTCTTCGGGATCGGCATCCCGCTCGTCATGTTCATTGGCCTGTCGACGTTCTGAGTGCCGGAGCGCAGAGGAAGCGGAGAGCGCGGAGTTTCAACGCAGAGAACGCCGAGGAGCGGAGGAACGCAGGGGCCACGGGTCGAGCCGGCCCTTTTGGGCCGGCACAACGAACGGGCGAGACGGCGATCACAAGCGTCGCGCAACACTCATGACGCTTGTGTCGCTGCCTCGCCCGTTCGTTGCCGCGCGAAGCGCGGCAACCCGTGGCGTTCGCTCGCTGTCTCTGCGCCCCTCTGCTCCCCTGCGTCCCCTGCGTTGACGCTCTTCCCCGCGCCCTCTGCTTCCTCGGCGCCCTCGACTCGGCTCAGCCCGCGAATGGGGTACGCTGATCGGCATGAGTCCGAGCGGCCCCACGACCGCTACCGATCAGGCCGAGTTGCTGGCCCGCCTGCGCGAGACGATCGAGCTGCTCGAAAGCATCGCAGCCGACCGCACCGTCCTCTCGGGTGTACCAGACGAAGGACGGAAGCGGCTGCTGCAGGCAGTCGCCAACGTTTACAGCCCCGACCGTGTCGAACGGCGACGGATGTCGAAGGTCGTGGCACGCGAGCGAAAAGCCGCGCGTGTACGCAGCGACCAGGATGTGCTTCGCGAGACCGGCATTCGCACGCTTCGACGTAAGCCGGTGTTTCACACGCCCAACGTGTTCCCCACGCAGTCGGTCGCGGATGGCTTTGTCGCACATGACGTTCATGACAGTCGCGAAGCGGACGACGAATCCCGGATCCCGAACCACGAACCCCGAATCCCAGATCCCGAATCCCCAATCCCGAGTCCCGAAAGCCATGAGCGTCAGCACTGCTACGTCTGCAAGCAGAAGTACACGACCCTCCACGACTTCTACGATCAACTGTGTCCGTCGTGCGCGGCGCTGAACGTCACGAAACGTACCGAGCGCGCCGATCTGCGAGGTCGCGTGGCGCTGTTGACAGGCGGCCGCGTCAAGATCGGCTACCAGGCCGGACTCAAGCTCCTTCGATCGGGCGCCCGCCTCATCGTCACGACCCGCTTTCCCCGGGACGGGGCGATGCGCTACTCGACGGAACCCGACTTTGCCGAGTGGGGAGACCGACTCGAGATCTTCGGTCTCGACCTGCGTCATACGCCGAGCGTCGAGGCGTTCTGCCGCGAGCTGCTCGATACGCGCGACCGCCTGGACTTCATCATCAACAACGCCTGCCAGACCGTGCGCCGGCCACCTGACTTCTACGCGCACATGATGGAAGGGGAAACAGCGGCGCTCACTCAGATGCCGGAGCATGTGAGGAGGCTCGTCGGCCGTTATGAAGGATTGCGTGGATATCGGATCCCGAGTCCCGAGTCCCGGATCCCGAGCCCCGAGCCTCATGCCTACGGCATCACGCACGCCGCGGAGCTCTCGCAAGTGGCCCTGCTGCCGGAAGAGCGAGCAGCGCAGAAGGATCTATTCCCGGAAGGCCAGCTCGATCAGGACTTGCAGCAGGTGGACTTGCGCGGTCGGAACTCGTGGCGTCTGCTGCTCGCGGAGGTTTCGACGGTTGAGCTGCTCGAAGTGCAGCTCGTGAATGCCGTCGCGCCATTCGTTTTCAACGCACGGCTCAAGCCGCTGATGCTCCGCACGCCCGAGCGCGACAAGCACATCGTCAACGTGTCCGCCGTCGAGGGGCAGTTCTATCGCAACTTCAAGACGACCCGGCATCCGCACACCAACATGGCGAAAGCGGCGCTGAACATGATGACGCGCACGGCGGCGGCCGACTACCACCAGGACGGCATCCACATGAACAGCGTCGACACGGGATGGGTCACCGACGAGGATCCCGTCGAAATCGCAACCAGAAAAAGAGCGGAGCAGCGGTTTCATCCGCCGCTCGACATCGTCGATGGCGCCGCCCGCATTGTCGACCCCATCATCAGCGGTTTCAATACCGGCACGCATCTGTGGGGTCAATTCTTGAAAGACTACAAACCGGTGGATTGGTAAAAAGGGGAACCCATAAAATAGTGACGATATGGAAACAATCAATTTCACACGCGGGGTACCCGCCAACGAATCATTCCCGACCGCCGAACTGATCGACGCCTCGACCGCTGTCTTCAAGTCGCACGGGAACCAGATGCTTCAGTACGGACCGTCGCGCGGTTTCGAGCCGCTGCGCCAGTGGCTTGCAGAATGGCAGCACGTCGACGCCGATCGCGTCATCACCGCCAACGGTTCGCTGCAACTGATCGAGTTTCTCTGCCTGCACATGATCAAGCCCGGTGATCTCGTCTTCACCGAGTCGCCGAGTTACGACCGCACACTGGGCTTGCTTCGTCGCCATGGCGCTCGCGTCGTCGGCATTCCGATGGAGCCTGACGGTCCCGATATCGGCGCGCTCGAGAGCGCGCTGAAGAAGGCCGTGCCGAAGTTCTTTTATCTGATTCCCGACTTCCAGAACCCTGCTGGAGCGACGTGTTCGGGCGTCAAGCGCCGCGAGATCGCGGAGCTGGCCGCGAAGTACAACGTGCTGCTCGTCGAAGACGCGCCGTATCGGATGCTGCGCTACCGTGGGAACGAGGAGCCGACGCTGTACGAGATGGCACCGGACCGTACGCTCCATATGAGCTCGTTCACGAAGCTCATTGCGCCCGGTGTTCGTACTGGATTCATGCTCGGAGACGCGGCGATTCTCGGTAAGTTGGCCAAGGTCGCTGAGGACACGTACATCTCGCCTGGATACGTGGCGCAGGCGATCACGTACGAGTGGTGCCGGCGAGGCTTGCTGCCGCCGCAGATCGAGCGTCTCAAGAAGCTGTACGCTCCGCGTCTGGACGCGTGTCTCGCCGGCATCGACAAATACATGCCGGAGGCGAAGGCGACCAAGCCCGATGGCGGGTTCTTCATCTCGCTGACGCTGCCCGAGGGCGTGAGCACGACGGCCGTACGCACGCAGGCAGCGACCAAGGGTCTGAATCTCGCTGACGGTCTTGCCTTCTTCCCTGAAGGGGGCGGCGAGCGCTTCGTCCGCCTGCCGTTCTGCGCGCTCTCGCCACAGGAAATCGACGAGGGTGTGAAGAGACTCTCGGATGCCGTGCGCGAGACGCAGGCGGCGCCGGCCGCGCGATAGTAGAGCGGGGGCTTCAGCCCCCGCGTCGACGTTACTTCGTACCGCGGCCGAGTTGGGTGACTGATTCATGGTGGGACCCGAGTTCGAATTCCTTGTGCCGGCCCCACACGGAGTCTATACTCGCGCCGGAAGCCAGCATGACCCGGCGGTTCTCGCACATCGCCTCCCTGCTGAACCGGGCCAGTGAACTCGAGAGGGCCGCATGACTCCAAAGCGCGGACCGAGGTTCAAGGCCGTTCTCGCGATGCTTCTGTCGGTTATCCCGGCCGTTGGCCAGGCGCAGACCGGCAACATCCCGCGCGGTCCGGACGGCAAACCTGATTTGAGCGGCGTCTGGCAGGTGCTCAACAGCGCTGCCTGGGACTTACAGGATCACACCGGGGCTCTGAATTTTCCCCCGGGACAGAGCGTCGTAGAGGGCGGAACCATCCCGTATCTGCCAGCCGCGGCCGCAAAGCAGCGGGACAACTTCGAGCATCGAGAGACCGACGACCCGGCAGAAGTCACCTGCTATCTTCCAGGCGTCCCCCGGGTGACCTACATGCCCTTCCCGTTCGAAATCATTCAGACGCCGAAGGTGATCGTTTTCTCCTACGAATTCGCGCACGCCCGACGCCACGTGTTTACCGACGGCTCGCCCCATCCGGCCGGCTTTCCGGATTTCTGGATGGGAGACTCACGCGGCCGTTGGGAAGGCGACACATTGGTCGTGGATGTCACCAATCTGGATGAACGGACGTGGCTCGATCACGCCGGAAACTTTCACAGCGATGCTCTGCACGTGGTGGAACGCTACACTCCGATTGACGCCTCGCACCTCATGTACGAGGCGACACTCGAGGATCCAAAAGTGTTCTCGCGGCCCTGGAAGATCAGCATGCCGCTCTATCGCCGCATCGACAAGAACGTCAAGATCCTGGAGTACGAGTGCGTCTATTACCTCCAGGACAAAAGGTATAGCAACGCGAAACCCGTAGGAGTACCGCAATGAACGCCGTACTGTCCAGAATATCCGTCGCAACAGCCGTCCTCGCGTTCGTCGTGACGGCCGTTCCGCTGAACGGTCAAGAGAAGGCGGCGGCAAAGTACGTCGCTCCGCGCACGGCGGACAATCATCCCGACATGCAAGGCGCCTGGGCGCGTCGTGGCGTCGGCCTTCAAGAGGCCAATGCTCCGAGCACGCCGCTCGGCGATTTCGGGAGCACCGGTCAACCCTATCCCACGGTCTTCAACACCGGTGTCTTCACGACGCAAGATCGCTCCGTCCTCCAGGGGCGCCCGGCGGGCGTGATCGATCCGGCCGATCGTGTACTGCCGTGGCGGCCCGAAGCCGATGCCGCCCGTCGCGCGTTCATTCCCAAGATGATCCCTCCAGCCTCTCTTGCCTACGTTGAAAAGGCCGCACGCTGCGTGTTGCCTGGTCCTCTGGAGGCGGACGACAGGCATCCGTACCAAATCATCCAGCGCCCGGGGTATTTCGTGATGATGTACGAATACAACCATGTGACGCGGGTCATCCCAACCGACGGCCGCGCGCACGTGGGATCGAACATCCGACTCTTCATGGGAGATCCCGTCGGCCACTGGGAGGGCGAGACGCTGGTGGTCGATACCACCAACTTCAACGACAAGACGTCCTTGGGCCGCACCGTCCCGTACCATAGCGACGCTCTGCACACCGTTGAGCGCTTTACGAGGATCGATCCCAACATCCTCGACTACCAAATCACGATAGAAGATCCGAAGATGTTCACGCGACCCATCAAGATCGCCGGCACGTTTCAGGCAGCAGATCCGAAAACCGAGCTGATGGAGTTTGCGTGCGCCGAAGGCAGCCAAGTTCTTCCGAATGTCTTCGGCTTCGAGCTGGCGCCAGGCCGAGCGCAGGCCGGCAAGTGACGCGGGTCACCGAGAAGGCAGGAGATGTACCGATGAAGACCAGACTTTACTTACTGGTAGCCCTCGCTGCGCTGCTTGCGTTCCATCGTCCGGCCTTGGCGCATCATTCCTTTGCCGCCGAGTTCGACGCGAACAAGCCGGTGACGGTGAACGGAACGGTCAACAAGATGGATTGGGTGAATCCGCACTCCTGGATTTACGTTGACGTCAAAGGAGCTGACGGGACCGTAGTCACCTGGCGATTCGAGATGGGTCCCCCGAACGCCTTGCTGCGCATGGGTTGGAGGAAGGATTCAATCCCGCCGGGCACGGAGGTCAAAATCGAAGGCTACCGCGCCAAGTCCGGCCAGCCTGTCGCAAACGCGAAGACGGTCACGCTTCCCGATGGCCGAGAGCTGTTCTCCGGTGGCTCGACGCCGGGCGAAGCGGCCGCGGTGACCAAGCCCTGACGAAGGCCGGCGAGTGGCATGAGGCGATTACGCGCCAGGGATTAGCGTCCGTCTGGCAACGCCAACGCAATGATCGTTTGACCCGACGCGACGACCACGTACTGCTTGCCGTTGTGCATGAAGGACATCGGACCGGCTCGCAGCCCAGCTCCCGTCTGCAGACGCCACAGGTTCTTGCCGCTCGCCGCGTCGAATGCCATCACGTTGCCGTCTTCTTCACCCGCGAAGACGAGGCCTGATGCCGTGCTCAACGTTCCGCCGAACGACGGCCGTGGGTACTTGAATTCCCAACGCACAAGTCCGGATACCGGATCGATCGCACGGAGCGCACCGTAGCCAGGCTCGCCAGGAATCGTCTCGACCGCGCCGCCCCAATACAGGTGGCCCGGTACGAACTCCTGCGGGAATGCGTAGAACTTTGCGCACACCTCGCGTGTCGTGACATAGAACAACCCGGTCCCCGGATTGAACGACGGCGACATCCAGTTGGTGCCACCGCCCACGTCCGGACACGTCACGGTGCCCTCGGGCCCAATCCGGTTGGCTTCGAGCAGAATCGGCTTGCCGTCCTGCCCAACTTCCTGCGCCCAGGTCGTGCGGACAAATGGGCGTGCGCGAAGGAGCGCGCCGTTTGTCCGGTCCAGTGTGTAGAAGAAACCGTTGCGATTCGCCGTCATCAGCACCTTGCGCGGTGCTCCGTTGATGGTCAGGTCAGCGAGAATGGGCACCTGCACCGCGTCCCAGTCATGCACGTCGTGCGGCGTGAACTGATAGTGCCAGCGCAGCGTGCCGGTGTCGGCGTCGAGTGCGACCACCGAATCGGTGTACAGATTGTCGCCAGGACGAACGTCGCCGAGTGAATCCGGCGCCGGGTTGCCGGTTCCCCAGTACACGAGGTTGAGCGATGGATCGTAGGCGCCAGTCACCCACGTAGACCCGCCCCCTCGCCGCCAGGCGTCACCCGACCACGAGTTGCCGCCAGGTTGTCCTGGTTCGGGCACGGTCCAGAATCGCCACGCTTTCTTTCCGGTATTCGCATCGAACGCATCGATGAACCCGCGAATGCCGTACTCGGCTCCCGCGATCCCGACGATGACCTTGTCCTTGACGATGAGCGGCGCGACGGTCGCGGTATAGCTCTTCGTGTGATCGTCGATCTCGACGTCGAACAGCACGTTACCTGTCCTGGCGTCGAGAGACAGGAGGTGGGCGTCCAGCGTCGTCATGTACAGGCGATCGCCTTGGATGGCGAAGCCGCGGTTGACACGACCGCAGCAGATGTTCAGACGCTCAGGCAATTGCCGCCGGTAGTGCCAGATCTGGCGGCCGGTTCTTGCGTCGAGTGCCCAGGCGTGGTTGTCGGGTCCGGTCAAGTACATGATGCCGTCGACGACGAGTGGCGTCGCCTCGAGACGCCCGGCGACACCAGTCTGAAACATCCATTGCACGGCGAGTCTTCCGACGTTGGCCGGCGTAATCTGCGTCAACGGACTATGTCGCTGGGCACTGTCGTCGCCGGAATACGTCGTCCACTGGTTCGGGTCCCGCTGTTGCTGCGCCAGGACGGTTGAGAGACCAGCGCCCACCACACAGGTGAGCACGACACACGGCAACGCGAGGTGCAAGATGCGGCGTCTCATGGCTGCAAAGACCTGAGATAACGAATCACATCGTCGAGTTCAGCGTCGGTCAGTTGATCGGCGTTGTAGTCGGGCATCACAGAACGCGGTTCCCGGATAACCTCGCGCAAGTCACTGTGGTCGAAGGACAGGATCTTCTCGCTCGTGTCCATGATTTGCAGCGAGAACGGATCCTCGTTCTTGCGCACGCCTCGCAGGCGGCGTCCGTCTTTCGTGACGACAGTCAATGGCCAGTAGCCGTCGGTGAAAGACCTGCTCGGAGTGCGAATTTCGGTGATCAGCGCCGTCCGCGAACGCGTCGCGCCGATGCGTGTGAGATCGGGGCCCAGCCGTCCTCCGCGGCCGCGAACCATGTGGCACTTACTGCACGCCGCTCCTCCGAAGAACAGCGTCTCGCCGTTCTGGGCGTTGCCGCGCGCGTCTTCGGCCGATGCAGATGCACTCAATGTTCGCAGATATGCGATAACGGCCCAGACCTGATCCGGCGTGGCATCGGCGTTCTGCGCGCCGGGCATGTCGGTTCCGGGAATGCCCTGCATGATGGTCCGGAACAACTGCGCGTCGGTTCCGCCGCGTGACCATTGACCGGTCGTGAGATCGGGTCCCCGCACACCCTTCGCATTGAGACCGTGACAGCTCGCGCACGAGGATCTGAAGAGCTGAAGGCCCTGGCCGATCGCCTGGGCGTTTCCCTGAAATGGGTTGGTGGGCTCACCCTGTTGTGCGCGAGGTGCGCTCGTCACCAGGACGATCGCGAACGTCAATGTCCACCAGGTCAGAGTGCGCATGACTGCCTCTCTGTTGCCGACGCGGTGCACTGTGGAGAGCCGGAAGGATATCACTGAGTCAGTCGTTCGAGGCGGGTCTAAATAAAGACCCGCCTCAACCTGACCGTGACCTGGCTAACGTGCGGTGGGGCCTGCCTGCGTCGGCATCGCGAAGATGAACCGGTCGCCGTCCTTGCTGACGTTCTTCCACTGCATCGGGTTACCTGGCAGAGGACCCGGCAGGCTGAACAGAAGCCGTGGAGCTCCCGCTTTGAACGTCGGAGTCGTCGTGACCTCGACGGCCATGACTTCCCAGTTGCGGGTCATGAAATAAAGTTCCTTCCCGTCCTGCCGCCACGTGATCATGCCGATGGAGCCATCCTTCGACACCTGCACCGCGTTGCCCGGGCCTGGCGCATCAGGCTTGCTGGCATCGAACGGGCGCACGTACACCTCACCGCGATCTACGTCGGCTTCATTCGAGAGAAAGGCCAGGTAACGATTGTCAGGAGAGAAGCGTCCCTGCCCGGCGTCGTAGTCCTCGCGCAGCCAGTCGATCTCTTTCCGCTCCAACCCCTTCTTATCGTCGCCAATCGGCACGACGACGATGACGCCGGTGAAGAACGTCAGGAACTTTCCGTCAGGCGACCAGTCGGTGAGGACCATTCCTGCTCCGGGGGTGTACTGGAACAGGAGCTCGGGTTCACCGGTTCCGTCCGCCGCTTTCCGATAGATGCCGGAGAAGCCGTCTTTGGTCGACACATAGGCCACCTGCTTGCCATCGGGAGACCAGATCGGCGCGTTCTGCGGATAGACGTCGTTGGTGATCGGCGTTCCCTTGCCGCTCGCGAGATCGATCGTCCAGATGTCGACGTTGCCGCTCTGTGGGTCGTTTCGCATGACGACCGCACGCGTTCCGTCGGGAGAGAGATTGGGCTGGTTGTAGAAACCAGGTTGACCGATCGTGCTGAGCACCTTCCCCTGCCGATCGAACATCGTCAACTGCCGCAGTTGCGGACGAGGAACAGCGATCACGAATCGCTCGCCGTCGCGACTAACGCTGGCGTTTCCCGGCCCGATAGCAGAGACGATGTCAGCGGACGGGCGGAATAGTAACGTCGGCTTGCCGAACGCCGCCGTCGAACCGCCGCCCACCTCCACGGCCATGATCGCCCGGTCAGCTGCCAGGTAATAGAGTTCCTTGCCGTCGCGTCGCCAGAACACCATACCGGTGCCACCTTGATCGGAGATCTGAACTGGTGTGGCTGGTGAGGTAGCGTTCGGATCGAATCGGATGGCGTAGACTTCGAAGCGCCCGGCTTCATTGGACGTAAACGTCATGAAGCGGTTGTCTGGCGAGAGACGCGGACCCTGTAATTGCGATTTGTTGCGGAGGACCTCGATTGGCTTGCGCTCTCCCTGCACGTTCAACGGCAGCGCGTACAAACCACCTCCCGAAAGATCGGTCGAGAAGTACGTCAGATGGCTTCCATCCTGAGACCAGTCGGTCAGCGTCATCGGCGCGGAGTTCTTGAACAGGAGCTCTTCGCTGCCCTGGCCGTTCGACGCCTTTCGGTAGAGACCGAAATAACCATCACGCAACGCAACGTAAGCGACCTGGCTTCCGTCCGGCGACCACGCCGGCGAATTGGCTCCCTCGCGCGATTTGCTGGACGTGATCTGAATGCCTTTGGCGGTGGCGACGTCGATGACCCAGAGATCGTTCGTCTCTTTGTCCAGGTCCGGTTTGATCACCGCCACGCGTTTCGTGTCCGGTGAAAAAACAGGCTGGTTGTAGAGGTCCCGTGGTCCAACCACGCCGACAGCCTGACCCTGTCGATCGAACAAGGTCAGCTGGCGGGACTGCGTCTCCATGATTTGCGAGATGATGCGAGCTCGCTCGACGGGATCGCGCGGAAGCTGAGCCTCGCTGCTGAGCGGCGCCAGCAGCAGGACGGCGACGGTGATCGAACTCAACAATTTTGCGGACATGCCGACACCACCTTCCCATCAGGCAACGAGAGCGTGCGCAGGAGTCCGGCGTTGGACCCATCACGGGCGCGGCTGACCTCTGCCGTGACGACCTTGCCGATCGCCTGTTCCACGTCGACCTTGTTGATGTCTCGTGTGCGGAAGAAATTCGGGGGAGGTCCCTCGATCGACCAGGGTTGCACCTTGTCGCCGACCTTGGCGTCGACGTAGACGAATATGTGCGGATTTCTCCAGTCCATCTTGGTAAGCGTGCCGGTCAGCGTCACTCGATCCTTGAAATCGAACAGGGCTGACATGTTGTGATGCGCCCATGCGGACCCGGCAAGCAGCAATGCTGCGAGCGCAAAGACGGTGGTTCTGTGGTTCATGAACGCCCTCCTGCTGCCCAATACGGTGTTGACGGCGGGAAGTTCTCGTCAAAGGACGTGCCATAGCCTTGCTGCAGCCGGAAGGCGGGACACCGCGAGCAAATCGGCGGTTTACGCTGCCGTGATGCGTGGACCTGTTCGATCGTGGGACGGAGTCGTCCGGCCTCGCGCGACAGGAACAGATGTTAGTGTCCGGCTTTAGCCGGGCTCTCACGCGTCATGCGCGGGAAGCGGAGTTGGCGTTCACGATTCACTGCCTGACACCCATAGACACCCGACGGCTCGTTCACGATTCACTGCCTGACACCCGACCGCTCGACTACCATGACCTCGGTATGACGGCGACGTCCGGACCGCATCAGCGGCTGGCCAGCTACACATTCTGGGTTCTGGTCCTTTACTCACCCATCGAGACGTGGGCGTCATGGCCCGAGCTCTACTCCCCTTACTATCTCGTCGACCTCATCGCGATGGTCCTGTTGACGCTCGGCGTTCTGAGATCGCGACAGCGCCGTGCCTTGCCCGCGCTGGGATTGCTGACCGGTGGATGGGGATGGCTGGGCGCCAACGGATGGCGAGCAACCGCCGATCGCTTCGAGGCGCTGAGGGCGGGTGAGTCGCTCGAGTTTGGCGCGGCCGAGATGTGCTTCGTTGTCTGCGGGACGGTCGCGGCGATCGTGGGCCTGGCGTGGTCGCTGCGCGCCATCGCGGGCCTGGCGCGCGATCAACCCGTACATTCACGATTCACCGCCTGACACCGACGGGCGTTCACGATTCACTGCCTGACACCCGACGTTCACGCGGTCATGATTGCGGTCACGGTAGTGCGATAGGCGACTTCCTCGTAGGCGCCCAGCATGTCCTGGAGCGGAACGACGCGCGTGACGAGCGACTTGGCGTCGTAGCGGCCGCTGTCGAGCATCGCGACGAAACGGGGGATGTCGCGCATCGGGTTGGCGCCGCCGGCCTGGCCGCCCGAGTGTGAGATCCCGCCGATGGCAAACAAGAACGCCGGCAGCGCGATCGTACCGCGCACGAGGCCCGTGGTGATGACGTGACCGCCCGCGTTGCACATCTGATAGGCCTGCTGCATCGGCAGAATGCCGGTCGGATCGGGGCCCGCTTCGAGTTTGGGTCGAACGAATTCAGCGCCCGCTGCCTCGACGACGAGATCGGCGCCGGCGCCGCTGCGCCGGCCTCCTGAATCGCGACCGCCGCTCCACGCGCGGCTGGTGGGTCCATTCGAAAGGCTACGCACGCGTTCGATGATGCCGTCGCCTTCAGCGTTCGGATCGAGCACGTGCGTGGCACCGATCTTCATGGCCAGCTCGCGTCTCGTCCTGATTGGATCGATGGCGATGATCGTCGAGGCGCCGGCGATCCTGGCTCCTTGAACGGCACTCAGCCCCAGCGGTCCGCACCCAACCACCGCGACCACAGATCCCGGCGCAACCACCGCAAGCGTTCCAGACGTCGTCGCCCCCAGTCCCGCGACGCTCACGCAGCTCAGGACCATGCCGAGGTCCACGGCAGTGGCCTTTGTGACGACGGGCACGACCCACTCTTCGGGCGTGATCATCAATTCGGCAAGACCGCCGATGTGCGAGTTCGAGTACACGGGAGTGCCATCACGCAGATCGGCCACCGGCGCGAGATCTCCCGCGAGGTTACGACCGAGCAGTTGACACACGTCCGCGCGACCGCGCAGGCAGTGATAGCAGGAACCGCACTGCGGCGTGCCCGATACACATACGCGATCGCCGACCTGGACCCTTCGCACTTCGGGACCGACTGCCTCGACCATGCCCACACCGCCGTGACCCTGTATGAGCGCCATGTCGTTCGTGTTGGCCCCGGCCAGGCCAGCGTTGACAGGAGTGGCTGCCCCGGTTGTGGGAGGAGCCGGCTGAATGCCGAGAACCGCGCCGACGTTCGAGTAGCACAGGTTGCAGGCCTCAGTGCGGACGACGACCTGGCGGCCGGTGACCGGGCGTAGTCGCACATCCTGCAGCGTGGTTCGTCCGCGGCCCGTCCCGAGTGAAATCCATGCGCGAAACGTTCGTGCAGTCACCACGGCTGGCGCCTGGCCGAAGGTCGTGGCATTCTGCGAGGCGAGGGCAGCGCTCGCCACCGCGGCAGCACTTTTCTTGAACAGTCGCCGGCGTGAGAGCGATCTCGTCATGGCGTCAGATCCCCTGAAGGGCTCAATATATACGAGCCGATGCGTGGCGCCATTCTCGTCGCAACCTTCCTGGCCGTGATTGTGTTGGTCTCGGATGTCGGCCATGCCAGACAGTCAGCCGTGGCCATTCCGGACACGCCGCTCAGGTTTGGCGCGTTCTCCGCGCAGTTCCGCGGCGACGGCACGTTCTCCCTTGCGGGTGAGGGCTGGCCGTCGATGCAGGGAACCTGGACGATCAACGGCGCCGAGATCGTATTGCGCCTCGCCGGCGCGCCTGCCGAGTGCGCTGACGCCGCGCGCTACACGGTTGCTGTCGACGGACGACATCTGACCTTCGCGCTCGTGAACGACACGTGCATCGAGCGCCGAATGATTCTCGATCGCAGTGAGTGGCGTCCGGCAGGCGAGACGGTCGTCGTACCCGAACGTCGCATCGTGCTCACGGCCGAACCGAGACGCGGGCCGTTGCCAGGTACTCCCGTGTCGACGTCGACCGGCCAGTGGCCCTCATTCCGTGGACCGCAGGCGTCCGGCGTGGCGGACGGGCAGCGGCTGCCGGACACATGGGACGGAGCGAGCAGAAAGAACATTTTGTGGCGCACGCCGATCCCGGGCCTCGCTCATTCCAGCCCGATCGTGTGGGGCAATACGGTGTTCGTCACGACCGCCATCAGCAGCCGGAAGGATGCGACGTTCAAACCCGGGCTCTACGGCGACGGTGATGCCTCGGACGATCGCTCGATCCACAAGTGGGTGCTGTACGCGCTCGACAAGCGCACGGGCCGGATACGTTGGGAGCGTGTGGCGCGCGAAGGAGCTCCTCGCAACAAGCGACACATCAAGTCCACCTATGCGAGCGCAACTCCCGTCACCGACGGTCGAATCGTCGTGGCCTGGTTCGGCTCCGAGGGTGTGCACGCGTTCGACATCAACGGCACGCCGTTGTGGCATGTGGACCTGGGCCGCGTCGACATGGGTGCCTATGACATCCCGACCTACGAATGGGGCCCCGCCAGCTCGCCCATCATCTGGAACGGTCTCGTCATCCTGCAGTGCGATACGCAGACGGACTCATTCATGCTCGCGCTCGATGTCGAAACCGGTAAAACGGTGTGGAAGACGATGCGCGAGGAGCTGCCGTCGTGGGGAACACCGACTGTCGCAATGACGGCCGCGGGGCCGGAACTCGTGACCAATGCCTCGAATTTCATCCGCGGCTACGACGCGCGCACCGGAGACGAGTTGTGGCGGCTTGGTGGCTCCTCGAAGATCACGGCGCCCACGCCAATCTTCGCCGACGATCTCATCGTCGTCGCCAGTGGCCGCGCCCCGGAGCGTCCGCTCTTTGTTGTGAAGCCGGGATCCCGCGGTGACCTCACCCTTGCGAGAGATAAGACGAGCAGCGACGCCATCGCATGGAGCCGTTCGGGCCGGGGCTCCTATATGCCGACGCCGCTCGCTTACAGGGGACTGCTTTACCTGCTGGCGAACAACGGTGTCTTCGACGCCTACGACCTGAAGACGGGCAGGGAGATCTATCGTCAACGACTGCCGCTGGTCGGCAGTGGATTCAGTGCCTCGCCTGTGGCAGCCGATGGAAAAATCTATCTGTCCAACGAGGACGGCGACATGCTGGTCGTTCGCGCCGGCGAGAAGTTCGAGCACATCGCCACGAACTCGATCGGCGAGCTGCTGATGGCGACGCCGGCCCTCTCCGAGGGCGTCATGTATGTCCGCGGCGCTGCGAGTCTGTTCGCGATTGGCAACAGACCGTAATGTCCCCCGGAAGCTGGAACTTGGAACCGGGAACGGCAGTGGACATCAACGACGTCGTCGTGTACAAGGTGCCGACATGCGTTTCCGAGCCTTCTTGTTCGCGGTCGCCGGCGTTATTGGCCTTCTTGCGCCGGCCAACAGCCAGATCCTGACCGTGGATCATCCTGGACAGTACACCCAGGACGACATCGCACGCGGCGGCCTCTCTTACAACGCGCAATGCTTCCAATGCCACGGGCGCGATGGCGACCAGATTTCGGGCATCGATCTTCGGCGTGGTCTGTTCCGGCGCTCGCAGTCCGATGAGGATCTGGCGCAGACGATCACACGCGGCACCCCGGGCGGGATGCCGGCATTCAAACTCGACCCCGCCGAGCTCACCGGCATCGTCGCCTTCATTCGCGCCGGGTTCGACACGAGCGCGTCGGTGAGGGTTGGAGACGCCGCTCGGGGGCGCGCAGTCTTCCAGGGCAAAGGCGAATGCGCCTCGTGTCATCGTGTGGCCGGACAGGGTCCGCGCGTGGCTCCCGATTTGAGCGATATCGGAATCGCTCGCGCGCCGGCTGTGCTCGAACGCTCAGTCCGCGATCCTGCCTCGGCCTTGCTTCCGATCAACCGCCCCGTCCGGATCGTGATGCGTGATGGAAGAACGATCCGCGGACGCCGATTGAACGAAGACACCCACACCGTGCAGCTCATCGACGAGAAAGAGCGGCTGGTGTCGATCGTCAAGAAGGACGTGCGATCGTTCGACGTCGCGAAGGAGTCGGCGATGCCGGCCTACGCGGGGAAGTTGAGCAACGACGAGATCGCCGATGTCGTGGCGTATCTGCTGACGCTGCGTCGCCAGTAGAAGACACCGGGTGTGATTTCCGGTCGCCTTAGGTTGGAAATCACACCCGGTGTCATTTCTGAGGATGGTGTATGACACGACATGTAGCGCTGAGCGCTTTGTTGATCGTGACGGCGTTGTCGACTATCGACGCGCAGGTGACCTCCGATCGTTTGCTGAAGGCGGCGGACGAGCCGCAGAACTGGATCACGTACTCCGGCGGCTACGCCGGCCACCGTCACAGCCAACTGACGCAGATCACGCCTGCCAACGTCAAGAACCTCGAGCTCAAATGGATCCTGCCAAACCAGGTGTTCGGTGCGTGGCAGTCCACGCCCATCGTCGTTGACGGGATCATGTACGTCACGCAGCGACCCAACGATGTCCTGGCGGTCGATGCAAAAACGGGCCGAGTCTTCTGGCAATACCGCTATACCGTTTCTCCAGACGCGCGCGTATGCTGTGGCGCCAACAACCGCGGAGTCGCGATTCTCGGCGACACGCTCTACATGGGCACGCTCGATGCGCATCTCGTCGCGATCGATCGGACGACGGGACGCTCGCTGTGGGACGTCACTGTCGGTGATCCCAAGCTTGGCTACTCGATCACGATGGCGCCACTCGTCGTCAAGGACAAGGTGCTCGTGGGATCGGGTGGCGGCGAGTACGGTATTCGCGGTTTCATTGCCGCGTTCGACGCCAAAACGGGGAAGGAACTCTGGCGCGTGTATACGATTCCTGGGCCGGGGGAGAAGGGCAACGAGTCGTGGTCCGGTGATTCCTGGAAATCAGGAGGAGCCTCTGTCTGGGTGACGCCCTCCTATGATCCGGCGCTCAACCTGACGTACTGGGGCGTCGGCAATCCCGGCCCCGACTTCAATCCTGCCCAGCGCATGGGCGACAACCTGTACACAGATTCCGTCCTGGCGCTCGATCCCGACACCGGGGCACTCAAGTGGTACTTCCAGTTCTCGCCGCACGATCCCTACGATTACGACTCCGTCCAGATCGGCGTGCTCGCCGATATCAATTGGAAGGGCACACCCACGAAAGCGATCCTCTGGGGCAATCGAAACGGTTTCTTCTACGTGCTCGATCGCACGAACGGAAAGTTTCTTTCAGCGACGCCGTTCGTGAAAGTCAACTGGGCGAGCGGCATCGACGACAAGGGACGGCCCATTCCGACGCCACAACCTGAAGGGCAACCAACGTGGCCGGGTGTGCAAGGCGGCACCAACTGGTACTCACCGTCCTATAGCCCTCGCACGGGGCTGTTCTACCTCTCGGCCTGGGACGGTTACGCGTCGATCTTCAAGCCTGAGAGCTCGCAGTACGTTCCAGGACGCAATTTCCTGGGTGGTGGCGCAACACCGTACGCGGGCGTGACGGGTGCGCCGGGTGTGCGGGTTGGTCGTGCGACGCCGATCAACACGTGGACAGATGCGGCCGGCAATGGCGCTGTGATCGCCATCGACCCACTGACTGGCCAGAAGAAATGGACGTTCAAGCAGTTCGATGTCACCGACAGCGGCAACCTCACGACCGCCACTGATCTTCTGTTCACCGGCGGGCGCGAGGGATACTTCTATGCGCTCGACGCGCGCACCGGGGCCGAGCTGTGGAAGGCGAGCCTCGGCGGTCAGATCGCTAACGGGCCCATGACGTACTCGGTCGATGGAAAGCAGTACGTCGCGGTGATATCGGGCAACTCGCTCATCGCTTTTGCGCTACGCGATTGACCTCACTCGCGCTTGCGGGGTGCATTCCGCAATACTTGTCGGAGCGTTGGCCGAGCGGGTGAGACGGAGCTTCGAGTTCATGCGCCCCCGAACGGCGGCGTCAGACTTCCTAGCTTCGGACACGTCGCTGCATCGCGAATGACGCCAGATACAAGGATGCTGCCGGAACGATCCCGAAAACAAAGACCATCACACCGTCCACACCGCTTGCACCAGCCGACATGACCGCGAACGCGACCACATGAACAATGGCGGCAATTTTCAAGGCGCGGTTCCGAGTAAGCGTTCGAACCCAGTGGTGAATGGGTAGCCTTAGCAGCACGACGGCATTCAGCACGAAGAGCAGACTGCCAAGAACTGTGGGAATGCCAACCTCCGTCATGAGCATGCTGCCGAGCATGACAAAGAGCACGACGGCACCGGCAAAGAGGGCGTAAATGCTGGACAACACAGCGTAGATCTTTCCGCCTGGTTCGTCCGGAGGCCATTTGCCGCCAAGCGCCGTAATGGTGGAGCCTGTCAGGTCCCAGACGTCGGCATTGAGTCGGCTCGTCCTCACGTCTACCGCATTCATTCTCGCCAAAGGGCGCAGTTCCTCCGGCAGGCTCTCTAAAGCGGGCATGCTGGCTCCGTCCAACAGGACCGGGATGACTCTGACGCCTCGCCGAATCGCGGTTGCAACCTCCACTCGCACCCAATCCTGCGGGTCGTGAATGCGCGTTTGACCGGCGCCGTCTTCGCCGGCCCACCTCTTCCCAATCAATGCCAGCAGCACGTCACACTGATCGACGGCCGACTCCAACTGCTTGACGAAGTCGGCACCCGGTGCAATTCCCAGCACGTCCATGAACACATGGTTCTTGGGGAGATGTTCGACAAGTCGGTCGGAAATGGCATGGGAGAAGCCCGCCGCATCGTCTCGACGGTAGCTGATGAAGACTCGTCCCTTGGTCATGGTTTGCGAACCCGTCCGGCGCAATTGTCCTGGGAGGCCGACTCACGGTCAACTCTCTGTGCGCTGGCGTCTGCGCGTAGAGCTCACGCTGTCGAGAAAACCGCTCACTTCAGAACGACACTTGCGCCCCGAGCTTGAGCAGCCTGCTGGCACGATCGCCTGCGGCCGCGCCCATGCGGCGCCGTCGGTGCCATACGCCCCGTTCATCCTGAGCACGTTGTTCGAGTTGAACAGGTTGTCGAAATCCAACATCCCGCGCAGTCGCACCGACCTCAAAGTGATGCGCTTGGCGATCCGCATGTCGAACTGGTTGGTGCGCCCTGGATAGAGCGTGCCCGCCTCGACGACATTGATCGCGACGTTACCGCCCGATGAAAGAGGACGACCGAGCGATGGCTGGATCTAAGCGTTGGGCCACGTAGTTGGCGGGCAGGCCGAAGTAGTTGTAATCGAAGTCCTCACCGAGGAGGAACGCGACCGCGTGAGCGAAGGCGCCCCGTTTTGGACAGCGGTGCTGAAGGAAGTAGTGGTGCTGTTCGATCGATCCTCGACGACCACTGGACAGGTTCTGATAGTGGGGAAGGCGTCGAAGAAAAGGCGCAACACGGTTTCTGATGGTTCCTGTAAGCGTCCTGCCATACACTGATTCCCCCTTGCGCTGAATCAAGCGCTCACCCAGGATTCGCAACGTGAGGTTGACCACCGGCGCACGCCTCGGTCCGTATCACGTGCTCGGGCTCCTCGGGGCCGGCGGCATGGGCGAGGTCTACAAGGCGCGGGACGTCCGTCTCGATCGCACGGTCGCCATCAAGGTTCTGTCCCGGGAGTTCGCTGCCAACCGCGACCGGCGAGAGCGGTTCGAGCGTGAAGCGCGCGCCGTCGCGGCGCTCAATCATCCGAACATCTGCGATCTGCACGATGTCGGCGAGGCCCCGGACCCGGAGGCGCAGGGCTCGCAGACGGATTCAATTCCGTTCCTGGTCATGGAGTACCTCGAGGGGCAGACGCTCGCCGACCGCCTCGTCAGAGGTCCCTTGCCGATTCGAGAAGTTCTGCGCCATGCGATCGAGCTCGCCAGCGCCCTCGATCACGCGCATCAGCAGGGTCTCGTCCACCGTGATCTCAAGCCTGGCAACGTGATGCTGACCAGGGACGGCGCGAAGCTGCTCGACTTCGGCCTCGCGAAACTGCGGCCGGCTCCCGACCTCATCTCCCTCCCCACGATCTCCCCGGAGGATCCGCTCACCGTGGAGAAAGCGCTCCTCGGCACATTTCCGTACATGTCGCCGGAACAACTGGCCGGGCGCGATACCGACGCGCGCAGCGATCTCTTCGCGTTTGGCGCGATGCTCTACGAGATGGCGAGCGGGCGTCGAGCCTTCGAGGGATCGACAACGGCGACGCTGATCGGCGCGATCCTCCACACTGATCCTCCTCCGCTGTCTTCCGTCGAGCCGCTGACGCCGCCGGCGTTGGATCGTGTGGTCTCGCGCTGCCTCGCCAAGGATCCCGAGAACCGCTGGCAGACCGCGCGCGATCTGATGCTGGAGTTGAAGTGGATCGCCGAGCACGCGCAGCAGTCGTTGACCCCTGTCGCGCGTCCGGTTCGGAAGACCTGGAAGGTCGGTCTGCTTGCCGCTGCAGTGCTGGCAATTCTCGCCACCGTGGTGACTGCATTCAACGTCGCATACGCGCGCCGCGGCCCGACCGGCGCGGCCATGATGCGCCTGACGTTTTCGCCGCCCGAGGGACTGACGCTGGCCGACCTCGACATCGGTGGGCCGGTCATGATCTCACCGGACGGACGGCAACTGGCCTTCGTGGCAACCGGGCAGGACGGCAGGCAACTGCTCTGGGTCCGTCCGCTCGAGTCGCTCGACGCGCGTGCGCTGCCGGAGACCGATGGCGCGGTCCTCCCGTTCTGGTCGCCGGACAGCGAGTCCCTTGGCTTCTTCTCGCAGGGGAAACTCAAGAGGATCCAGATCGACGGCCCGGCCCCCCAAACGCTGTGCGATGCCATTCTGCCGCGCGGAGGCACGTGGAGCCGCCACGGTGAAATTCTCTTCGCAGCCAACGTCGCCCGCGCGTTGTACCGGATTCCCGCCGCTGGGGGCATCGCCGTGCCGCTCCCGGCCGACGGCTTCAATACGGAGCGACATTGGCCGGTGTTCCTCCCGGACGGCCGTCACTACGTGTACTTCGCCCGGCCGCAGCAGTGGGGCATATTCATCGCTACGCTCGATTCCTCCGACGTGAGGCTCCTGTTGAGTGACTACGTCAGCGTCGATTACGCGCCGGGATATCTCCTGGGTCTCGTTGGATCATCGAGAAGCACGAGAGCCGGCACGTTGATGGCCCATCCTTCGATCCCGCACGCCTCGAGCTGATCGCTGAACCCTCACCAGTGGCAGAACGGATCGAGTATGTGGACGGGATAGCCCGCGGGGCGTTCTCGGTATCCGAGAACGGGACCCTCGTCTACGCGACCATGAAGATGCCGACGACGCCGTTGACCTGGTTCGATCGAGACGGACGCTCGATTGGCAATGTCGGAGGGTCCGTCTCCTACATAGGTCCTTCGCTCTCTCCTGACGAAATGACTGTTGCCGCCGAACGGCTCGATCCCGACACACGGGCGAGCGATTTGTGGTTGATCGACACCGCACGAGGCGTGTCCTCACGATTGACGTCGGATCCGGCTGGAGATTGGAAAGCCACCTGGTCGCCCCAAGGCGATCGGATCGTTTTCGCATCGCCGCGAGGTTCGCCGCCCAACCTGTATCAGAAGCACGTAAGCGGAAGCGGCATGGAGGAGCGGCTGATCACGTCGTCCGACAATTCGCAGCCCAGCGACTGGTCTCCCGATGGCCGATTCATCGCCTACGCCAGCCAGCATCCGACCAGCCAGTGGGATCTGTGGCTCCTCCCGATGTCCATCGCACCGGAAACAGACCGTAAACCGGTTTCCTACCTGCAATCGAAGTTCAACGAGAACCTCGGACAGTTTTCGCCAAACGGACGGTGGCTGGCGTACGTCTCCGATGAGTCCGGCATCAACGAGGTGTACGTCGGGACGTTGCCCAAATTCACGTTCGCGCGGCAGATCTCGGCCAACGGCGGCAGCCGGCCGAGATGGCGCGCGAATGGACGCGAGCTTTTCTATGTCGCCGCCGATGGAACGTTGATGGCGGTGAGCGTGAAGCCCGGGGACAACTTCGAGGCAAGCGCACCAGTCGTGCTGTTCAAGACGGGGATTCCACGGACCGGGGTCAGCGGCTCATACGTGTATACGCTGGACTATGCCGTGGCGCGTGACGGCCAGCGCTTCTTGATCAGCACCGCCAACGGCCAGTCCACTGCTTCGACGAACGTCATCCTCAACTGGACCGCGGCACTCGCCCCGCGGTGACAGCGTTCAGAAGTCCACGCGGATCCCCAGTTGCACTTCGCGCGGCGCGGCCGCGTCGGTTGGTCTGCCGAAGGTCGTGCTTCGCGCCACGCCGTCGAACGCAATCCAGTTGCTGTGGTTGAACAGGTTGAACACCTCGGCGATGAGCTCGATCCGCCGGGCGCCGAACCCGAACGCCTTCGAGAGGCGGGCGTCGACCTGCCAGGAGTCGCCGCCTCTCGCCGAGTTGCGCGACACGCCGGCGGGCCGATCGGTTCGAGACCCATCCCTGTTGTTGTCGTCGCCGGTGGTCACGTTGTACGGCAGCGCGCTGCGAGCGGTCAGGATCGACGTCAGACGAACGCCGAGTCCCAGGTCTACGTTCGCGCTCCCCGCCAGGCGGTGTCGTGCGTCGCTCGCGCTGGGACCCCATTCGGCGGCCCAGTCACGTTGGTCCTGTGGCACGAAGTCCCAGTCTTCGGTGTCGCGCTCGGCGCGCGACAGCGTGTAAGCGACGGCGTATGAGTAGTGGCGCGAATGCGGCTTCTGCACGCCTATGAGAAGGGCGCGATACGAGGACCGGCCCTCGGTCTCACGCACGGTGATCTGCTGGAAATTGGAGTCGGGCCGTGTGCGCAGCGGGTCGTCGAGATTGGGGTAGTTGCCGTCGCTCAGCCGCAACAGGTTGCGCCCGCGCGCCCAGACCGCGTCCGCCGTCATCGAGAGCGGACCGCGGACGTGACGGAGGCCGACGCTGGCTTGCTCCGTATACGGTGTCCTGATTGAATCTGCGAACCGCCTGCCGTTTGGCGCGACGCTTGTCGGAGCTCCGGCCCGATTCGGGTTGAAGCCGTACGGGTCCGGATAACCCGGATTGTCCACCTGTGTGCGAAACACCTGGCTGCCTCTGATCGTGTTGACGAGCGCCATGAACAGAACCGCATCGTAGTAGACGCCGTAGTTGCCGCGGATTGTGGTTCTGCCGTCGCGCGATGGATCGAAGGCCACGCCGATGCGCGGCGCGATGTTATCGGCATCGCGTGCCACACGAACGGCGTCCTCGTAATCCCAGCGGACTCCAAGGTTCAATGTCAGGCGCGATGCCGGTTGCCACTGGTCCTGAAAGAAAACCGTATACAACTGCGAGCTCACATCGTAGAAGGGCTCTCCGCCGTTGCGCTGGTACTGCCGAGGGTACGTCGCGCGGTCCGCCGCGGCGAACGGACGGTCCACCGTGAAGGTCCATGTGCCGTCGAAGTTGGCAGGCTGGAACCCGTTGATGTCGATCGCGGACGCATCGACACCGCCCTTGAACGCGTGGTCGCCCAACCTGTCGGATACCAGATACGTCAGCGTGTTGGCGAACTGCCAGCGCCGCTCGGTGCGACGTTCGGGCGCGAGATTGGCCTTCCCCAGGAAGAGCCCGGGGTAGTCATACGTCTCGCACCCGGGACAGTATGCGTCTACGTTGGTGTCTTCCATCCGTCGTGCGAACTGGAATCGAAATTCGTTCAAGCCCCTCGCGCCGAGCACGTGATTGTCGAGCACTGCGAGATCGCCGTCGTCAATGGTACGGTCCAGGCGCCGCTCGGGCGCGGACAGGCCAGGCAGCCGGTCGATCGACACGTTGGTCACCGTGGTCCGGTCCAGCCGTGACCGCATGATCAGCGTGTTCGCCGTGCCGAGGACGATATCGCCTCGAGCAAAGAGCTGAGGCCTGCGACGCTCCGCGGGAAGGTGGGTAGGCGCGCCGGGCCGGAACACCTGCAGAACGCCAGACGTCACGATATTCTCGCTGTCCCGCCGCGTGTGCTCCACGGAGCCAAAGAAGAATGCGCGGTTACGGACGACCGCTCCGCCGAAGAACCCTCCCAGGATCTGCTGTTCCAGCCTGGTCTTTTCGTCGGGTGGATTCGTCAAGCGCGCTGCCGCGCTCGTGGCATTCCAGCCGTCGTCGCGGTGGTAGTAGACCACGCGGCCGGCTGGCTCGTTGATGCCGGATTTGGTCAGCACGCTGATAACGGCGCCGGCGGCATGACCGTACTCCGCGCTGAAACTGTTCGACAATACGACGAACTCTTTCACGCTATCGAGCGACACGCCGCTGCGCGCGTTCGACGTCAGATGGTCGTCGAGGCTCAAGCCGTCGACGAGCACCGCATTGTTACGGCCGATCATGCCCGACGTTACGACCGTCGTGTTGATGGGATTCGCCAGGATTCCCGGGGTCAGGAGGGCGAGGTTCGCGAAGTCCCGCGCAGCGACAGGCAGTTCGTCGATCTCCTTCGTGGTGAACGTGCGGCCCAACGCAGTTTTGGAGATCGCCGCAAATGGGATGACGCCCGCTACTGTCTCGCGGATGGTGACGCCTTCGACCTCGAGAACCACGTCGTGCTCGGCCTCCGCGCTGATCGTCAGCTGGACGTTGGACCGAACGTCGGTAACGAACCCCGCTAACGCGGTCTGCATTTCGTATTGCCCCGGAGGTAGCCCTACCAGGCGAAAGTTGCCAGTGCCATCGGAGAGGACAGCCCGCACCTGGCCGGTGTCGAGGTTCTTCAGAGTGATGGTGGCGCCAGGGATCACGCCTCGCTGCTCGTCGTACACAGTTCCGTAAACGGCGGCGAGCGTTGACTGTGCGATCGCCAGACACGGCACGAGCAGGATGGCGCCGGCCACCAGTAACCCGCGCCATGCGGCTCCGTTTCGCAAAGGCGATATTGAGGTGGACGAGAGACGCGATTCTATAGTGCCGTTGGCCGAGCGTCGAGGGGTTTCCTGGCGTTTCATCGAAGCTAGCGAGGCTCCGCCTCGGACCGACCAGCATCTGGGCTCCGCCTCGCAAGCGCAGCATCTTCTTGCCCGCGCTCTGCGCGGGCGAGCCGTCTAGACCGGCGGAAAACTTGACTCATTTGTCAGCAATCCAGCCGGTCAAGCCGGCTAGCGCGCGGAACTATGAGCCCGTGCGGGGTCGGAAGTCCCGGCGAATTTCCTGGAAAGTTCCTGTCTTTTTGGAGAAGGAGCCTCACAGCGAGAGACCGCGATGTTGTACCCTGCTCCCGCAAAAAGTTCGTAACCCGTGAAGTGCGATGCAGGTCCACTTCGGTGAGTTCACGCTCGATACCGACCGGCGCCAGCTGCTCAAGGGTGACGTCCAACGGCATCTGTCCCCGAAGGCCTACGAGCTGCTCCGTCTGCTCATCGACAACCGGCCTAGGGCCCTCTCGAAGGCGGAGCTGCACGAGCGTTTGTGGCCTGCCACCTTTGTCTCCGAGTCAACCCTCAGCAGCCTCGTCGCGGAGGTGCGCGACGGCCTCGACGAGAAGGCGGAGAGCGCCCACTTCGTGCGAACCGCTCACCGGTTTGGATATGCGTTTGCCGGAACGGCCACGATCTCGGGATCGCGTGTGCCGTCGGCGGAAGAACGTGCGCGATGCTGGATCGTCTGGGAGCACGGGCAGGTGTCATTAAGAGAAGGTGAACATCTGCTGGGCCGCGATGCCGACGTCTCTGTATGGCTCGAGTCGCCGACCGTCTCGCGGCATCACGCAAGGATTCGCGTGTCGGACGGTGCAGCGACAATCGAAGATCTCGCGAGCAAGAACGGTACGTACCTCCGCGGTGAGCGCATCTCGACCCCCGCGCCGCTCGTTGACGGCGACGAGATCCGATTGGGCTCGATGCCGGTGACGATTCGGCTCTTGAAAGCTGCCGGTTCCACGGTCACACAGCGGTCATCCTGACAGTCTCTTCCCTCAATCACGCTTGAGTAAAAGCCGGACATTTCCCGGAAATCTCCGGGGACTTCGTCGAGCCGTCTCTTCATGCTCTCGGGCGGAGGACATCATGAGGAGCATGGCGCAACATTCGCTCGGGTCGGCAGTGATGATTGCGATGGCGACCGGAGCTTTCGTTTTGTGGTCATCACGTGAGCACCAAACGCAGTCTGTGTCCTGTCTGGTCAGCACGACGAACGGCGAGGTGCAGGGCATGGATCTGGGCGCGTCGTGCGCCTTTCTCAGCATTCCGTTCGCAGCCCCGCCGATCGGCAGCCTGCGATGGAAACCGCCCCAGCCGGCTGCGCCCTGGGCGCCGGAGACGCTGCAAGCGATCGCTCCTCGGCAGTGTCCGCAGGTCAATCCAGCCGGAAGCACCATGACGCAGGGAAATGAGGACTGCCTGAAGTTGAACATCTGGACGCCCAATCCCCCGCCTGCCTCGCCGGCCCCGGTGCTCGTGTGGATTCACACCGGCGCGTTCACCTCGGCATCATCGAATCTGCCAGCCCACAACGGCCGGAACATCGTCGAACGGACGGGCGCCATCGTCGTTGCCATCAACTACCGTCTCGGCCCTCTGGGTTTTCTCGGGCACCGCGCGCTCAGCGCCGAAGACCCCGCGTATCCCTCGTCCGGAAACTACGGCCTGCTCGACCAGCGCGCCGCTCTCGCCTGGGTCCGCGATCACATCGCGGCGTTCGGCGGCGATCCAGACAACGTCACGATTGCCGGCCAGTCGGCAGGCGGCAACAGCGTGAGCCTGCACGTCGTGTCGCCGGGAAGCAACGGCTACTTCAGCCGCGCGATCATGCAGAGCGGGTACGCCACGTTCCGGTGGCGGACGTTAGAGGATGCCGAGGCGCTTGGCGACGTCTTTGCCGCCGCACTCGGCTGCACAGACCCTTCGCAAGCGCTCGTGTGCCTGCGCTCGAAGACGGCGAGGGAGGTGTTGCTGGCTCTGCCGACCGGCCAGCAACAGTTTGCCGAAACAGCGCGCGCTCCGTGGGGGCCGGTGGTCGATGGGCTCGAGATTCCCGATCAACCGCGCACACTCTACGAGGTGGGCGCGTTCAACCGCGTCCCGATCATGCTCGGCGCCACCAGAGACGAGGGTTGGATCTATGTGGATCGAAGTTTCCCAGCCGGCCTGACCCCTGAGCAGTACTCGACGGCTGTAGAAACCGAGTTCGGCGCCGATGCTCCTGCAATCCTGCCAATGTACCCACCTGAAAACTTTCCATCACCGAAGCATGCGCTCTCGCAGCTAACGGGCGACTTCGAAGCGGTGTGTGAAGCTCGGCGCGTGGCACGCCTGATCGAACGGACGAAGACGCCCGTCTATCTGTATTCCTTCGAGCGTGAGGCCCCGGCTGTCGCCGGAGACCAAGTGATTCACGGTCTCGATACCAATTTCGTCTTCGGCAATAACTTCGGCCCGCCCTCGAACTATGTCTTCAACGCCGAGGACCAGGCGCTCTTTGAGGCCATCAGCGGCTACTGGATGCGTTTTTCCGCGCAGGGGGACCCGAACGCCGCCGCCGCCAAGCATTGGCCGGCCTTCGAACATCCAACCGGGGAAGGTAGAGGGTCTGACAAATATCTGGTTCTCGATTGGCCGATTCAGGAAGACAGGCGGCCGCGCGAGGCACACTGCGACTTCTGGGAACCGTTCTTTCTCAGGTCGGTGAGCGGCTCCGTTCCTGCTTCGCAGTGAGAGAGCACAACGCCTGTATCGCACGGTCGCCAAATGAGAATACGGCCGAGGGGTATGCTAGTATGCATGTATGACGCGCACCACGATCAGCTTGCCCGACGACCTGGCGACCCTGCTTGCGCGGGAGGCCCGGCGGCGGGAGACTTCCGTCTCCGACATCGTCCGCCGCGCCGTCGAGTCTTTCCTTGGGGCCTCTGGCGATCGGCGCGACCTGCCATTCGCAGCGCTCGGCAGGAGCGGACGCCGCCACACGGCCCGCGATGTCGAGAAGATCCTCACCGCGGAGTGGGGGCATGCTCGTCGTCGTTGACACCGGACCGCTCTATGCAGTCGTGGACGAGGACGACGGCGATCATGCGCGATGTCGTGCTGTCCTCGAACAACCCGAGCATCGCCTGATCATCCCCACGCTCGTCATTGCCGAAGCCACGTACCTCATCGGAACGCGCCTCGGCCCCGACATCGAGGCGCAGTTCCTCAGAAGTCTGACCCGCATGCACGTGGAGGGCCCGACGCCGGACGACTGGCCCCGGATCGCGGACCTGGTGAAACAATACGGCGACTTCCCGCTGGGCGGCGCCGATGCGTCCATTGTTGCCTTGGCGGAGCGTCTCGATATCGAAACCATCGTCACGCTCGACGATCGACACTTCCGCGCCGTGCGCCCCCGCCACCGAAAGGCCTTCCGTTTGCTCCCCTGAGGTGAACACGCCCTCGATCGGGCCTGGTCGGACGAAGGCCGATGCCGGCTTATACTTTGTCTTCCCGGTCGGCCGAATTCGGACGTGCGGGTCCCTGAAGGCGGTGTTCCCATGATGCGTGCGCTGACGCTCTCGATGCTTGTGCTCGTCGGTCTTTCCTCGGTGGTTTGGAGTCAGTCGGCTCAACAGGAGCCGCCGCCGCAGCCGAATCCGGAGAACTTCGTCGGCAAAGTCACCGGACATCCAACGACCGACATTCGCATGCTGCGATACAGCTTCGAGCCGGGTGCCCGCACCAATTGGCACAGCCATGAAGGTGGCCAGGTGATCCTCATCGAGAAGGGGCACGCCCGGGTACAGGAAGCAGGTGGCGCCATCCGCGAGATGGGACCGCGGGAATCGTTCGTAACGGCCGCGGGCGTGAAGCATTGGCACGGTGCGGTGCCGACCGAGGGACTGACGCAGGTCTCTCTCAGCTTCGGCGCGACGAACTGGATGGAGAAGGTCAGCGACGCGCAGTACACCGGCAAAGCGAAGTGACGACGATGCGCTGCCTCGCCGTCATTCTTTCCGGCCTGCTGCTCGCGCCCTTTTCGGCCTTCGCGCAAGACGTTTCCGGTGAAGCGATTTACAAGCGGCGCTGCGCCGCGTGTCACGAACGTCCCGCCGATGGACGGACACCAAGCCGCGATGCGCTGCAGAACATGCCGAGCTCGCGCATTCTGCGCACGCTCGATTTCGGTGCGATGATGACGATCGCGTATCAACTGAACCGAGTCGAGCGAGAGGCCGTCGCGCGATTCCTGGGTAAACCAGGTGGCGACCCGATGCCCCGTCCCGAGGCATTCTGCGGCGATCGGACGGTCTCGATCGACACCAGCAGCGCTTCTCCGATCTGGAACGGGTGGAGCCCGTCGCCGAACAACTCGCGCTTTGCTCCCGCGGCGCTCAGCAAGCTCACCACCGATCAAGTGTCGAAGCTGAAACTCAAATGGGCCTTCGGCTTCGAAGGCGATATCTCCGCTTTCGCGCAACCGACGGTGATCGGCAACCAGGTCTTCATCGGCAGCGCCGGCGGCGTGGTGCACGCGTTGCGCGCCGATACCGGTTGTCTGCAGTGGACCTTTCAAGCCGCTGGATCGATCCGATCCGCAATCGTTGCCGCGCCGTCGGACGGCCGCAGCGTTCTGCTCTTCGGCGACCTCACGGGTTGGTTCTACGCACTCGACGCCGCGACGGGAAAAGAAATCTGGCGCAAGCGGCCCGAAGAGCACGAGGCGGTTCGACTGAGTGCGCCGCCGGTCGTCATCGATGGCGTGGCATACGTTGGCGCCTCGTCGTGGGAGGAATCGCGCGCGCTCAACCCGGAGTACCCGTGCTGTACGTTTCGGGGGAGCGTCACGGCTCTGCGCGTCCGTGACGGAAGCGTCGTCTGGAAGACGTACACGATCGCGCGTGCGCCGGAACGTACGGGAAAGACGCCGAATGGTGTCGAAACATGGGGTCCATCCGGCGTGGGAATCTGGTCCACGCCCACGCTCGATCTGAAACGGCGTCGGCTGTATGTAACGACTGGTAACAACTACTCCGCCCCCGCAACCACCACGAGCGATGGGATGATGGCGCTCGACCTCGACACCGGCCGCGTGATCTGGTCGAAGCAGCTGCATCCGGACGATGTGTATAACTCGGCGTGCTCGACTGAACCGAAAGGGCCAACGTGCCCCGAGGGGAGCGGGCCGGACTACGACTTCGGGTCACCGGCGATTCTCGTGTCGACGACGGGTGGACGCGACCTGCTGCTCGCCGGGCAGAAGTCCGGCATTGTCTGGGCAATCGATCCCGAGAAGAACGGCGAAATCATGTGGGAGACGCGCGTCGCGCAGGGCGGCATCAACGGCGGTGTGCAGTGGGGAATGGCGGCCGACGGTGAGCAAGTCTACGCCGCGACGTCTGACGTCGTTGTCATTCGCACGCCTACGTCGCGGCAACTCGATCCACGACAAGGCGGTGGACTGACGGCGCTGAAGATTGCCGACGGCAGCAAAGCATGGCACGCGCCGGCGCCACCTTGTGGGACGAGACCCAACTGCAGTCCGGCGCAGTTGGCTGCGCTCACGGCGATTCCCGGTGTCGTGTTCACCGGGTCCCAGGATGGTCACCTACGCGCGCACTCGACTCGCGACGGATCGATCCTGTGGGACTTCGACACCGTGCAGGACTACAAGACAGTGAACGGAGTGAAGGGCAGCGGCGGCGCGATCGACGGACCAGGCCCGGTCGTCGTCAACGGCATGGTCTTCGTCAATTCCGGCTATATGCGTTTCGGCGGCGCGCCGGGAAATGTGTTGCTGGCCTTTGGTACTGACTAGGTCGCTACGATTCAAGGAACAACCATGGGTAGGCAGTTTGCACTCATGTTGATCGCGTTCGCGATGACGTCGGTACTTGCGGCGCAAACGAGTCCGCTCGCCAAGGACGGAATCGTGCGTGCGGCTTACCTCGCGTCGAATCCTGCTCAGGCAGTAAAGGATCCCGTGACTGGTGAGGCGCGCGGGGTTGTCGTGGATCTCGCTCGAGAACTCGAGCGCACCCGCGGGATCAAGGTAACCCTGATTGGACTCCCTAACCCCCAGCGCGTCATCGACGCCGTCCGAAATGGGGAAGCCGAGATCGGCTTCGTCGCTTACAACCCGGAGCGTGCGGGGCCCGTGGAGTTTTCGAAGCCGTACTTGCTCGTGAACCAGACCTTCATCGTCAAAGATGGTTCACCGATCCGATCGATTGCCGATATCGATCGACCCGGGCGGAAGCTCGGCGCCACGCGGGCTGATTCGATCGCGTTGTACCTCAAGCGGACGATGAAACAGGGACAGGTGGTTGAGCTCGACGATACGAGCCGCGACGCCGTCCAACGCCTGCTGGAGCTCGGGACCGTCGACGCGTTTGGTGCAAATCGGCAGCGGTTGACGGATATGGTGAAGGGAGCCAGCGGCTTTCGGCTGCTCAATGACGACCTCTACGGCGTGGAACAGACGATTATTGTGGGCGGTGGCCGTCGCGACGCACTCGACGCAGCCAATCAGTTCATCGACGAAGTGCGCCGCTCGGGATTCCTGCGGTCGTCGGTCGAACGAAGCGGTGTCGTCGGGATTACGGTAGCCCCCGAACGCTGAACCCGTAGCCCCCGGTAGGCCTCCGCCCGAAGGCCGAATCACGCTAGTTGACCGTTTCATTCCCCCAGTGCCACACTTCGCAGCCAATGGAGTAATAAGGCGTATGAAGCGAACGACTTTTTTCGTATCAATACTTGCCATTCTCTCGCTCGGTCCGGCAACGCAGGCGTACGCGGCGTCATGCGAAAGCGTGGTCACGCTGAACCTGCCCAACGTGAAGGTGACCTCCGCGTCCGAGGTCGCCCCTGGCGCGTTCTCACCGCCCGGGGCTCAGGCTCGTGGTGGTGGTCCGGGAGCCGCGTTTGCGGGGTTGCCGACATTTTGCCGCGTCGCCGCGACGCTGACGCCGTCGAGCGATTCAGACATCAAGATCGAAGTCTGGTTGCCCACCTCGGGGTGGAACGGGAAGTTCCAGGCCGTGGGTAATGGCGCCTGGCAAGGATCGATCGGATACGCGGCGATGGCTGAAGCGTTGCGCCGCGGGTACGCGACGAGCTCGACCGATACCGGCCACGTCGGCGGCAGCGCCAGCTTCGGGATGGGTCACCCCGAGAAGGTGACTGACTTCGCCTATCGCTCCGAACACGAGATGACGGTCACGGCCAAGGCCATCGTCAACGCGTATTACGGCAACGCGCCGAAGTTCTCGTATTGGACCGGTTGCTCTGCGGGAGGCCGACAGGCGATGAAAGCGGCGCAGATGTTCCCGGGTGACTTCGACGGCATCATCGCCGGGTCACCTGGTCTCGACTGGTCGGGTCGCACGGCCCAGGCGGTTCGCATTGCGCAGGCGCTGCAGAAAGAGGAAGCGCGGATTACCACTGCGAAAGCTCAGGTCCTGCACAGCGCGGTCGTGGCCGCGTGTGACGGGCTCGACGGCGTGAAGGACGGCCTCATCGAGAATCCTCTTGCCTGCAAGTTCGATCCTGGCGTGCTGGCCTGCAAGGGTGGCGAAGAGCCGGCGTGCCTGACGCAGGCGCAGGTTGAAACCGCGCGGCTGATTTACTCGCCCATCGTCGATTCGAAGACGAAGCGAGAGATTCCCGGTCTGGCGCCCGGGAGCGAACTGGGATGGACCGACCTGGGCTGGTCACAGTCTGCGCGTGCGACCGGGCTCGATCACTTCCGGTATCTCGTGTTCGCCGACCCGCAGTGGGACATCCAGAAGTTCAACGTCGCGACCGACGTCGCCCGGCTTACGGAAGGCGTGAGTGGCGCTATCGACGCGCGCGACACGAACCTCAAGCCGTTCTTCGATCGTGGCGGCAAGCTGATTCAGTACCACGGCTGGAGCGACCCGCAGATCACCCCGCTCGCCAGCACCGCGTACTACGACCGCGTTGTCGCTGCGAACGGCGGCCGGTCGAAGGTCCACTCGTCGTACCGGTTGTTCATGGCGCCCGGCATGGCGCACTGCGGCGGCGGCGAGGGACCGAACGATTTCGACGAGCTGACGGCGCTGGAGCAGTGGGTGGAACAAGGCAAAGCGCCCGACATGATCCCGGCCTCGCATGCGAAGGATGGGAAAGTCGATCGGACGCGTCCGTTGTGTCCCTATCCGCAGGTGGCGAGCTACAAGGGCAGCGGAAGCATCGATGAGGCCGCGAATTTCGTCTGTAAAGATACGAAGAAATAACGTCTCGTAGAGCGGGGACTCTCCGCCCCCGCGTTGAATGGAAACGACCATGACCGGACGCACACTCCTCTCGGCGTTCGTGGCAATCGGCATCGTGTGTACGACAGCGGCGGCTTCCGCGGCCACCTGCGAGTCCATCGCCACGCTGAGCTTGCCTAACTCAAAGGTCACGGTGGCCCAGCAGGTCGCCCCGGGCACGTTCACGCCCCCTGGAGCGACGGGCTCGCCCGCGCCTGTCTTCGCCAAGCTTCCCGAGTTCTGTCGCGTTGCTGCGACGCTCACGCCCTCGTCTGATTCCGACGTCAAGATCGAAGTGTGGCTCCCGGCAACAGGCTGGAACGGGAAGTTCCAGGCCGTCGGCAACGGGGGGTGGGCCGGCAACGTACCCTATCCTGCGATGGCCAACGCCGTCCTCGGAGGTTACGCGACCGCTGGTACGGACACGGGTCACGTCGGCGGCACTGCGGCGTTCGCACTCGGCCATCCAGAAAAGGTGGTCGACTTCGGCTATCGGGCCGTGCATGAGATGACGATGAAGGCCAAGTCCATCATCGACGCGTTCTACGGCAGCGCGCCCACGCTATCGATTTGGAACGGTTGCTCGCAGGGTGGTCGTCAAGGGATCACTGAGGCCGTGCGCTTCCCGGCTGACTTCGACGGCATCATCGCCGGTGCACCAGCGGTGAACGGCGTTCATCTCCACGCGGGTCGTGTGGCCATCAACCGCGCGGTCAACGCCACACCGGCCAGTGCGATCCCGGCTTCGAAATATCCGTTCATCCATCAAGCTGTCCTGGCGGCGTGCGACGCCAGGGACGGAGTGACAGACGGCGTGCTCGAAAACCCGGGCGCGTGTTCTTTCGACCCAAAGGTGCTTCAGTGTTCGGGACAGGACGACTCAGCGTGTCTCTCTCCCGCGCAGGTTGAATCGGCAACGCGGATGTACGCCGGCGCAAAGCATCCGTCGACCAAAGCCCCGATATTACCTGGTCTCGCGCCCGGCGCCGAGCTCGGCTGGAATGTCATCGGCAACGCACAACCGCTCGTCCTCGCTGTCGATGCGTTCAAGTATGTGGTCATGAAAGACAAGGGGTGGGAGGCAACGCGATTCAACGCCGGCACCGATCTCGACCTGGCGCTCGCTGCCGATCCCGAGGACGTGCTCGGATCGACGAACGCCGATCTCCGGCCGTTCTTCGCGCGCGGTGGGAAGCTGCTGATGTATCACGGCTGGTCCGATCCGCAGGTCACGCCGTACAACACGATCAACTTCTTCCACAAAGTGCTTGCGACGCAGGGTGGCGCAGGCGTTGGTTCATCGGTACAGCTCTACATGGTGCCTGGAATGAACCATTGCCAGGGCGGACCGGGAACTGACAGCTTCGACAAGGTGAGGGCGATCGAAGACTGGATCAAGACAGGATCGGCGCCGAGCCGCATCGAGGCAGCGCACCTGACGAACGGCGCCATCGATCGCACCCGCCCACTGTGTCCGTGGGGCCAGGTCGCGAGGTGGAATGGCACTGGCAGTACCGACGACGCGGCGAACTTCGCGTGCGTGGCGTCGACGGTCGCCGTCACTCGATAACGCGGCTACGCAACGACGGGGCGGCGGGCATACACTCTCGAGAGGAGGTCGTATGTTCCGTCTCCTCTTCTGTTCGTTTTGCCGCCGGCGAGACAGCCAGGTCGCCAAGCTCGTAGCTGGCCCGCGAATCTTCTTTGTCGACCCGCGTGTCTATATCTGCGACGCCTGCGTTGCAGTCTCCGCAAGCATCATGGAAAAGGCCTCGTAGTCAACCACTCATGTTCGAGCGTTACGACGAGCCGGCGCGGCGGACGCTCTTCTTCGCCCGGTATGAGGCGAGCAGGATGGGGGTGCCTTCGATTGAGACCGAACATCTCCTCCTGGGCCTGATACGCGAACCGCGAGGTCACGCGGGGAGACTGCTTTTGAACCTTCCGCTCGGTGATATCCGCAGGGAGTTGGAGAGCAGGCGGGCCCACGAGAAGCTACCGCTAAGGGTTGAGATCCCGTTTAGCGCCGAAGCGAAACGCGTTCTTGAATACGCGTGCGAAGAGGCGGACGCACTGACCCATCGTCACATCGGACCGGAACATCTGCTCCTCGGTCTGATACGAGAGTCAGGCTCCCGCGCCGCGACGACGCTCGCTCAACATGGAATGCGGCTGGAAAGCACGCGGGAACAGACACGCGACTCGTCCCTAGCCCCTGCCGCGAAGCCAGTTCCGAGAATCGCTGCGCAGATACAACTCGAACAGATCATTGAATCCACCCGTCAGCTCCAGCTCGCCATGGGGCGGTATGGCAATTTCGAGGCCGCTCAGCTGGTGGCGGAACTGCTGCTCGATCTGGAGACGCTGAAGTCGCTTCTCGACGAGCAGCAATGAGCAGGAATACCCCACAAGGATCGGATTCCGGCTCCCGACTCCCGCGCTCCGAGTCCCAAGCCCCGAGCCCCGAGTCCCGGGTCCCGAGCCCCGAGTCCCGAATCGACGCTCCCATCGGCGTGTTCGATTCGGGCGTGGGCGGTCTGTCGGTGCTGCGCGAGATTCGTCGCGAGCTTCCCGCCGAAGATCTGATCTACGTCGCGGACTCCGGCTACGCGCCGTACGGCGATCGCCCCGAGGAGTACGTCCGCGGACGTGCCGTCGCCATCATGGAGTTCCTGCGCGGTCAGGGCGCCAAAGCCGTGGTCGTTGCCTGCAACACGGCGACAGGAACAGCCGTCGATGCGTTGCGCGCTCGCTACGATGTGCCCATCGTCGCGATCGAGCCAGCCGTCAAACCCGCCGCTGCTCAGACGCGATCCGGAGTGGTCGGCGTGCTCGCGACGACGCAGACGCTGGCGGGCCA
>Ga0075421_100000290_pt1 | contig 49827 bp, 47 predicted proteins | sample SoiMetdeltSBSDD5_FD_75292 | JGI IMG/M metagenome (GOLD analysis project Ga0075421, IMG submission 75292) | Bulk soil microbial communities from a Populus tree surrounding site in Tennessee, USA - Soil MetaG P. deltoides SBSDD5 | ecosystem: Environmental > Terrestrial > Soil > Tree plantation... | reverse complement strand
ATCCTGCTCGCGATGGCGCGCGTGCTCGTGCGCGAGCGTCGCTACGACCGCGGCTTCGTCGAGAAGTGGGTGAACTGGGAGGAATATCTCCGCGAGGAGCGGCCGGATCTGCCGGTGACCTTCGACGCCTTTCACCGGGCGCTCGAGGAGCTGTACGCCGAGTACACGCCGGAGTTCGCCGAGCGGGAGAGCGGCGTGGCGGCGGCCACCATCGTCGAGGTGGCGCGGGCCATCGGCGCCGCCGGCGGCGCGCTCGCCACCCACATCTGGCGAAACACCGCCGCCGGGAACCTCGGGGGCTGGCAAGTCGCGCGCGCGCTGGAGCTGCTGGTCGTGCTCATGGGCGCCGTCTCGACGCCGGGCGGCACCGCGCCGAGCGCGTGGAACAAGGCGATCCCGGCGCCCCCGATGATGCCGCCGCCGGGCAAGGTGTGGAGCGAGCTCCTGATGCCGAAGGAGTACCCGCTCGCCTTCTTCGAGATGAGCTTTCTGCTGCCGCACTTCCTGCGCGAGGGGCGCGGCAAGCTCGCGATGTACTTCACACGGGTGTACAACCCCGTGTGGACCAACCCGGACGGGATGTCGTGGATCGAGATGCTCACCGACGAGACGAAGGTCGAGCGCCACGCCTGCCTGACCCCGGTGTGGAGCGAGACCGCGTGGTTCGCCGACTACGTGCTGCCGATGGGCCACGGCTCGGAGCGCCACGACCTCATGTCCCAGGAGACCCACGCCGCCCGCTGGATCGGATTCCGGCAGCCCGTCCTGCGCATCGCGCTGGAGAAGCGCGGCCAGACGTTCGACCTCACGTGGCAGGCGCACGAGGCGGCCGGCCTCGGTCAGGTGTGGGAGGAGGACGAGTTCTGGATCGAGCTCTCGTGGCGCATCGATCCCGACGGCGAGCTCGGCATCCGGAAGTACTTCGAGTCGCCGTACCGGTCCGGGCAGAAGCTGCGTATCGAGGAGATGTACCGCTGGATCTTCGAGAACAGCGTGCCGGGGCTGCCGGAGGCCGCGCGCGCGGAGGGGCTGACGCCACTCGCGTACATGCGGAAGTACGGCGCCTTTCTCGTCGAGGACCACGTGTACCGCACGCACGAGCAGCCGGAGATCAACGGAGTCGTGGTCGACGGCGTCGCGCGCCGGGGGTTTCCGACGCCCTCACGCAAGCTGGAGTTCTTCTCGAAGACGCTCAAGGACTGGAAGTGGCCCGAGCACGCGGTGCCGGGCTACATCCGCAGTCACGTGCACTGGTCGCAGCTCGACCGCGCGCGCGGCGAGATGGTGCTGCTGCCGACCTTCCGCCTGCCGACGCTCGTTCACACGCGCTCCGGCAATGCGAAGTGGCTGTACGAGATCTCGCACTCGAACCCGCTCTGGCTCCATCCCGAGGACGGCGACCGCCTCGGGATCGTCACCGGCGACCTGCTCAAGGTCACCACGGCCATCGGCTCGTTCGTCGACAAGGCGTGGGTCACGGAATCCATCCGTCCGGGGGTGGTGGCGTGCTCGCATCATCTCGGCCGCTGGCGCCTCGCGGAAGGCATGGGCGGCGAGCGCTGGTCCACCGCGCTGGTGGACCTCACGCGTGAGGCGCCCGGCCGCTGGCGGATGCGTCAGGTGCACGGCATCCGGCCGTTCGACAGCGTCGATCCGGACTCCGGCCGTATCTGGTGGGAGGACGCGGGCGTCCACCAGAACCTCACGTTTCCCGTGCAGCCCGATCCGATCAGCGGCCAGCACTGCTGGCATCAGAAAGTGGTCGTCGCGAGAGCGGGCGCCGACGATCGTTATGGTGACATCGTCGTCGACACGGAGAAGTCCTTCCAGGTTTACCGGCAATGGCTCGCGCTGGCGCGCGCTGCGCCCGGCCCCGGCAATTTACGCCGCCCGCTCTGGCTGCCGCGGGCATTCAAGCCCGACGCGTCGGCGTACCAGGTGGACTAGCATACCGGTCATGCGGACACGCGCGTTGATCGTCCTCGCGATGCTCGTGACCGGCTCTCCTGTCGCGCACGCCGCCGGGATAAGCCGTGAGCTGCTGGACGGCCTCCGGCTCACGCCGTCGGTGGTGACGGCGCCGCCGCTCGCGCTCAAGCGACTCGACAACGGCCGGACGCAGACGCTGGCGGACCTCCGGGGCCGCCCCGTGCTGGTGTACTTCTGGGCGACCTGGTGACCGTACTGCACGAGGGAGTTGCCCTCGACCATCGAGCAGCTGCACCGCGAATACCGTCCGCGTGGACTCGCCGTGCTTGCCGTCAACATGGAAGAGCCGCCCGAGGCCGTCGCCGCCTGGGTGCGGCGCAAGCGCCTCAGCATGGACGTGCTGCTCGATCCCCCGGGCATCGCCACGCGCGCGTGGGGTATCACGGCCACGCCATCGGCGTTCCTCGTCGACCGTGACGGTCGCGTGGTGGCCCGCGCTGTCGGCACCCGTCCGTGGACGGATCCCGAGGGCCGCGCGGTCATCGAGGCGCTGTTGAAACAATGATCGACGTGGTCGATGCCGACGTGCTCGTCCTCGGCGCCGGCGGCGCCGGGCTCTGTGCGGCGCTGCACGCCGCCGACGCCGTGCCCGCGCTCTCCATCGCCGTCGTCGTGAAAGGCTTGCTCGGACGCGCCGGCTGCACGCGGATGGTGCAGGGCGGCTACAACGCCGTCCTCACGGAGCCGGACTCGCTCGATGCGCATCTCCTCGACACCCTGGCGGGCGGCGGGTTCATCAACGACCAGGAGCTGGTATGGACGCTCGTCACTGCCGCTCCCGCCCGCGTGCTCGAGCTCGAGTCGCGCTATGGCTGCCTCTTCGATCGCACGCCCGCCGGCCGCATCCATCAGAAGCCGTTCGCTGGCCAGAGCCACGACCGCACGATTCACAAGGGGGACCTGACCGGCATCGAGATCATGAATCGCCTGAGCGAGCAGGCGCTGGCGCGTCCCTCGATCCGCGCGTTCGAGGAATGCCGGGCAGTGGAGCTGCTGATCGACCCCGGCGGCGGCGCGGCGGGCGCGCTCGTGCTGGATCTCCGCGCCGGCCGCTTCCTGGCGCTGCGCGCGCGAGCGACCCTCCTCGCCATGGGGGGCGGGCCGACGATGTACAAGGTCATCGCGTGCTCGGCCGACAAGGCGGCCGACGGCATCGCGCTCGCGTATCGCGCGGGCCTGCCCCTACGGGACATGGAGATGATCCAGTTCCATCCGACGGGGCTCGTCATCCCGGGCTCGCTGATGACGGGCGCGCTCCTCGAGGAGGGACTGCGCGGCGCCGGCGGCCGTCTGCTCAACGGTCAGGGCGAGCGCTTCATGGCCCGCTACGATGCCGCGCGCATGGAACGCTCCACGCGCGATCTGGTCGCCCGCGCCTCCTTCCTCGAGGTGGCCGAGGGACGCGGGACGCCGAATGGCGGCGTGTGGATCGACGTGTCTCACCTGGGGGCCGAGCTGGTCGAGCGCAGCTTCCGCGGCATGGTGCGACGTTGCCGGGACTTCGGTCGTGACCTTGCCCGCGGCCCCGTCGAGGTCTTTCCGACCGCGCACTTCATGATGGGCGGCGTCGTCATCGACCCGGCGTGTCGCACGGCGATGGAGGCGCTGTTCGCGGCGGGCGAGGATGCCGGCGGCGTCCACGGCGCCAACCGCCTCGGCGGCAACGGAGTCGCCGAGTCCACCGTGTTCGGCGGAATCGCGGGCGATCGCATGGCCGAGCTCGTCGTCGATCGCCCGCGGCCACGGCTCTCGGCGGCGGCGCTCGACGAGGCGGCGGCCCGGTTCACGGCGCCGCTCGCGCGCCCGGCGTCACCGGAGCTCTACACGCTCCAGCGGGAGCTGCGCGAGACCATGTGGGATGAGGCCGGCCTCGTGCGTGACGCCGGCGGGCTCGCGCGCGCGCTGGCCACGATCGACGGGCTCGGCGCGCGATTGGCGGCGGCCGGCGTGCCCGCGCATCGCTCGCTCAACACCGCCTGGCAGGACTGGCTCAACCTCGACAACCAGCTCCTCGTCGCGCGGCTGATCGTGCTGAGCGCGCTCGAGCGGCGCGAGAGCCGCGGCGCTCACTTTCGCCGCGACTTCCCGGCGGCGGCGGGGATACCGGTCAGCGTGCGCGTCCAGCGCGATGGGAGCGCGCCACGCGTGTGGACGGAGGCGGTCGCCTTCACGCGCGCGCGGCCGGCGGTGCCGGCGCCGCACCCGGTCGGCGTGGAGCTCGGGGATTGACGCGATGACGCGCGTGATCGTCCTCGCCAGCGGCGGCGGTCCTCGCCCCCGCAAGGATCGCGGGGCCACCGCCCACGCCGTCATCGTCGACGGCGCGCTCTACGTGGTGGACTGCGGCAACGGTGTCGCGCGGCAGCTGGCCCAGGCCGGTGTGGCGCTGCCGTCGCTGCGCCACGTGTTCGTCACGCACCATCACTCCGATCACAACGCCGACTACGGCAACCTGCTGTGGCTCGCGTGGGCCAGCGGCCTGCGGACGCGCGTCGACACGTGGGGGCCGCCGCCGCTCGAGAAGATGACGCGGCTGTTCTTCGAGATGAACGCCTACGACATCGACACGCGGATCGCCGACGAGGGACGACCGGCGCTGGAGCCGCTGATCCACGTCCACGAGCTCACGCAGGCGGGCCTGGTGATGCAGGACGAGCGTGTGAAGGTCACCGCGGCGCTCGTCGACCATCCCCCGGTGGTGCCGGCGTTCGCGTTTCGCGTCGACGGGCCCGAACGCTCGATCGTGTTCTCCGGCGACACGAACAGGTCCGACAATCTCGTCCGGCTCGCCGAGGGCGCCGACGTGCTCATCCACGAGACGCTCTGGGTGCCCGCCGTCGATCGGCTGGTGGCGCGCGTGCCGAACGCCGCCACGCTGAAGAAGCACATCATCGACAGTCACACCGCGGTGGACGACGTCGGCCGGGTGGCGGCGGCGGCCGGCGTGAAGACGCTCGTGCTCTCGCATCTGGTGCCGGCCGACGACCCGGCGCTCACCGACGACATGTGGATCGGGGCCGCGCGGCCCTTTTTCAAGGGCGACATCGTCGTCGCCCGCGACGGGATGGAGATATGACCCAGCGAATGTTCGCGATCGCGCTCCTGCTCGTGGTGGGGCTCGGCGCCTCCGCCGGGGCGCAAGAGAGCAAGCAGCTCCGCATCGTGAAGCAGCCCGGCCTCGGCTACCTGCAGCTCATCGTCATGCGTGAGCTCAAGCTCCTCGAGAAGCGACTGCCCGGTATCGAGGTCGAATGGCGGCAGCTGACGTCCGGACCGGTCATCCGGGACGCGATGATCGCCGGTCAGATGGACATCGGCTCGGGCGGCGTGGGCCCGTTCGTCCAGGCCGTGGGCAAGGGACTCGACTGGAAGACGCTCGGGGCGCTCAACGAGATGCCGCTCTATCTCAACTGCGCGCGCGAGGACATCAAGAGCCTCAAGGACGTCAAGCCCGGCGACCGCATCGCGATGCCGGCCATCGGCTCCATACAGCACGTGGTGCTCCAGATGGCCGCCGAGAAGGAGCTGGGCGACGCCAAGAAGCTGAACCAGCAGATCGTGGCCATGTCGCACCCCGACGCGACAGCGGCGATTCTGTCCAAGCGCGAGATCACGTGTCACCTCACGTCGCCGCCCTATCAGTACGAGCAGCTGCGCGACAGCGCCATCCACAAGGTGCTCGACAGCTACCAGGCGGCGGGCGGGCCGCACACGTTCAATCTCGTCTGGGCGAGCGAGAAGTGGGTGAAGGCGAACCCCACCGCCGCGCGTGCGTTCGTGGACGCCCTCCGCGAGGCCACCGACGTCGTGACGCAGAAACCGGCGGAGGCGGCGAGGCTCTACGCGAGCAGCGAGAAATCGAGGTCCTCGGCCGACGAGATCCTGGCCATCATGAAGCAGGACGGCATCAAGTACACGATGACCCCGTCCGGCCTCCTGAGGTTCGCGAGCTTCATGCACAAGATCGGCATGATCCGGACGGTCCCATCCGCGTGGCGCGACTACGCATTCGAGCACCTGCACGCCCTGCCCGGAAGCTGAAACGACACAGATGACGGAGCTGCTCCGCGTGCGCGACGTCACCGTGTCGTATCCGACGGAGCACGGCGTCTTCACCGCCGTGGAGTCCGTCTCGTTCGCCGTCCGCGAGCGGGAGCGATTCGTGCTGCTGGGACCGTCCGGCTGCGGCAAATCGACGCTACTGAAATCGGTGGCCGGCTTCGTGCCGCCGGCGGCCGGCGTCATGGAGCTCGAGGGCCGGCGGATCACGCGGCCCGGTCCCGACCGCGTGGTCGTCTTCCAGGAGTTCGACCAGCTGCTGCCGTGGAAGACGGTGACCGGCAACGTCGTGTACGCGCTTCGCGCCGCGCGGCGGACGGCGCCGGCGGCCGCGCACGGCGTGGCCGCACGGTTCATCGCCCTCGTCGGCCTCGATCGCTTTGCCGACGCCTATCCGCACCAGCTCTCGGGCGGCATGAAGCAGCGCGTGGCCATCGCGCGCTCGCTCGCGCTCGATCCGCGCATGCTGCTGATGGACGAGCCGTTCGCGAGCCTCGACGCCCTCACGCGCCGCAAGATGCAGGAGGAGCTGCTCACGATCTGGCAGGCCACCCGCACCACCCTGCTGTTCGTGACGCACTCCATCGACGAGGCCGTGCTCCTCGGTGACCGGATCCTCGTGCTGTCGCCGGGACCGGGACGGGTGCGCCGCATCGTCGACAACCCCGCCGCGGGCTGCCGCGACACGCCGGCCGCCCTGGCGACGGTGCGCGAGGTGGAGGCCGTGCTCGCCTCGTGAGCGGCCCGACCGGCGCCGTCGCTCGCAAGACGGCCATTGTGCTGACGCTGCTCGCTCTCTGGGAGGCGTGGACGCGGCTGTTCGCGGTCAGCCCGCTCCTGTTCCCGCCGGCCTCCACCGTGCTCCGCGCCTTCGCCGGCGCCGTCGCGAGCGGCGAGCTGCCGGGCTATGCGGGGCAATCGCTCAGGATCCTGCTGGCCGGCATGGCCATCGGCGCCGTGATCGCGCTGGGGCTCACGACGCTCGCGGTCACCACGCGGCTCGGCGCCGAAGTGCTCCAGACGCTGACGTCCATGTTCAACCCGCTGCCCGCCATCGCCCTGATGCCGCTGGCGTTGCTGTGGTTCGGCCTCGGGCCGCGTGCGCTGATCTTCGTCGTGATCCACTCGGTGCTGTGGCCGATGTCGCTCAACACGTATGCGGGCTTCGTGACGGTGCCGGCGACGCTCCGGCGCGTCGGCGAGAACTTCGGCCTCACCGGCTGGCGCCTGGTGGCGGGGGTCCTGCTCCCGGCGGCGTTCCCGTATATCCTGTCGGGGGTCAAGATCGGCTGGGCGTTCGCGTGGCGAACGATCATCGCGGCCGAGATGGTCTTCGGCGTGGCCGGCAGCCAGGGAGGCCTCGGCTGGTTCATCTATCAGAACCGCTTCGAGATGAACACCGACCTCGTCTTCGCGGGGCTGCTCACCGTGATCCTGATCGGCCTGCTCGTCGAGAACCTGTTCTTTCGCTGGCTCGAGCGCCGGACGGTGCTCCGCTGGGGCATGTCGGCCGGCCACTGAAGGGAGCGTGCACATGAGCTTCGACGGCGACGCATTCGTGGAGCGCTTCAACACGGTGTGGAACGGGCACGACATCGACGGAATCCTCGCCCAGATGACCGACGACGTCGTGTTCGAGGCGTCGTTCGGGAAGGACCCGTGGGGCACGCGCATCACCGGCAAAAGCGGCGTCCGCCAATTCCTGGCGGGGATGTTCGAGCGCATTCCCGATATCCGCTGGGACGAGACGCGCCGCTTCGCGCGCCCGGAATGTGTCGTGGTCGAGTGGCTCACCACCGGGTCGCCGAAGGGCGGCACGCGCTACGAGGTGGAGGGCTGCGACATCCTCACGCTGCGCGACGGCAAGATTGCCGCCAAGCGCTCGTACCGGAAAGGCCGCATCTGACCGGGCGACTGGTGATCGCCGACGGCCGCACGGTCGTGAGCCGGCTGTGACAGTCGAGCGCCCGGTCCTGCGCCGTGAGTGGACCTCGCGTGAAGGGTGGCGCGGGACGCCGGCGGGGATGTGGGCATGGCTGATCCAGCGCGCCGCGGCCGTCCTCCTGCTCGCCGTCATCGCGGCGCACCTGGTCAACCCGTTCCGGCGCGGCGTGCAGGCGGCGCTGCTCGCGCTGGCGCTGCTCCACGCGCTCCTCGGCGTACGCGCCCTGCTGCTGGATGTCGGCGTGCCGGTGCGGTGGCACCGTCATCTGTTCGTGGTCGCGCTCGCGCTCGCGGCCGCTATTTTCGCCGGAATCTGGGCGTGGCGCTGGTACTGACGGCGGCCGCGCCGCTGTAAACTTTACAGCGGCGGCGCGCGTGCCGCTTGAGCAGAGGCGGCCTCTCGCGGTACTGTGGCGCGTCCCGAGCATGCTTGCCTGGCTCACGACTCGCCACCGCCTGTCACTGCGCTGGTACCTCGTGATCGTCGTGATCGGCGCCATGCTGCCGCTCGTCACGTTCACGACGCTCGTGGTCGTCCGGCTCTCGCGCTACGAGCGGGCCGCAGTGGAGCGAGAACTGGTAGAGACGGCCACGGCGCTGGCCACGGACCTCGATCGCAGCGTGCGCGCGACCGTCTCGACCCTCGAAGCGATGGCGCAGTCGCCGGCGCTCGACGGTGATGACCTCCGGGCGTTCTACGCCGAGGCGCAACGTGTGCTGCCGACCCAGGTCCACTGGCGGGCGGTCATCTTATTGACGCCCTCTGGGCAGCAGCTCCTGCACACGACGCGACCGCTCGGCACGAGCCTGCCGGCTGCCAACGAGCCGGACAGCCTGCGGCGCGCCGTCGAGACGCGGCAGCCCGTGCTGGGTGACCTCACCCAGGCGCGGTTCGACGGCTCGTGGGCGTTTCCGGTACGCGTGCCCGTCGTGCGTGAAGGGAACGTCAAGTACGTGCTCACCGCCACGCTGGCCGCCGACGCGCTGGCCGGCGTGCTGCGGCATCCGCGCCCGCGGCGTGAGGAATGGACGCGCGCCCTCGTCGACCGTCGCGGCATCATCGGCGCGCGGACGCGCGCCCCCGAGCAATTCGTCGGCAAGTCGGCGAGTCCAGGGTTCATCGGGCGAAGCGCAGAGACCGAGAGCGGCGTCTACCGCGACACGACCATCGACGCCACCGACGTCTACGTCGCCTTCGCGCGCGCGCCGCGCTTCGACTGGACGGCCGGTATCGCGGTGCCGGTGGCGGTGGTGGACGGGCCGCCACGGCGGCAGCTTGCCCTCGTCGGCGGGCTCGGGGTGACGCTGATCGCCGTTAGCGGCGCCGGGGTGTTCCTGTTCGCGCGCCGGGTGGCCCGGCGCATCGGCGACGCCGCCGCCGCCGCCGAGGCCATCGTTCACGGCGCCCCGCCGCCGGCGGGCGAATCCGGCGTCGCGGAGGTGGCGCGGCTGGAGGAAGCGCTCCGGCAATCGGCGGATCTCTTGCGGCGCCGCGAGGCGGAGCGGGATCGACTCCTCGAGCGCGCCGAGGCAGCGAACCGCGCGAAGGACGACTTCCTCGCGACGCTCTCGCACGAGCTGCGCACGCCACTCACGGCCATCCTCGGCTGGGCGGGAATGCTCCGCTCGGGCCGGCTCGGCGCTCGCGAGCGCGAGCAGGCGATGGATGTCATCCAGCGTAACGCGCGGCTCCAGCGGCAGCTGATCGACGAGCTGCTCGACGTTTCCCGCATCGTGGCGGGCAAGCTCGAGCTCGAGCTGGCGCCGACCGACCTCGTGGCCGTGATCACCGCCGCCGCCGATACCATGCGGCCGGCGGCGGAAGCCAAGGGCGTCACCCTCGACTGCGTCGATTGCGACGTGTCCGCCATCGTCAACGGCGACTCCGCGCGGCTGCAGCAGGTCTTCGTGAACCTCCTGTCCAACGCCGTGAAGTTCACGCCGGCCGGCGGGCGTATCGACCTCGCCGTCGCCGTGCGCGACATGCGCGCGGTCGTGCGCGTGACCGACACCGGTCGGGGCATCGCGCCGGCGCTCCTGCCGCACATCTTCGATCGCTTCCGGCAAGGCAGCGTCCCGATGACGTCGCGTGGCGGCCTCGGGCTGGGCCTGGCGATCGTGCACCATCTCGTCGCGCTGCACGGTGGGACCGTGCGCGCCGAGAGCGACGGCGAGGGGCGGGGCGCGCGGTTCGTCGTCACGTTGCCACTGACGCTGGCCGCGCGGCCGCCGGCGCCGCCACCGCCGCTCGACGTCGGCGAGCCGATGCTGGCCGGCGCACGGATCCTCGTGGTCGACGACGAGCCGGACACGCTGCAGATGCTCGGGGCGGCCCTCACCATGCATCAGGCCACGGTCGCCCGCGCCATGTCGGCGGACACGGCGCTGGCGCTCCTCGACACGTTTGCGGCGGATATCCTCGTGAGCGACATTCGCATGCCGGACAAGGACGGCTACGCGCTGATCCAGGCGGTGCGCCGGCGCGAGTCGGGCGGCGGCCGCCACCTGCCGGCGGTGGCGCTCACCGCCGACGCCGGCCCCGAAGATCGCGAGCGCGCACGCCGGGCGGGCTTCGATCTGCACGTCGGCAAGCCGGTCGATCCCCAGCAGCTGGTGGCCGCGCTCGTATCACTGCGGCCCGCGGCCGACGCGCCCGCGCGCTAAGCGGCGGCGAGCTCGAACAGCGCGGTCGCGGTCGATCGGATGCCGTTGATGAAGCCCTCGAGCGTCGTCGACTCGTTCGGAGCGTGATTTGCCTCGTCGTGCGGCGCGTACGGCACCCAGATGCTCGGCAGCCCGAGCACCTGGGTGAACAACCAGTCGGGAATCGAGCCGCCGAGATTCGGCAGCACGACCGGCGGCCGTCCCCACGCGCGCGTGACCGCGCGCACGACCGCGCGCCCGAACGGATGATCGACGGGAGTACGCGAGGGCGCCATGGCGCCGTGCCGGCGGAGCTCGAGGTCGCCGAAACCGTGGCGACGCAGATGCGCGCGGAGCTTGGCCTCGATCTCGTCCGGCGTCTGGTCCATGACGAGCCGCACGTCGAGCTTTGCGCGCGCGACGCTGGGGATGATCGTCTTCGAGCCCGGGCCCTGATACCCCGACGTGAGGCCCGCCACGTTGACGTTCGGCTCGAGCAGCAGGCGCCGGTAATACGTCGCCGCGCTCGACCCGGTGACGGGGGCGACCCCGAGATCTTTCTCGAGCGCCGCGAAGTCGACCGGCGTCGCGCGCAGGACGCGGCGGTCGGCCGGCGCCGGCGGACGCACGCGATCGTAAAAACCCCTCACGGCGACACGCCCGCGCCGGTCCCACAGCGACGCGAGCGCCTGGGCCAGCCGTCGTGCGGGCGCCGGCGCGATGCCGCCATAATTGCCGGAGTGGAGGTCGCGGCGCGCGCCGTGCGCGGTCAGCTCGAGCGTCATCACGCCGCGGCAGCCGAAGAACACGAGCGGTCCCGAGGGATGCATCGGGCCGTCGGAGGCGTAGACGACGTCGGCCTCGAGCAGGTGACGATGGCGCTCGACGAACTCGGGCAGGTGTCGGCTGCCGATCTCCTCCTCGCCCTCGTAGCAGAGCTTGACGTTGACGGGCAGGCGCCCGCGCACGCGGAGGACGGCCTCGATCGCTTTCAAGTGCGCGAACATCTGGCCCTTGTTGTCGCCGGCGCCCCGGGCGTAGAGGCGACCGTCGCGGATCGTGGGCTCGAAGGGCGGGCTGTCCCACGCCTCCAGCGGCTCCGGAGGCTGGACGTCGTAGTGGCCGTAGACGAGCACGGTGCGCGCCGCGCCGGCGGCGCGGACCTCGCCGAAGACCACCGGATACCCGCCGGTCTCCACCAGCCGGGCCGCGGCGCCCGCATCGGCCATGGAGCGCTCGACGAGCGCCGCGCACTCGTGGACGCCCGTGTCCTGCGTGGAGATCGAAGGCTGGCGGAGCAGCGCGCACAGCTCCTCGATGAACCGCGCACGGTTCGACTCGACGTAATCGAAGACGTCGTCCATAATCTCGGCGCCCGTAAGGCGAAGGGCAGCGAAAGGATACCGGACCCCGCGGCGACATGAAGCCCAAAAAGCTGGCGGCAGCGCTCCTGGTGTGGTGGCTCGGCGCCGCCGCGCTGGCGGTCGCCCAGTTCGGGGACGCCGACCGCTTCTTCGCCCTGGAGTGGGCCGGGGGGGAGCGTCGCGGCAAGCCGAACGTCAACGGCTACATCGTCAACAACTACCGCGTCGGCGCGAGCAACGTTCGGCTGCGCATCGACTCGCTCGACGCCGCCGGCAAGCCGGTGGCCAGCACCGACGCGTGGGTCCCCGACCTGCCGGCGGGCGGTCGCGTGTACTTCGAGACCTCCGTCCGACAGCGCGCGCCGCGGTATCGCGTGACGATCACCAGCTGGGAGTGGCGGGAGGCGGGCGGCCAGTAGGATGCGGCTCTCCGTGTACCGCTTCGCGGCCGGCGAGCGCGCGCGGCTGGACTCGTACGAGGTGGCCGTGTCCGCCGACACGACCGTGCTCGACGCGCTCGTCGCCATCCAGCGCAGCGACGATCCGACGCTCGCCTTTCGCTATGCCTGCCGCGTCGGCATGTGCGGATCCTGCGCGATGGTGGTGAACGGCCGCGAGCGGTGGGCATGTCGCACGCGCGTGGCCGCGCTCGGCCCCGGGCCCGTCAGCGTGCGGCCGCTCTATCACCTGCCGGTACTGCGCGATCTCGTCGTCGACATGGCGCCGTTCGCCGACCGACAGCGACGCGTCGGTGCCGCCTTCGCGCCGGCGCCCGCAGCGCCGCCGTACGCGGAGATCCCATCGGCGTCCGCCGAGCGCGAGGCGATCGACGGCGCCATCGAGTGCATCGGCTGCGCCATGTGCCTGTCGGCGTGCACAATGGTCGCGGCCAACGCCCGCTTCCCCGGTCCCGCCGCGCTCAATCGCGCGTTCACCGTCCAGCGCGATCGGCGTGACGCCGCGCACGAGACGCGCTGGGCCGCCCTGCTGTCCGAGGAGGGGCTGACCCGCTGTCACGGCCAGGCGAGCTGCACGGACGTGTGCCCGATGGGATTGTCGCCGACCGATTCGATTCTGCGCCTGCGCCGGATGGCCGTCCGCCGAATGGTGAGCGGACGAGACGGCGCGCGTCTGAAGGCGGCTCAGGTCGGCAGCAGCGGCGGCGGCACCGACGGCGCCAGTCGGGCGAACTCCTTGCCCGGATAGGTACGCCGCGTGTACGCGAACAGCGAGTCGACGAACGCCTGCGCATAGACGGGCAGGTGCCGCCGCGCGTCCCAGACGGCGGCGGTGGAGCCGCCGACCGCGCGGCCACCCCGCACGAGTGGTGCCACGTGCAGTCCGCCGCGGCCGAACACCGTGGTGGAGGGCACGATGGCGATCCCATGGCCGCCGCGGGCGAGACTCACCAGCGAGTGCGGATCGCCCGCCTCGAGCAGCACGTGCGGGCGGACGCGCGCCGTCTCGCAGGCGGCGTCGAAGCGCAGGCGGGAGGCGAAGTCGCGGCGCAGGAGCAGGACGGCCGCCTGATCGAGCTCCGCGACGTCGAGCGTCTTGCGCCGCGCGCGCGGGGACTTCGACGGCATGACGGCCAGCACCCACACCGGAAACAGCGGCCGCGATCGCAGCTCGTCGCCGCTCGGGACTGCGCCGAGCGCGACGTGCAGCTCGCCGCGCTGGACACGCGTCTTGAGCCGCATGCCGCCGTCCTCGATCAGCCGCACGTCGATACCGGGCCACTGTCGCCGGTAGCCGACGAGGAACGCGCTGATGAGGCTCTCGAGCGTCTGCGCGGTGGCGCCGAGGCGCAGCGTCCCGGTGGCGCCTCCCGCCAGGGCGCTCGCCTGCTCGCGCAGCGCGTCGGCGGCGCGGAGGATCTCGCGGGTGCGCAGCAGCAGGTTGTCGCCGGCGGCGGTGAGCTGCAGCCGTCGGCCGACGCGATCGAAGAGGGGCAGTCCGAGCTCCGCCTCGAGATCACGGATCTGGCGCGAGAGCGCGGGCTGGGTGACGCGCAGCTGCGTGGCCGCCCGGGACACGCTGCCGGCGTCGGCCACGGCGACGAAGTAGCGCAGGTGTCTCAGCTCCATCGGCGCATCATGCCTTTTGATTATAACGACTCAGTAGAACTATGCATTGGAGTTCCACGCCGTGGACGCGGTACACCGGAGACGTGACCCGCGTGGCCGCCTGGGATCCCGCGCAGTACCTCCGATGGAGCGACCACCGCGTTCGTCCGGCCGTGGACCTCATCCAGCGGCTGCCGGTCGAGCGGCCTGGCCACGTCGTGGATCTCGGATGCGGCACCGGCAACGTCACCGCCCTGCTGCGGCGGGCGTGGCCGGCGGCGCGGCTCACGGGCGTCGACGGATCGGCGGCCATGCTCGAGCGCGCCCGGGCCTCGGATGGCGCCGTCGACTGGCAGCACGCCGACATCGCCACGTGGACGCCGTCCGCGCCTGTCGATTTGCTCTTCTCCAACGCCGCGCTCCACTGGCTCGACGAGCACGCGCGCCTGTTTCCGAGGCTGCTCGGTCTGGTGGCCCCGGGCGGCGTGCTCGCCGTCCAGATGCCGCGGAACTTCGGCGAGCCGTCGCACACCTCGATCACCGAGGTGGCGCGCGAAGGGCCCTGGCACGCGCGGCTGGCGCCGCTCATCCGCCCCGAGCCGTGCAAGGCACCGGCGTACTACTTCGATCTCCTGGCTCCGCGTGCGACGTCGCTCGATATCTGGGAGACGGTCTATCAGCAGGCGTTGACCGGCGACAATCCCGTCGCGGACTTCGTGAAGGGCTCGTGGCTGAAGCCGTTCCTCGATGCCCTCGAGGAAGGCGACCGCGCGACGTTCGAGGCGGCGTACCGGACGCGCGTGGCGCGCGCCTATCCGCCACGGGTGGACGGGATCACGCTGTTTCCGTTCCGGCGCCTCTTCATCGTGGCGCGATGCTGAGGCTTGCGCAGTTGACCGCTCTGGCACGCTGCGCTAAGGTTATTCGTCGTTTGGCAAGCGTCGTCGTCTCACCATAGGGAGGCTCCGATGTCCGCGCAGATCCGGTCGCTGTACGCCTCCATGCCCGACCGTCTGTCCCGTGCCCGCAGCGCCTTCGGACGCGCGCTCACGCTGTCGGAGAAGATCCTCGTCGCGCACTGCGACGACTTCGCGACGCAGCGGTGGGAGCGCGGCAAGGCGATTCTGAGGCTGCGGGTCGATCGCGTCGGCCTGCAGGACGCGACCGCGCAGATGGCGATCTTGCAATTCATGATGTCCGGCCGCAAGCGGGTGGCGGTGCCGACGACGGTGCACTGCGATCACCTCATCCGCGCCGAGTCCGGCTCCGCCGCGGACCTCGCGCGTGCCATTCACGAAAATCGTGAGGTGTACGACTTTTTGCGTTCGGCGGCGCGCAAGTACGGCATGGGCTTCTGGCGGCCCGGTGCCGGGATCATCCACCAGGTCGTCCTCGAGAACTATGCGTTCCCCGGCGGCCTGATGATCGGCGCCGACTCGCACACGCCGATGGGGGGCGGGCTCGGCATGCTGGCGATTGGCGTCGGCGGCGCCGACTGTGCGGAGGTGATGGCCGGTCTCCCCTGGGAGGTGCTCCATCCGAAGCTGGTCGGCGTCCATCTGACCGGCAAGCTGGCAGGCTGGACGGCGCCGAAGGACGTCATCACATATCTCTGCTCGGTGTTGACGGTGAAGGGCGGCACCAACAAGATCATCGAGTACTTCGGTCCGGGCGCCGAGTCGATCAGCGCCACCGGCAAGGGCACCATCTGCAACATGGGCGCCGAGCTCGGCGCCACCACCTCCGTGTTCCCGTACGACTCGCGAATGGCCGCCTACCTTCGCGCCACCGATCGCGCGGACATTGCGAGCCTCGCCGAGGAGTTCCGGGCGCACCTGGTGGCGGATCCGGAGGTGGAGACGAAGCCTGCCGCGTACTACGACGAGATCGTCGAGATCAATCTCGACACGCTGGAGCCGCAGGTCGTGGGGCCGCACTCGCCCGATCTCGGGCGCCCCATCAGCCGTCTCGGCGCCGATGCGCGCAAGCATGGCTGGCCCACCACGATCACGAATGCCCTCATCGGCTCCTGCACGAACTCCTCGTACGAGGACATGCGTCGCGCCGCCCACATCGCCACTCAGGCGCTGAAGGCGGGCGTCAAGGCCAAGAGCAAGTTCCTGATCACGCCGGGCTCCGAGCGCGTCTTCCAGACCATCAAGCGCGACGGCATCGTGGACACCTTCGAGAAGCTCGGAGGCACCGTGCTCGCCAACGCCTGCGGGCCGTGCATCGGCCAGTGGAAGCGCTCGGACGTCGGCGCCAGCGAGACGAACACGATCGTGTCGTCGTTCAACCGGAACTTTCCGGGGCGAAACGACGGCAGCGCGGCCACGCTCTCCTTCATCACCAGTCCCGACATCGTGACGGCACTCGCCATCGCCGGCACGCTGGACTTCGATCCCGTGCACGGGACGCTGACCACGGCCGAGGGCAAGCAGGTGCGCTTCACGGCGCCGGAGGCGGAGGAGCTGCCGCGCGACGGCTTCGCCAGGGGCGCCGAGGGCTACGAGGCGCCGGCCGCGGACGGCGACGCGGTGCAGATCGAGCTGCCGCCCAACAGCGAGCGACTGCAAGTCCTGGGACCGTTCGTGGCCTGGGACGGCGGCGATTTCATCGACCTCCCGGTGCTGGTGAAGACCAAGGGCAAGACGACCACCGACCACATCTCGCCGGCGGGACCGTGGCTGCGCTTCCGCGGCCACCTCGACAAGATCAGCGACAACATGTTCATGGGCGCCGTCAACGCCTTCACCGGCGAGACCGGCAAGGGTGTGAATCCGCTCACGGGCGCGGCCGGCCAGCCGTTCGCGAACATCGCGCGGGAGCTGAAGGCCCAGGGCATCGAGTGGATGGTGATCGGTGACGAGAACTACGGCGAGGGCTCCTCGCGCGAGCACGCCGCGATGTCCCCGCGATATCTCGGCTGCGTCGCGGTCCTCGTCCGCAGCTTTGCCCGGATCCACGAGACGAATCTCAAGAAGCAGGGCGTGCTGCCGCTCACGTTCATCGACCCGGCCGACTACGATGCGTTCGAGCAGAACGACCGGGCCAGCATCACGGGCCTCTACACGCTCGAGCCCGGCAAGCCGGTCACCGTGCAGATCAAGAAGCCGGACGGCCGCGTGATCACGATCCAGACGCGCCACACGATGACGCGTGAGCAGATCGCGTGGTTCAAGGCGGGCTCCGCGCTCAACGCCGGTCAGCCGGTCGACGTCGAGACGGGTGGCGCCGCCGATCCGGCCGACCTCAAGCTCGATTCCCGCGATACGAAGGCGAAGCCAGGAAAGGACGTCTAATGGCAGGCAAGGTCAAGATCCCGAAGGGCGAGAAGGTCACCATCGACCACGGCAAGCTGCGCGTGCCGGACAACCCGATCATCGCCTTCATCGAGGGCGACGGGACGGGGCCCGACATCTGGCACGCCGCCGTTCGCGTGCTCGACGCGGCCGTCGAGCAGGCCTATCGGGGGAAGAAGAAGATCGCCTGGGCCGAGGTCTACGCCGGGGACAAGGCGCAGGCCGTGTACGGCGCCGATTGCCCGCCGAACCTGCTGCCGCAGGAGACCCTCGACGTCATCCGTGAATACCTGGTCGCCATCAAGGGCCCGCTGACCACGCCCATCGGCGAGGGCTTCCGCTCGCTCAACGTGACGCTCCGCCAGGTGCTGGACCTCTACGTCTGCCTCCGGCCGGTGAAGTACTTCCAGGGCGTGCCCTCTCCCGTGAAGCGGCCCGACAAGGTCGACATGGTCATCTTCCGCGAGAACACGGAGGACATCTACGCCGGCATCGAGTGGGAGCAGGGAACGCCGGAGGCGAAGAAGGTCGTCGATTTCTTGCAGTCGGAGATGAAGGTCGACAAGATTCGCTTCCCGAACACGTCGTCGATCGGGATCAAGCCCGTCTCGAAGGAAGGCTCCGAGCGCCTGATCCGAGCCGCCATCCGATATGCGATCGAGAACAATCGCCGGAACGTGACCCTGGTGCACAAGGGCAATATCCAGAAGTACACCGAGGGCATGTTCATGAAGTGGGGCTACGCGCTGGCCAAGAAGGAGTTCGGTGACCGGACGATCGGATGGGACGAGTGCGGCGGCAAGCCACCGGCCGGGAAGATCCTGATCAAGGACGCGATCACCGACGCCTTCCTGCAGCAGATCCTGACGCGGCCCGACGAGTTCGACGTGATTCCGTCGTGCAACCTGACCGGCGACCTGCTCTCCGACGCGCTCGCCGCGCAGGTCGGCGGCATCGGCATCGCGCCCGGCGCCAACATCAACTACGAGACAGGCCACGCGCTGTTCGAAGCGACGCACGGCACCGCGCCGAAGTACGCCGGCCAGGACAAGGTCAATCCCGGCTCGGTCATCCTCTCGGGCGAGATGATGCTGCGCTACATGGGCTGGACCGACGCGGCCGACCGCATCATCGGCGGCCTCGAGAAGACGATCACGTCCAAGGTCGTGACCTACGACTTCGCGCGGTTGATGGAGGGGGCCAAGGAAGTGAAGTGCTCGGAGTTCGGCACGGCGATCATCAGCAACATGGCGAAGCTCTGATGGCCGCGCGACCGAAGATCACCGTGGTCGGCGCCGGCAACGTCGGCGCCTCGGTCGCGCAGTACGCGGTCGAGAAAGAGCTCGGCGACGTCGTGCTCGTCGACGTCGTGGAGGGCATCCCGCAGGGCAAGGCGCTCGATCTGGCGCAGGCCGGGCCGATCCATCGCTACGACGCGATGCTCGTCGGCTCCAACGGCTACGACGAGACTGGTGATTCCGACGTGGTCGTCATCACGGCCGGCCTCGCCCGCAAGCCCGGCATGACGCGGGACGACCTGCTCTTCAAGAACGCCGAGATCGTGGGCTCCGTGGTCGAGCACATCGTCGCGCGCAGCCGGAACGCCATCCTGGTGCTGGTCACCAACCCGCTCGACGCCATGGTGCAGCTCGCGTGGAAGAAGTCGGGCTTCCCCACCAAGCGGGTGGTCGGGATGGCGGGGGTGCTCGACTCTGCGCGGTTCCGCACCTTCATCGCCCAGGAGCTGAATGTCTCGGTCGAAAACGTGACCGCGTTCGTGCTCGGCGGCCACGGCGACACGATGGTCCCGCTGCCTCGCTACTCGACGGTGGCCGGCATCCCGATCACCGAGCTGCTGCCGAAGGACCGGATCGACGCGCTGGTGCAGCGCACCGCCAACGGCGGGGCCGAGATCGTCGCTCTGCTGAAGTCGGGCAGCGCGTACTACGCGCCGGCCGCGTCCGCCGTGGAGATGGTGGAGGCCATTCTCAAGGACAAGAAGAAGATCCTGCCCTGCGCGGCCTATCTCGACGGGCAGTACGGCGTGCGCGGTCTCTACGTCGGCGTGCCGGTGAAGCTCGGTCGCGCCGGCGTCGAGCAGGTCGTCGAGATCACGCTGACGCCGGACGAGCAGGCCGCGTTCAACAAGTCCGCCGCCGCTGTCCGCGAGCTGGTGGACAAGCTGAAGCTCTGAGCCGGAGGGACGCCATGGCGAAGTCTGCGAAGGCGATGAGAGATATCCACGTCTCGGCCATCGCCGACGCGGTCAAGAAGCTCTGCATGGACGCGAACTGGAGCCTGGAGCCCGACATGCTGCGCGCCTTCGACCGCGCGCTGGGTCGCGAGCGCTCCGACGCGGGCAAGCAGGTGCTGACCATCCTGAAGCAGAACGCCGAGATGGCGCGGACGCGCCAGATCCCGTACTGCCAGGACACGGGCATGGTCATCGCCTTCGTCGACCTCGGGCAGGACGTCCACGTGACGGGCGGCGCGCTGTACGACGCGATCAACGACGGCGTGCGCCAGGGCTACACGGAAGGCTACCTGCGCGCCTCGATCGTTCGCTCGCCGTTCGATCGGGTGAACACCGGCGACAACACGCCGGCCGTCATCCACGTCGACATCGTGCCGGGCGCGATGCTCAAGATCATGGTGATGGCCAAGGGCGGCGGCTGCGAGAACCGCTCCAAGTACACGATGCTCACGCCGGCCGGCGGGCTACCCGCGGTGAAGGACTTCATCATCGAGTGCGTCAAGACGGCCGGGCCCGATGCCTGCCCGCCGCTGATTCTCGGCGTCGGCATCGGTGGCACCTTCGAGAAGGCGGCCGTCAACTCGAAGAAGGCGCTCTTTCGCGAGCTCGGCTCCCCCAATCCGGACCCGATGCTGGACGCGCTCGAACACGAGCTGCTCGATCGCGCCAATCGGCTCGGCATCGGCCCCCAGGGCTACGGCGGCGACACGACCTCGTTCGGCATCCACATCCTCACCTATCCGTGTCACATCACCTCGCTGCCGGTCGCGGTCACCATCGAGTGTCATGCGCATCGCCACAAGGAAGTCACGCTGTGAGCGTGAGCGCTGGCGCCGACGGCATCAAGGATGTGCGGACGCCGCTGAGCGACGCCGACGTCCAGTCACTGCGGGCGGGCGACCGCGTCAGGATCTCCGGTGTCATCTACACGGCGCGCGACGCCGCGCACGGACGCCTGGCCCCGCTCGTGGAAAGGGGCGAGGCGCTGCCCATCGACGTCACGGGCCAGATCATCTACTACACGGGCCCGTCGCCCGCACGACCGGGCGGCGTCATCGGCTCCGTGGGACCGACGACGGCGAGCCGCATGGACAAGTTCACGCCGGCGCTGCTCGCGCTGGGCCTCAAGGGCACGATCGGCAAGGGCTATCGCGGCCAGGCGGTCAAGGATGCGCTCCGGCACCACACGGGCGTGTACTTTGGCTCGATCGGCGGCGCCGGCGCCGTCCTGTCTCAGTTCGTCACGAAGGCCGAGGTCGTCGCCTACGACGACCTCGGCACCGAGGCGATCCGCCGCCTGGACGTGGACCGGTTCCCGGCCATCGTGCTGTACGACTGTCACGGCGGCGACCTGTACCAGGAGGGGCAGAAGATTTACGCGAGGGAGAACGCATGAACGGTCAAGCGGCGGTGAGCCGCGTGCGGCCGCCGGTGCCGGCGCCGCACTTGCGGAGAGATGCCTGGTGGGCGTTGCCGGCCACGGTCGTGCTCGTGCTCGGCACCTTCATCGTGTACTCGACGTGGGCGGCCTTCCAGAACGCCTACTACTGGGCGCCTCCGTACCTGTCGCCGTTCTATTCGCCGTGCCTGTCGAAGACGTGCCTGCACGTGACGTTCGGGTACGGCCTGCCCGACGTCCAGCTGCCCATCATCGGCGTGCTCTCGCCGGCATTCCTGATCCTGTGGGGGCCGGGGCTCTTCCGCCTGACGTGCTACTACTACCGGAAGGCCTACTACCGCTCGTTCTGGCTGTCGCCGCCGGCGTGCGCGCTGCCCGACGCGCAGAAGCGCGGGTACTCGGGCGAGACGCGCTTTCCGCTGCTGCTGCAGAACTATCACCGGTACCTGTGGTATGTCGCCGTCATCTTCATCATCCTGCTCACGTGGGACGCGCTGCTCGCGTTCCGATTTCCGAGCCCGGGCGGCGGCACGCAGTTCGGCATCGGCGTCGGCACGCTGGTGATGTGGGTGAACGTGATCCTGCTCGCCGGCTACACGTTCTCCTGCCACTCGTGTCGCCACGTGTGCGGCGGCTACGTCGACGTCTTCTCGAAGGCGCCCGCGCGGTACAACGTGTGGCACTGGATCAGCCGGCTCAATGAGCGCCACCCGGCCTTCGCCTGGCTCTCGCTCTTCGGCGTCGGGCTGACGGACCTCTACATCCGGCTGGTAGCGATGGGCGTCATTCGCGACCTGAGGATCCTCTAATGGCGAAGCACGAGTACGAGACGCACGAGCACGACGTCATCGTCATCGGTGCCGGCGGCGCCGGGCTGCGTGCGGCGATCGAAGCCGCCGCCTCCGGCGTGTCGGTGGGGCTCGTCTGCAAGTCGCTTCTCGGCAAGGCGCACACGGTGATGGCCGAAGGTGGCATCGCGGCCGCGCTCGGCAACGTGTGGCCCGAGGACAACTGGCAGGTGCACTTCCGCGACACGATGCGCGGCGGCAAGATGCTGAACAACTGGCGCATGGCGCAGCTGCACGCGCAGGAGGCGCCCGAGCGCGTGCTGGAGCTCGAGCGCTGGGGCGCGCTCTTCGATCGCACCAAGGACGGGCGAATCTTGCAGCGCGACTTCGGCGGCCATCGCTACGCGCGCCTGGCCCACGTGGGTGATCGCACCGGCCTCGAGATGATCCGCACGCTGCAGTACCACGGGATCCATCAGGGCATCGACGTCTACATGGAGTGCACCATCACGCGCCTGCTGAAGGACGGCGATCGTGTGGTAGGCGCCGTCGGCTACTGGCGCGAGAGCGGCAAGGTGGTCGTGTTCAAGGCCAAGGCGGTCGTGCTGGCCACCGGCGGCATCGGCAAGGCGTGGAAGATCACGTCGAATTCCTGGGAATACACGGGCGACGGTCACTCGCTCGCCATGTGGGCCGGCGCCGACCTGATCGACATGGAGTTCGTGCAGTTCCATCCGACGGGCATGGTGTGGCCGCCCTCCGTGCGCGGGATCCTCGTGACCGAAGGCGTGCGGGGCGACGGCGGGACGCTGAAGAACAGCGAAGGCAAGCGGTTCATGTTCAATTACATCCCGGAGTTCTTCAAGGGCGAGACGGCGGACAACGAGGAGGAAGCCGACCGCTGGTACACCGACAAGAAGAACAACCGGCGCACGCCCGACCTGCTGCCGCGCGACGAGGTCGCCCGCGCCATCAACGCCGAGGTGAAGGCCGGCCGTGGCAGCCCGCACGGTGGGGTGTTCCTGGACATCTGCACGCGCCGGCCCGCCGACTACATCCGCAAGCGCCTGCCGTCGATGTACCACCAGTTCAAGGAGCTGGCCGGCGTCGACATCACCAGCGAGCCGATGGAGGTGGGGCCGACCTGCCATTACGTCATGGGCGGTGTCCGCGTCGATGCGGACACGACGCAGGCGACGGTGAAGGGACTGTTCGCCGCCGGCGAGGTGGCGGGCGGCATGCACGGCAGCAACCGTCTCGGCGGCAACTCGCTCTCCGATCTGCTCGTGTTCGGCCGCCGTGCCGGCCAGCACGCGGCGCTTTACGCGAAGAACTTCGCCGGCGCGCTGACCGTCGAGACGGCGCAGATCGAGCAGGCGGCGCGGCAGATGCTGGCCCCCTTCGAGCGCTCGGGCGGGGAGAACCCGTACGCCATCCAGTCCGACTTGCAGGAGACGATGCAGACGCTGGTCGGCATCATCCGCAACGAGGCGGAGCTGAAGGAAGCGATCAAGCGGATCGAGCGGCTGAAGGAGCGCGCGCGCAAGGTTCGCGTCGACGGTCACCGGCAATACAACCCGGGCTGGCATACCGCTCTCGACCTCGAGTCACTGCTGACGGTCGCCGAATGCTCGGCGATGGCGGCGCTCGAGCGCAAGGAGAGCCGTGGCGGCCACACGCGCGACGACCATCCGTACACGGACGATACGTGGGGGAAGATCAACGTGGTGCTGCGCTGGAAGGACGGGCGCGTCCAGGTGAGCCGCGAGCCGCTGCCGGAGATGCCGGCCGAGCTCAAGGCGCTGTTCCAGGAGCGCAAGTGATGCCGAGCTTCACGATGCACGTGTTCCGGGGTGAGGGGCGCACGGGCGGCTTCACCGAGTACAAGGTCGACACCGACACCGGCATGGTCGTGCTTGACGTCATCCATCGCATCCAGGCCACGCAGGCGCCCGACCTTGCCGTGCGCTGGAACTGCAAGGCCGGGAAGTGTGGCTCCTGCAGCGCCGAGATCAACGGCAAGCCGCGGCTGATGTGCATGACGCGGATGGATCTGTTCAGCGAGGGGCAGACGATCACGGTGGCGCCCATCCGGACGTTCCCGTGGATCCGCGACCTCGTGACCGACGTCTCCTACAACTACGAGAAGGCGCGGCAGCTGCCGCCGCTACGGCCGAAGCCGCCCGAGGCCGATGGCACCTACCGGATGATGCAGGAGGACATCGACCGCATCCAGGAATTCCACAAGTGCATCGAGTGCTTTCTCTGCCAGGACGTCTGTCACGTCATCCGCGACCACGAGGAGAACAAGAAAGTCTTCGCCGGCCCGCGCTTCTTCATCAAGGCGGCCGGGCTCGACATGCACCCGCTCGACACGCGCGAGGATCGCCGGGCGTGGGTGCGCGATGCCGCTGGCGTCGGCCTCTGCAACATCACGAAGTGCTGCACCGAGGTCTGCCCGGAGCATATCCACATCACCGACAACGCGATCATCCCGCTCAAGGAGCGCGTGGCCGACGAGTTCTACGACCCGCTGACGCGGCTGTTCCGGAAGTTCCGCGGCGAGAAGAAGGATCCGCGCGGGTGACGTCGTTAGTGTATCTTGCCAAGCTGCTGTGAAGATCCACGAATATCAGGCGAAGGCGCTGCTGCGCGAGTTCGGCGTGGCGGTGCCGAAGGGCGAGGTCGCCGACACGCCGGCGCAGGCGCGCGAGATCGCGCAGCGGCTTGGCGGCAAGGTGGTCGTCAAGGCGCAGATCCACGCGGGCGGCCGCGGCAAGGGTGGGGGCATCAAGCTGGCGGACGATCCGGCGAGCGCCGAGCGCGCGGCGGGCCAGGTCCTCGGAATGATGCTGAAGACGCCGCAGACGCCGCCGGAAGGCATCAAGGTCCGCAAGGTGCTCGTGGAGGAGGCCTCGGCGATCGAGCGCGAGCTGTACCTCTCGATCACGCTGGACCGGGCGCGCGCCACGCACGTGGTGATGGCCTCGCAGGCCGGTGGGATGGAGATCGAGGAAGTCGCCGCGCAGACGCCGGACAAGATCCTGCGTGAATGGACGCATCCCGCGCTCGGGCTCGGCGACTTTCAGGGCCGGCGACTCGCCTTCGGCCTCGGGTTCGCCGGCGACCAGCTCAAGCAGGCCGTGCCGCTCATCCGTAACCTCTTCGCCGTCTATCTCGCCAAGGACTGCTCGCTCGCGGAGATCAACCCGCTCGTCGTCACCAGGGACGGTCGCGTCTTCGCCCTCGACGCGAAGCTGAACTTCGATGACAACGCCCTCTACCGGCACGGGGACATCGTCGGGCTGCGGGACATCCACGAGGAGGATCCGCTCGACGTCGAGGCGTCCAAGTACGGCCTGAACTACATCAAGCTCGACGGCAACGTCGGCTGCATGGTGAACGGCGCCGGCCTCGCCATGGCCACCATGGACATCGTCAAGCTCGCCGGCGGCGAGCCCGCCAACTTCCTCGACGTCGGCGGCGGCGCCTCGCCGGAGCAGATCGAGAACGCATTCCGCATCCTCTCCTCCGATCCGAGCGTGAAGGCCGTCTTCATCAACGTCTTCGGCGGCATCCTCCGTGTGGATCGCCTCGCCGAAGGGATCATCGCCGCCGTGCGGAAGCTGGGCCTGAAGCTTCCCGTCGTGCTGCGCGCGGAGGGCACCAACGTCGAGCAGGGCAAGAAGATGCTCGCCGACTCCGGTCTTGCCCTCACGATGGCGACGGACATGGCCGATGGCGCGAAGAAAGCCGTGGCCTTCGCGAAAGGGCAAAAGGCGTGAGTGTCCTCGTCGACAAGTCCACGCGCGTGGTGGTCCAGGGGATCACCGGCAAGGAAGGCGCGTTTCACGCGGCGCGCTGCAAGGAGTATGGCACCCACGTCGTCGGCGGTGTCACGCCGGGCAAGGGGGGGACCACGCACGACGGCTTCCCGGTGTGGAACACGGTGGGCGAGGCGGTCGCGAAGGAGGGCGCCACCTGCGCGCTGATCTTCGTCCCACCGGCCGCGGCCGCCGACGCCATCATGGAGTCGGCCGCCGCCGGCGTGCCGCTCGTCATCTGCATCACGGAAGGGATACCGGTCGCGGACATGGTGCGCGCGAAGCACTTCGTCGCCAGCACCGCGAGCCGGCTCATCGGCCCGAACTGTCCGGGCGTCATCACGCCGGACCAGGCGAAGGTCGGGATCATGCCTGGTCACATCCACAAGCTCGGCGACGTCGGTGTGCTCTCGCGCAGCGGGACGCTGACCTACGAGGTGGTCGGGCAGCTCAGCGCGCGCAACATCGGCCAGTCGACCTGCGTCGGCATCGGCGGCGATCCCGTGAACGGCACCAGCTTCGTCGACGTGCTGCGCCTCTTCAACGACGACCCGGACACGCGCGCCATCATGATGATCGGCGAGATCGGCGGCACCGCCGAGGAAGAGGCGGCCGCGTTCATCAAGGCGAGCGTGAAGAAGCCGGTCGTCGGCTTCATCTGCGGACAGACGGCGCCGCCCGGGCGGCGGATGGGACATGCCGGCGCGATCATCGCCGGCGGCAAGGGGACGGCCGCGGAGAAGATGAGGGTTCTGGGCGATGCCGGCGTGACGGTCGTGAAGAGCCCGGCCGACATGGGCGCGACCGTGGCCAAGGTGATCGGAAAATGACGCCACAATGACGACCCAGCGGACACTGGCCATCATCAAGCCGGACGCCGTTGCCGGCGGCGTGGCCGGTCGGATCATCGCGAAGATCGAGGACGGTGGCTTCAAGATCCTCGCCGCCAAGATGATCCGCATGTCGTTCGACGACGCGGCCGGGTTCTACGCCGTGCATCGCGAGCGGCCGTTCTTCAAGAGCCTGTGCACGTTCATGACGCAGGGGCCGTGCATCCCGATGGTCCTCGAGAAGGAGAACGCCATCCAGCGCTGGCGCGATCTCATGGGCGCCACCGACCCGGCGAAGGCCGCCGCCGGCACCATCCGCAAGGACTTCGCGTCGTCGATCGAGTCCAACGCCGTCCACGGCTCCGATGCGCCCGAGACGGCCATCACCGAGATTTCCTACTTCTTCAACGCCCTGGAGATTCACGCCCGCTAGTACACGAAGGGAAACGGGTACGGCACGCCGAACGGGCGGCCGCCCTTGACGGTCAGCACGGGGACGAGCCGCTTCGTGCCGCTCTTGCGATTGTTCCGCGTGTCGACGAACTCCACCGCCGGTCCATCGACATAGTCGAAGACGGCCACGTCGGCCGGCGCCCCTACGGCGAGCGTGCCGAGACCGGGCACGCGGCCGATGATCTTGGCCGGCTCCGCCGTCGCGCGCCGGACGACCTCCTCGAGAGACAGCCCCAGGGCCATGAACTTGGACATCACCCATGGCAGCGTGGGATAGCCGGGGGTGTTGATCGACACCGCGTGGATGTCGCTCGAGATGGTGTCGACGTGCGCGCCTTGCATCATGGCCGGCTCGCACACCGTGAAGTCGAAGGAGCCTCCACCGTGTCCCACGTCGAAGACGACGCCCCGCTGCTTCGCCGCGCGGGCCGCCGGTATGAGCTGACCGTTCTGCACGATGTTGTTGCCAGCACCGCTGTAGGAGTGCGTCAGGATATCGCCCGGCCGCAGCAGATCGAGGACATCCGCCAGGCGCCCCGGTGCGGCACCGATGTGGCACATCACCCGGAAGTCCTTGCCGGCCAGCTGCGCGGCGCGGACCGCGCGGCGCAACGGCTCGACGCCGTTCGTTCCGACCACGTTGTCGGTGATGCGCACCTTCACTCCGAGCACCGTCTCGGGATTCTCGGCGAGCGTCTTGGCGCAGGCGTCCACGTTCGCGTAGTCGATGTTCAGCATCTCGCCCGGCGCGAGGCCGCCGGCCAGTCCGATGGAGGAGATGTGCACGAACGCATAGAGTCGCGTCCGCGCCTGGCCGATCACCCAATGCTTGAGCGCGCCATACGTGTTGGCGCCCGCGTCTCCCGCCGAGACGCCGGTGGTGGTGGCGGTGATCGGGACCAGCTCGTCCGACGGCAGGCCGATCCCGGAGATGAGAGGACCGTAGTGCGTGTGCAGGTCGATGAGACCCGGCGTCACCAACTTGCCCGCCGCATCGTAGCGCTGGAAGGCGCGCTCATTCGGGATGGTCGTCGTCGACAGCACCGCGATCTGCCCGTTCTTGATGCCGATGTCGCGCCGCCCCCGGACGCGCGAGCCCGGATCGAGCACGTCGCCGTTCGCGATGACCAGGTCGTACTTCAGCGCAGGGTCGGCGGGATCGAACCCGCGTGCGACAGGCGCGGCCTGAGCGACGAGGACCGGGGCGGCGCCAGCCGGTGCCCCCGCCAGCGTTGCGCCGGCGGCGACGGTGCCAGAGGCGAGGAAATGTCGGCGGCTGACGCTCGACGGCGTAGACTGACCGCTATCGGGTCGCGGTGGGCGCATCGTCTGCCTCCCTCTCGAACGAGCAGTGGCTGGATGCTATGCGCTCGCAGTTCTCTGCGTCAACCGGGATGGCAGCGTTCGTGCAGAAGGCGGAGGCGATGACGACAGTCCGGCGTGGTGCACGGCTGTTCCTGCTGATCGCGGGCCTCACCGTGCTCGGCACCCTCGTGTGGCGCAACGATCCGATGGTGTTGCTGGATTCCGTCCGCCAGCTCTCGTGGTGGCGCGTGCTCATCGTCGTCGCCTTCCCGTTCACGCTCGTCAATCTCCTCGACACGCTCGGGTGGCGGTTTGCGTTCCGCCGCGACGGCGTCCCCATCCGGACGCTGTTCTCCGCGCGGCTGGCTGGCGAGGCGTTCAATCTCACCACACCGACCGCCTCCATCGGGGGCGAAGCCGTGAAGGCCTGGCTCGTGCGGCGCCACGTCGGCTATGACGAGAGCTTTCCGTCGGTCATCGTGGCCAAGACCACGATCACCATCGCGCAGGGACTGCTGCTGCTGGTGGGATTGTCGTTCGCCTGGGTTCTCCTCCCCCACGACTCGCCACTGCTGCGGGCGATGCTCTGGCTTCTCGGAGTCGAGGTGCTGGCGGTGGCGGCGTTCGTGGTGGCGCAGGTGAGTGGGGCCATGGGCGGTGGCGGACGTGCGCTGGCTCGCGTGCCACGGCTCACGCATCTCGCGACGCGGCTCGGCCGCGTCGGTGACTCGCTGGCGCAGTTCTATCGCACCGAACCAGCGCGCTTGACGCTCTCCATCCTCTTTCACTTTCTCGGCTGGCTGCTCGGGGCGCTGGAGGCGTGGCTGATCTTGAACCTGCTCGGTGTGGAAGTCTCGCTGGTCACGGCCACGGTGATCGAGGCGTTCAGCACGGCCATCCGGTTCGCGACGTTCATGGTGCCGGCGAGCCTCGGCGCGCTGGAGGGCGGCCACATGGTCGTCTTTGCTGCGCTGGGGCTCGGCGCGTCGCTTGGGATGTCCTTCAGCCTCGTGCGGCGGCTCCGGGAGGCGACCTGGATCGGAGTCGGCCTCCTGGCGCTCGCCGCCGACGGCACGATGCCGATCAGAACAGCTGCGGCTCGCCCGGATAGCTGACCCTTCCCGCGCTGACGCGCGCGAAGTCGCGCAGCTCGTGCGGCTCGGCGCGCTGCGGCGTGACGATATGGAACACCGGCTCGCCGCGCGCGACCAGCGCATCGGCGATGAGTGAGCGGTGGCAACGCATCCAGTACGCCTCGGCGCACATGATCGCGACGCGGCGCGCGCGGCCGAGCTCCAGCAGGCGATCGACTTCGGCCTCGAACTCCGGTGTCTGCATGTAGTCGGCGTACGCCCGGAAGGACGGATTCCGCCAGGCGCGATTGACGGAGTCTGATCGCTGGCGGCGCAGGCCACCGAGGCCCGGGAGATGGACGTAACCGAGTCCGGCCTCGCCGAGGGTGGTCGGCAGCGTGGCGGCGTCGAAGTGCGGGTGCCGGCGCGACCGCGGGATCTTGCGCACGTCGGCGATCAGCTCGACGCCGTGCGCGCGCACCAGGGCGGTCAGCTCGTCGAGCGTCCGGGTCGAATGCCCAACCGTGAACATGGTCTCAGCCTACCGCCGGCGGCGCGCGGACGGCCGGGGGTTTTCCTGTAGAATTCGCCGGTGCAGAGCCTGCCCGAGCCGTTCAATGCGGCGACCTTCTTCGTCGACAGGCACCTCACCGAGGGCCGGGGGACGCGCACGGCATTCCGCTTCGACGGACGCTCGGTGACCTACGCGGCGGTCGCCGACGCCGTGGACCGCTGCGGCAACGCGCTCGCGGGGCTCGGCGTGGAGATCGAGCAGCGCGTGCTGCTGGCGCTGAACGACACGCCGGCCTTCGCCGCCGCGTTCTGGGGAACGGCCAAGCTCGGCGCCGTGGCCGTGCCCGTGAACCCCCTCCTCACGCCCGCCGAGTACGCGTTCCTGCTCAACGACAGCCGCGCCCGGGTGGTCGTCGTCGAGCACGACGCGGCTGCCCGCGTGCTCGCCGCGCGCGCGCAGTGTCCGTGGCTCCGTGCCGTGATCGTCGTCGGCGGCTCCGCGCTGCCCGGGACGCTCGAGCTCGACGAGCTCCTGGCGGCCGCCAAGCCGACGCTGGAGGCGGCGCGCACGTCCCGCGAGGACATCGTCTACTGGGGCTACACGTCGGGCTCGACGGGGACGCCGAAGGCGGCCGTGCACTCGCACAAGGACTTCGTCGCCGCCGCCGATCTCGTCGGCGTCGGCATCTTCGGCCTCGGCCCCGACGACCTCGTCTTCTCGGCCTCGAAGCTCTTCTTCGCGTTCGGGCTCGGCAACAGCCTCTACTTTCCGGCACGGGTCGGCGGCGCGTCGATCCTGGTGCCCGAGCGCCTGGACGCCGAGCGTGCGTTCGACATCATCGCCGCCGAGCGGCCCAGCGTGTTCTTCACGGTGCCGACGTTGTACGCGCGGATGCTGGCCGTGGACGAGGCAGAGCGCCGGTGGGATCTGTCCTCGCTGCGCTACTGCGTTTCCTCGGGCGAGGCGCTGCCGCCCGCGATCTTCGACGCGTGGGCCGAGCGCTTCGGCGTCGAGCTGGTGGAGGTCGTCGGCTCCACCGAGGCGCTGCACGACTTCATCGCCAACCGGCGGGGCGAGGCGCGCCGCGGGTCGTCGGGCCGCCTGGTGCCGGGTTTCGAGGCCCGGCTCGCGGACGACGAGGGCGCCACCGTCCCGGTCGGGACGGTCGGCCACCTGCTGATCAAGGGGGAGCCGACGGCCCCCTATTACTGGAACCGCCTGGAGCGCACGCGCGCGACGATGCAGGGCGAGTGGCTGCGGACCGGCGACATGTTCTCGTGCGACGCCGACGGCTTCTTCTACTTCGCGGGGCGCTCCGACGACATGCTGAAGGTCGCCGGCATCTGGGTGTCGCCGGCGGAGATCGAGGCGCACCTCGTCGCGCATCCCGCCGTGCTCGAAGCCGGCGTCATCGGCAGGCCCGATGCGAGCGGACTGACGCGGCCGCACGCCTTCGTGGTGCTGAAGCCGGGCTGGACGGCGTCGGCGGAGCTGGCGGCGACCCTGACCGAGCTCGTGCGCACGCGCGGCGGGCATCGCACGCCGGCGGCGGTGGAGTTCGTCGCCGACCTGCCGAAGACCGCGACGGGCAAGGTGCAGCGCTTCCGCCTGCGAGGCGCCTGACGTGCGCGTCATCGTGGACGGGGCGTCGAAGGTCTACGCGGATCGCGCGGGCCACTCCGTGCGCGCCCTGGAGGGGGTCGATCTCACCGTCGAGAGCGAAGAGTTCGCGGCCGTGCTCGGCCCGTCGGGCTGCGGCAAGTCGACGCTGCTGAACCTCATCGCCGGGCTGCTGACGCCGAGCGCGGGCGCGATCTGGCTCGACGGCGAGCTGCCGGCCGGCCGGACGGCCACGGCGATGGTGTTCCAGGAGTTCGCGCTGTTTCCCTGGCGCACCGCGCAGGCCAACGTCGAGTTCGGGCTCGAGGAGCTGGGGGTGCCGGCGGCGGAGCGCGCGCGGCGCGCACGGATGTTCATCGAGCTCACGGGGCTCGCGGGCTTCGAGACACGCTATCCGCACCAGCTCTCGGGCGGCATGCGTCAACGGGTCGGCATCGCGCGGGCGCTCGCGGTGGAGCCCGCCATCCTCTTGATGGACGAGCCGTTCTCCGCCCTCGACGCGCAGACGCGCCAGCTGATGCAGGAGGAGCTGCTCGCGATCTGGGGGCGCACCCGGCAGACCATCGTGTACGTCACCCACAACATCCAGGAAGCCGTGTACATGGCCGATCGCGTGATCGTGCTCTCGCGCCGCCCCGGACACGTGCTGGCCGAGGTGAAGATCGAGCTGCCGCGACCGCGGGAGGAACGGATGCTCGGCGAGCCGACGTTCGTGGCGTCCGTCGAGCGCATCTGGTCGCTCATCCGCGAGCAGGCGGCCGAGGCGCTGCGGGACGGCGTCGCCTAGTGGCGAGACACCCGGTCACCGATCGCGCCGCGTTCCTGACGCGGCGCCAGCACCGCGCGCTGCGCGTGGTCGCGCTCGCCGCTCTCGTGCTGGTCTGGGAAGCGATCGCGCGGGCCGGCTGGGTGCCGGTGCTGTTCCTGCCCTCGCCGGTCGGCGTGCTCGCCGAAGCGGCCGAGATGCTGCGCTCGGGCGAGCTGCTCGTGCACCTGGCCGCGTCGCTGTCGCGGCTGCTGCTCGGCTTCGCCATCGGGGCGGCGCTCGGCGTGGTGGTCGGCGTGGCGGTGGGGTTCTTCGCAGTGGCGGAGGCGGTGGGCACGCCGGTGATCGCCGCGACGTTCCCCATCCCGAAGATCGCGCTGCTGCCGCTGCTGATCCTCTGGCTGGGGCTCGGGGAGCCGTCGAAGATCGCGGTGATCGCGCTCGGCGTGTTCTTTCCGATGGCGATCAACACCTTCACCGGCGTGCGGCAGGCCGACCCGCTGCTGGTACGCGCGGCGGTGGCCTTCGGCGCGCGCCGCTGGTCGATCATCCGCAAGGTCGTGCTGCCCTCCTCGCTGCCGATGATCTTCGCAGGGCTTCGGCTCGGCGCCGGCACGGCGCTGCTGCTTCTGGTCGCGGCGGAGATGATCGCCGTCGAGTCGGGCATCGGCTTTCTCGTGCTGCATGCGGGCAACTTGATGCAGACCACGAAGCTCATGGTCGGCATTGTCGTGCTGTCGCTGCTCGGCGTGGCCTCGCACTGGTCGCTCGGTCGCCTGGAACGGCTGGCCATTCCCTGGCGCGCCGCCTGAGCCGGGCGCGCAGGCCGCTGGTAGGATTGGAGGACTGATGGTCCGTCGCATCGCGCTCGTGCTGATCCTCGCGCTGATGGTGAGCGCGCCGCCGACCTCCGCGCAGGACCGTCCTCGCGTCGGCATCCTGAAGCTCACCTCGTCGGCGCCGATCTTCGTGGGTGTCGAGAAGGGCTTCTTCAAGGAGTTCGGCGTGGAGCCTGAGCTCGTCTACTTCCAGGCGGCCGCGCCCATCGCCACCGCGCTGGCCGCCGGTCAGCTGGACGTGGCCGCCACCGGCCTGACGGCCGCGACCTACAACATCGTGCTCGGCGGCGAAACGCTATGGATCGTGGCCGACAAGGGACGCGAGTGGCCCGATCATCGGCTGACGGCCATCGTGGTGCACAAGGATCTCCACGACGCGGGCGTCCGCTCGGTCGCAGATCTGCGGGGCAAGCGCATCGCCGTGACCCAGCTCGGCTCGACCTTCCACTACCAGATCGGCAACATCCTCGAGAAGGAGGGGATGAGCCTGAAGGACGTCAGCATCGTGCCGCTGCAGGCGATGCCGGCGGCGCTCGAGGCGCTCAAGGGCAAGCAGGTGGACGCCGTGATCCTGCCGCAGCCGTTTCCCGGCCGCGCCGAGGCGGACGGATTCGGACGGATCATCGCGTGGGGCGGCGACCTCTTTCCCTGGCAGATCGCGACGGTCTTCTACTCGAAGAAGTTCGCCGCCGACAGGCCGCGCGCTCTGAATTTCATGAAGGGCTACGTGAAGTCATCGCGCCACTATCACGACGCCGTGCTGAGCGGCCGGGCGGGCGCTGCCTACGACGAGGTGGTCGCGGTGACCGCGCGCTACACGGGCGCGCCAGTGCCGATCATCAAGCTCGGTCTTCCGTACCAGGACCGCAGCGCGCGGCTCTGGGTCGAGGACATCGGGCGCCAGATCGCATGGTGGCAGCGTCACGGCTTCATCAAATCCACCATCCCGCTCAAGGACATCATCGACACGTCGTTCGTCGAGGCGGCGGCGAAGGCGCTCGGCGAGTGACGGCGCGGGCGATGCCGAAGAAAGTGCTCGTCGCCAACCGCGGCGAGATCGCCGTGCGCATCATCCGCGCCTGCCGGGAGCAGGGCATCGCCACCGTGGCGGTCTTCTCCGAAGCCGATCGCGAGGCGCTCCACGTCCAGCTGGCCGACGAGGCCTACGCCATCGGACCGGCGCCGGCGCTGGAGAGCTATCTGGTCATCGAGCGCCTGCTCGACGTCGCGCGCGCGGCCGGCGCCGGCGCCGTGCATCCGGGCTACGGCTTCCTCTCCGAGAACGCCACCTTCGCGGAGGCGTGCGCGCACGCCGGATTGACGTTCGTGGGCCCGCCGGCGGCGGCCATCCGCGCCATGGGGAGCAAGACAGCCGCGCGCAAGCTCGCGCGTGATCTCGGCGTCCCGATGGTGCCCGGCACGCTCGAGGCCGTCGCGAGCGATGCGGCGGCTCGCGCCACGGCGCGCGAGCTCGGCTATCCGGTCATGCTGAAGGCGGCCATGGGCGGGGGCGGCAAGGGGATGCGCCTCGTGCAGCGCGAGGAGGATCTCGCGGAGGCGCTGCGGTCGGCGCGCGCTGAGGCGGGCGCGGCCTTCGGCGACGCCGCCGTGTACCTCGAGCGCGCGGTCGTGGAGCCGCGCCACATCGAGATCCAGGTGCTCGCCGACGCGGGCGGCCGCGTGATCCACCTCGGCGAGCGCGAGTGCTCGATCCAGCGACGCCACCAGAAGCTCGTGGAGGAATGCCCGTCGTCGTTCGTGGACGCGGAGCTGCGGCAGCGCATGGGCGAGGCGGCATGTCGCGTGGCCAAGGCCGCCGGCTACGTCAACGCCGGCACCGTGGAGTTCCTGGTCGACGCCGAGCGAAACTTCTACTTCCTCGAGATGAACACACGGCTCCAGGTCGAGCACCCGGTGACGGAGATGGTGACGGGCATCGACCTGGTGGCCGAGCAGCTGCGGATCGCCGCCGGCGAGCCGCTCTCACGCCGCCAGTCCGACGTCGGCTGGCGCGGCTGGGCCATCGAGTGCCGCATCAACGCCGAGGATCCGTTTGCGGGCTGGCTGCCGTCGCCCGGCACCATCGCCGGTTTGCGCACGCCGAGCGGCCCGTGGGTGCGTGACGACTCCGGCGTTTACGAGGGGTACACGATCCCACGGTTCTACGACACCTTGATGAGCAAGCTGATCGTCTGGGGCGCGGATCGCGCCGTCGCCTGCGATCGCATGGCGCGCGCGCTGTCGGAGTACCGGGTCGTCGGCGTCCGCACGACCATTCCGGTGCTGGAGCGCGTCGTCGCCCATCCCGACTTTCGCGCCGGCCGGCTCTCCACGGCGTTCCTGGAGCGGCTGCTGCCCGGCGTGCACGCGAACGCCGGCCGTCACCGCGACGTTGCGATCATCGCCGCCGTACTCGCCGAATACGAGCGCGGCCGCCGCGCCACGATGGCCGCCACGCATGGGCAGGATGGCCACGCCAGCCGCAGCGACTGGTCGGCCGCGGTGTGGCGACACACCGGCGGCGGCACCTGGACCGGGCGCTGACATGAAATACATGGCGACCGTCGGCGAGGGGGTCCGCGAGGTCGAGGTCACGGCCGCCAACGGCGGCTATCACGTGCGGGTGGGTGACACCGAGTGGGACGTCGACGCGCGGGCGACGGCCACCGGGATCTATTCGCTGCTGCTCGCCGGCGTCTCGTACGTCGCCAGCGTGGTCGACCGGGACGGTGTCTGCGTGGTCGAGGTGGCCGGCGAGCGCTACGAGATCACCGTCGAGGAGCAGACGCGCCACATCATCCGGACCCGGGCGGGGGCGGCGGCGGCCGACGGCAGCCGCACCCTCACGGCGCCACTTCCGGGTAAGATCAGCCGGGTCGCCGTCCAGGCCGGCGATACCGTCAACGCCGGTGACATCCTGCTCGTGATCGAGGCGATGAAGATGGAGAACGAGTTCAGGGCCGGCGCCTCGGGGACGGTGGTCGAAGTGCGCGTGGCCGCCGGGACGGCCGTGAACGCGGGCGACGTCCTGATCGTGATGGCCTGAGGAGGACACGAGTGATGGCAGCCGATCGCGACCGCTTCGGAAACCCCTTCGCGCCGGGCCTGCCCTACGCCCGCGGGGCGATGATCCGCTCCACGGAGGACGATTTCCGGAAGCTGCAGCGCGCGCAGGCGATCATCGCGCGGCGCGGTCCCGAGCGCGTGTTCAACTTCACCGGGCTCGAGCGCGCGCTGCCGCTCGCCAGCGACGAGCTGGCCCTGGCCGACGACGAGCTTGCGCCCGCGCTCTTCGGCGAGCGCTTCCGGACGCTGGCGCTCGATCATCTCGGCGGCGCGGCGGCGCGCCACGACGCGATGCTCTTCAACCGCCTCACGGCCGCCACCTTCGCCACGCACCTGACGCTCGTGCAGCCCGGCGAGACGGTGATCGGCGTCTCGCCGACCTACACCCACCCGACGGTGATCCGCTCGGCGACCCAGGCGGGCGCGCGGTTCGTCGAGGCCGACGGCGTCGGCGGCCTCGAGCGTGCCCTGACCCGCGAGCCGCGCGTGAGCCTCGTCGTGCTGACGCGGCTGGCGGTGACCTACGACCTGCTGCCGCTCGACGACGTGCGCGCCGTCGTGCGCCTGGCGCACGCGGCCGGCGCGCGCGTCTACGCCGACGATGCGGGTGGGGCCCGCGTGGGGCCGGCCATCTTCGGGCAGCCGCCCACGCTCGCGCTCGGCGTCGACGTGGGCGCGACCGGCATGGACAAGTACGGCACCGTCGGTCCGCGGCTCGGCCTCCTCGCCGGCGAGGCCGCCCTGGTCGCGCGCATCCGGGCGCGCGCGTACGAGTTCGGGCTCGAGGCGCGCCCGATGCTCTATCCGGCCGCCGTACGCTCGCTCGCAGGCTACACCCCCGAGCGCGTCCGACAGCTCGTCGAGACGACGCGCCTCGTCGGCGACGCACTGGGGCGCGTGTTCGGCGCCCGCGTGCACCTCACCCCGGTGACCGCGCAGCTTCGTGCTGACGAGCTGCTCGCGCTCGCGATGGAGCGCGCCGGCCTCGCGTCTCCGCCTTGCGTGCCCATCGAGGCCACGGCGGCGGTGGCGATGCTGCTGCTCGAGGACTACGGCGTCATCACCGTGCACTTCGCCGGCATGCCACCCGGAACCTCGAGCTTGCTGGTGAAGTTCGTTCCACCAGAGACACTCGAGCGCTTTGGCGGCGCCGAGGCGCTCGCCAAGGCCGTGGACAGCTCCGTCGACCGGCTGGCCGCCCTGCTGCGCGACCCGGCGGCGCTCCGCGCGCTGCTGATCGGAAACTAATGGCCGAGACGGCCATTGTGTTCAAGGACGTCAACAAATGGTTCGGCAAGCTGCACGTGCTCGACGACATCAACCTGTCCATCGCGGCCGGCGAGGTCGTGGTCGTGTGCGGCCCCTCGGGGTCGGGCAAGTCCACGCTCATCCGGTGCGTGAATGGCCTCGAGCGCGTGCAGGGCGGCGACATCGTGGTGCTCGGCGAAACCATCACCCGCCGCGGCGTGAACCTGCCGGCCCTGCGCACGCGCGTCGGCATGGTGTTCCAGTCGTTCAACCTGTTCCCGCACATGACGGCGCAGGAGAACATCATGCTGGCGCCGATGAAGGTGCGCCGGCTCTCCCGGACCGAGGCGGCACGGACGGCGGAGGCGCTGATGGACCGGGTGGGGCTGGCCGACAAGGCCGGCAACTACCCGGCCAACCTCTCGGGCGGCCAGCAGCAGCGCGTGGCCATCGCCCGCGCGCTGGCCATGCAGCCGAAGATCATGCTGTTCGACGAGCCGACGTCCGCGCTCGATCCCGAGATGATCAATGAAGTGCTCGACGTCATGACGACGCTGGCGCGTGACGGCATGACGATGATGTGCGTGACCCACGAGATGGGGTTCGCCCGGCGCGTCGCCCACCGCGTCGTCTTCATGGACGCGGGGCAGGTGGTGGAGGTCGGCACGCCGCAGGACTTCTTCGCGTCTCCGAAATCCGACCGTGGCAAGCAGTTCCTCTCGAAGATCCTCACTCACTAACGCATGGAGGCTTTCATGTCTCGCATCCTTGTCGTCATCCTGGCGGTGGTCGTCGCCTTCGGAGCGGCTGCGCCGTCGGTGGCCCAGCCGGACACGCTCGAGAAGATCAAGTCGTCCGGGGCGCTCACCATCGGCACCCGGACGGGCTCGCCGCCCTTCGCCTACGTCAACAAGAGCAACGAGTGGGTCGGCTTCACCATCGATCTGGTCGAGCAGCTCGTGAAACCGTCCGTCGAGAAGGCGGTGGGCCGGCAGATCAAGATCGAGAAGAAGGAGTCGACGCCGCCCACGCGCATTCCGCTGCTGACCTCCAACGCCGTGGACCTCATCGCCGGTACCATGACCGACACGCCGCAGCGCCGCGAGTCGGTCGACTTCAGCCTGACCTTCTTCTACACGGGCGCGCAGTTCCTCGTGAAGAAAGGGAGCCCCATCAAGGGCATCAACGACGTGAGCGGCAAGCGCGTGGCCGCCCAGCAGGGCGCCACGAACGCAAAGATCCTGCGCGAGAAGTATCCGCAGGTGCAGCTGCGCGAGTTCCCGGATCAGCCGGCCGCGTTCCAGGCGCTCGCACAGGGACAGGTCGACGCGTACACGAACGACGGGATCCAGCTCGCCGGCTTGAAGGCCAAGGCGCCGAACCCCAACGAGTGGGACGTCGTCGGCGACTTCTACTCGGAGGAGCCCTACGGCATGGCGATGCGCAAGGGCGACGCGAAGTTCAAGGCCGCCGTCGACGCCGGCCTCAAGAACGGCTTCGAGTCGGGCAAGTACTTCGAGCTCTACGAGAAGTGGTTCGGCCCGAAGGGCGAGGTGCCGTATCCGCTGACGCCACAGGTCAAGGCCTATCTCCTGAAGCAGGTCGGCAAGTAGCGGCGGGCGCCCCGAGGGCCCGTGAGCTACACGTTCAACTGGAGCGTGCTCTGGAGCGGCCAGTCGGGACACTGGCTGCTCCAGGGCTTGCTCACCACGCTCGAGCTCTCCGCGCTCGCCTGGCTGCTTGCGGCCGCCCTGGGGATCCTGTCCGGCGCGCTGCGCACGGTCCCGTTGGCCCCGCTGCGATATGCGGCCATCTCGTATGTCGAGTTCTTCCGCAACGTCCCGCTGCTCGTGTGGATGTTCTTCTGGTATTTCGGCGTGCCGCCGCTGCTCCCGCGCCCGCTGCAGGACTGGCTCTTCAACCACGCGGCGGAGTTCTGGGCGGCCATGGTCGCGCTCGGCGTCTACCACGGCGCGCGCATGTCGGAGGTGATCCGCTCGGGGATCCAGGCGATTCCGCGCACGCAGTTCGAGGCCTCGCTCGCGATGGGGCTCACGACGTTCCAGGCCTACCGCCTGATCATCCTGCCCGTCGCGCTGCGGCTCATCGTGCCCCCGGGCACCAACGAGTCGCTCAATCTGCTGAAGAACTCGTCGGTCGCGCTGACGATCGCCGTCGCCGAGCTGACGTTCCAGACGCGGCAGATCGAGACGTACACGGCGAAGGCCATCGAAGCGCTCACCGCCGGCACGCTGATCTACCTCGTCCTGTGCCTGTCGATCGCGACCATCATGGCCCGTGTCGAGCGCCATTATGCGATCCCGGGTCTGATCTCGCGCGGCGGGGCGGCCTAGACGATGGACCTTTCGGTCATCGTCAACAACTGGAACTTCCTGATCGTCCAGGGGCTGATCGGCTTCGGCCCGTTCATCGGCGGCACGCTGCGGCTCGCCATCCCGGCCATCGTGCTCGGCTTCGTGCTCGGCATCTTCATCGGCCTGGCGCGCCTGGCCGAGGCGCGCTGGATCCGCGTGCCGGCCACCGCGTACGTCGAGTTCTTCCGCGGCGTGCCGCTGGTCATGGTGATCTTCTGGATCTGGTTCATCATCCCGCAGCTCTTGCGCTTGCCGATCCCCGAGTACGGCGTCGCCCTCACCGCATTCGTCATCTTCGAGGCGGCCTACTTCGGTGAGATCGTGCGGGCGGGCGTGCAGTCGGTGTCGCGCGGGCAAGTCGAAGCGGCCACCGCGCTCGGGATGACCACGACGAAGACCATGACCTACGTCGTCCTGCCGCAGGCCCTCAGGAACATGGTGCCATCGCTGGTGACCCAGATGATCGTCCTCTTCAAGGACACGTCGCTGGCCTCCATCATCGGCTACGTCGATCTCACGAAGGCCGCGCAGATCGTCAACAATCGCGAGATCAAGCCGTTCCAGCTGTATCTCTTCATCGCGGTCGTCTACTGGATCTGCACCTACTCCATGTCGCGCGTCGCCCAGCGCCTCGAGCATCGCCGCGTCGCCGCCTGAGCGTGCCTGAGACGACGCTGCGGAACGGCGTGCGCCTGCACTGGCGAGAAGCGGGCGATCCGGCGAGGCCGCCGGTGGTGTGGATCCATGGCGGGTCGGTGGAGGAATCGTCGTCGATGGTCGCGGATCTCGAGCCGTTCGGGGCGCGGATCCGCGCGCTCTTTCCCGACGCGCGTGGCCACGGCCTCAGCTCGAAGTTCGAGCGCGTGGCCGACTACACCTATCCGCGCAAGGCCGAGGACGTGGTGCTCTGGCTCGACGCGCTCGGGATCGAGGACGCGATCTTCGGCGGCGCGTCGATGGGCGCGGCGCTGTCGCTGTGGCTGGCGGCGCACGCGCCGGAGCGCGTGCGCGCGGTGGTGTCGATCAGTGGGCCGCCGTACGCGCCGCCGGCGGAGGATATTGCCTGGTGGCGCGCGCACCGGCCGCTCGTCGAAGCCGGTCGCTTCGAGGACTACTACGACGCGAACGTGCGCCTGCGGGTCGGCGAGGCGGCGCTCGCCCGGCTCAAGGCGCGCCCCGAGCGCTACGCGGCCGTCACCGGGATGCTGCGGCTGCATTCGGTGGCCTCGCTCCTGGCGCTCCTCGACGAGACGTACGCGCGCGAGGAGTGGCTCGAGGCGTGCGCGCGCATCCGGTGTCCGGTGCAGATCATCGCCGGCTCGCTCGATCATTTCCCGACGGTCGGGATGTCGCGCCGGCTCGCGGACACCGTGCCGGGCGCACGGCTCCACGTCGTGGAGGGCGGGAGCCACTTTCCCAACCGCTCGCATCGCGCGGAAGTGCAGCGGGTGGTGGGACGTTTTCTGGACGCGATCGGGGTATAAGATCGCCCCATGGCGATCATCGATCTCAGCTTCCCGATCCGACCACACTTCCGCTGGAAGGTGGAGCCGGCGCTGCGCTCGTCGCATGCCCGCGGGGATCTCTTCCAGTCGACGATCCTGACGATCAGCTGTCACGCCTACACGCACGTCGACGCGCCGGTGCACTTCCTGCCCGGCGACCGGGACATCGCGTCGATGCCGGTGGACCAGTGGATCGGCGATGCCGCCGTGGTCGATCTCACCCACCTTGGCGACAACGGCGAGGTGAGCGGCGCCGAGCTCGAGGCGCACGCGGGCCACGTCCGACGCGGGGACATCGTGCTGCTGCGAACCGACTGGCCGCGCAAGGTCAGCGTCGAGAGCGAGAAGTTCTGGCGCGAGGCCCCTTATACGGCGCGCTCGGCGTGCGAGTGGCTCGTGGGCCGTGGCGTGAAGGCGGTCGGGTACGACTACCCGCCCGATCAGTGCATCCGGACCACGATCTTCGCGCCCGCCACCAGGGTCGAGCGCCGCGAGTGCGTCACTCACGATGTCTTCTTCCCGGCCGGGATCACCGTCATCGAGTACCTGACCAATCTCGACCGCATCGGCGCCGCGCGCTGCCGCTTCCTGGCGCTCCCCCTCCGCATCGAGGGCGCCGACGGCTCGCCCGTCCGGGCGATCGCCGAGATCGAGTGATTGATTTCAAGGGGGGCCCCGAGATGGCCCCCCAAGCCCCTCAACGCTCGCCGCGCCCGGGCAGAGCCGTGGCGCGTCTCGCCGTGGCGCCGCGAGCGCGCCGGCGGCCTGGGGTATCATCAGACGGATGCGCCTTTACTGGGTTGCTGCGCCCTTGTTCATCGTGGCCGCCGCCGGCTGTACGGGCGAGACGAAGGCCTCGCAGGAGAAGCCCGCCGCCGCCTCACCCGCCGAGCCGCGCCAGGTCCGGGTGATCGAGGCTGTCGAGCAGCGCGTGGCGCGGACCGTTGTGGCCACCGGCACGCTGGCGGCTGAGGACCAGGTGGTCGTCGGCACGAAGGTGCCTGGACGACTCGCGGACATCGTGGTCGACATGGGAACGCCGGTTCGGCGTGGCCAGGTCGTCGCGCGCCTGGATGCCAGCGACTACCGATTGAGGGTCGAGCAGGCCGAGGCGGCGTTGCAGCAGGCGCGCGCGCGCCTCGGGCTGTCGGCGACCGGCGCCGACGAGCGGGTCGATCCCGAGCAGACCTCCATCGTTCGCCAGGCCCGCGCCGTGCTCGAGGAGGCCAAGCTGACGCGCGATCGCTCGGCCAAGCTCATGGAGCAGGACCTGATTGCACGTGCCCAGCTCGACACCGCGGACGCCAATTTGAAAGTCGCCGAGGGCCGCTACCACGACTCGCTGGAGGAGGTCCGGAACCGTCAGGCGGTGCTGCTGCAGCGCCGGTCGGAGCGCGAGCTCGCCCGCCAGCAGCTCGCGGACACGGCAATCGTCTCGCCCATCGACGGCGCGGTGGCGATCAAGCAGGCCTCGGTCGGCGAATACCTCGCGGCCGGGGCGCCGGTGGCGACCGTCGTGCGTCTCCATCCGCTGCGGCTGCGCGTCAACGTGCCCGAGCGTGAGGCCGCCGACGTTCGTACCGGGCAGGCGGTCCGCCTCACCGTCGAGGGCGACACGAACGTGTATCAAGGCCGGGTGGTGCGGCTCAGCCCGATCGTGCAGGAGCAGAGCCGCACCCTGTCGGTCGAGGCCGAGATCCCGAACGAGCGCGCCGTGCTCAAGCCGGGCGCCTTCGCCCGCGCCGACATCGTCACGCAGGCCTCCGAGCCGGTCATTCGCGTGCCGGCGACGGCGCTCGTGACGTTTGCCGGCATCGAGAAGCTGCTCGTCGTGCGCGGCGGCAAAATCGTCGAGGTCCGCGTGCAGACGGGCCGGCGCGCGAACGACAGCGTCGAGATCGTCGGCGGATTGAAGGCCGGCGAGCAGGTGGTGCTGCAGCCCGGCAATCTCGGCCCCGGGCAGGCCGTGGTCGTCACGCGCTAGGGAATGCGCAAGCTCGCCGACGTCAGCATCAAGCGTCCGGTCTTCGCCACCATGATCATCATGGCGCTCGTCGTGGTGGGCACCGCCTCCTATTTCCGTCTCGGCGTCGATCGCTTCCCGTCCGTCGATCTTCCCACGGTCAGCGTCCGCGTGGAGCTTCCCGGCGCGTCGACGGAGGAGATCGAGACCCAGGTCATCCAGAAGCTCGAAGAGCAGGTCAACACGATCCAGGGCATCCAGGAGCTGCGCTCGATCGCGAGCCCTGGCAACGCGCTGGTGATCATCACCTTCGTGCTGAACCGTCCGATCGACGTGGCCGCCCAGGACGTCCGCGAAAAGGTCGCGCTGGCCGTGCGCAACCTGCCGCGCGACATCCGTCCGCCGGTGATCTCGAAGTTCGACAACGACCAGGCGCCGGTGGTGACGGTGGCGCTCTCCGGCGACCGCTCGCTGCGGGAGCTCACCGAGATCGCCGACAAGACGGTGAAGGTTCAGCTCGAGCGCTCGAGCGGCGTGGGCGAGGTCCGGATCATCGGCGGTCTGCTGCGGGCCGTCAACGTCTGGGTGGACCCGGATCGGCTGGCCGCCTACCAGATCCCGATCACCGCCGTGCGCGACGCGCTGGCCCGCCAGAACGCCGACCTCCCGGGCGGCAACGTGACGGCCGGGCTCCTGGAGTCGTCGCTGCGCACGATGGGGCGCGTCGACTCCGCGCGGGACTTCAACGAGCTGGTGATCGCCACCCTCGGCGGGGCGCCGGTGCGCGTGCGCGACATCGGCTACGCGGAGGACGGCACCAAGGAGCAGCGCTCGGTGGCCCGGCTCGACGGCGTGCCGACGGTCGTGCTCGAGGTCCGCCGACAGTCGGGCGAGAACACGGTGGCCGTGATCGACGGCATCAAGCAGAAGCTCGGCGCGCTGCGCGCCCAGATTCCCGCCGACATCAAGCTCGAGGTCATCCGCGACCAGTCCCGCTACATCCACGCGGCTCTGCACGAGATCAACGTTCACCTCGTGCTCGGCTCGATCCTCGCCTCGCTGGTCGTGCTCGCGTTCATGCGCTCGTGGCGGTCGACCATCATCGCGGCGGTGGCCATTCCCGCCTCCGTCGTATCCGCCTTCGGCGCCATGTGGGCGCTCAACTTCACCCTGAACAGCGTGACCATGCTGGCTCTCGTGCTGATGGTCGGCATCGTGATCGACGACGCCATCGTCGTGCTCGAGAACGTCTTCCGCTTCGTCGAAGAAAAACGGATGCGGCCGTTCGAGGCCGCGCGTGAGGCGACGGCTGACATCGCGCTCCCGGTCATGGCCACCACGCTCTCGCTCGTGGTCATCTTCGTCCCCGTCTCGTTCATGTCGTCGATCTCGGGCCGGTTCCTCTACCAGTTCGGCCTGACGGCGGCGGTGGCGGTCATGGTGAGCCTGCTCGTCTCGTTCACGCTGACGCCGATGATGTCGGCGCGGATGCTGCGGGCGGAGGATGCCGGCGGCCACGGCGACGGTGTTCACGCGCGCTCGCGGCGTGGCTTTTACGCCTGGCTCGATGCGGGCTACGCGTGGTCGCTGGCGCTGGCCATGCGCTGGCGCTGGGCGGTGATCGTCGTCGGTGTGGCGGTCCTGCTGGCGACCATTCCGCTCTACCGGTCGGTCAAGCAGGAGTACATCCCGAGCGACGTGGACGAGTCGGAGTTCGAGGTGCTCGTGTTCGGACCCGAGGGCATGAGCATCGCCGCCATGGACGAGGCGATGCTGGCGGTGCAGAACGAGGCCATGCAGACCAAAGGCGTGGCGCTCACGCTGACGTCCACCGGCGGCGGGTTCCTGGCTCGCGTGAACCAGGGGAACATGTACGTGCGCACGGTGCCGCACACCGAGCGGACGTTCACCTTCGAGCGGTTGTGGGCCAGCGTGCGCCGCGGCGACCTCATGGGCGCTTTCCGCAACAACTACACGCAGCGCGACGCCATGCTGGCCCTCCGCCAGCGCTTCCGCAAATTCAACGTGGCGGGAATCCGCACCCAGGTGCGGAACATCGTCGGCTTCAACATCGGCGGCGGCTCCTTCGACATCGACCTCGCGCTGCGAGGCCCGGAGCTCGAGAAGCTCGTGGAGTACGGCGAGCAGATGAAGACCCGCGCTCGAGAGCTCGGCGGCATCGTCGACATCGACACCACGCTCCAGCTCGACAAGCCCGAGCTGCGCGTGGTGATCGACCGTGAGCGCGCGGCCGACCTCCGCGTCGACACCGAGCAGATCGCCACCGCGCTCCGGCTCATGGTGGGCGGTGATGATCAGGTCTCGCGCTTCCGTGATGCCAGCGTCAACGACGACTACGACGTGCAGCTGCGGCTCATCGACGCGTATCGTGGCAATCTGCGGACGATCTCGCGCCTGTACGTGTCCCGTGCCTCCGTCACCGGCGCCCCGGCGGCCGTGGGGCTGGCGCCGGGCGGGCTCGTGCGCCTCGACAACCTGGTGAGGATCGAGCCCACCGTGTCGGCGTCGCGCATCGACCGCACCGATCGCCAGCGCGAGATCCGGATCCGCGCCGGCGTCGCCCCCGGCTTCGGTCAGGCCGATCGGATCGAGGCGCTGAAGCGCGAAGTGGCCAAGCTTGGCATGTCGCCCGCGTACTCGATGGCGGTGACCGGCAAGGCACGTGAGCTCGAGAAGACGTTCGTCGAGTTCCTCTTTGTCTTCCTGCTCTCCTTCGCGTTCATGTACATGATCCTCGCCTCGCAGTTCGAGAGCCTCATCCACCCGCTCACGATTCTCTTGTCGCTGCCGCTGTCCGTCCCCTTCGCCATGTTTTCGCTCTGGTACACCGGCAACACGCTGAACCTCTACTCCGCCCTCGGCATCCTCGTCCTCTTCGGCGTCGTGAAGAAGAACGCGATCCTCCAGATCGACCACATGAACAATCTCCGAGCCCGGGGGATGGAGCGGCTCGCCGCCATCATGCAGGGGAATCGCGACCGGCTTCGCCCGATCCTCATGACGACGCTGGCGCTGGTGGCCGGCATGCTGCCGCTCTGGGCCGGTACGGGGCCCGGGGCCGAGGAGCGCCGCGCCATCGCCGTCGTCGTGATCGGTGGCCAGACGCTCTCGCTGCTGCTGACCCTGCTGGTGACGCCGGTCGCGTACTCGCTGTTCGAGGACGCCGCCGCCGCGCTCAAGTGGGCCGCTCCGACGCTGGCGCCCTGGCAGCGCCTGGCGGAGCGTCGCGAGCGCCGGGCCTGGCGCGCCCGCCTGCGCCGCGCCGCCGCTGCCCGTATGTCCGACGTGAAGCCGCCCGCTGGCGGCGATTGATTACATGGGGGGCCTCGAAGGGTCGACCCCGGCGGGGCGGCGCGCCGAGCGGTTCCGGCGCCCCCGCGACTACTTCACGGCGCCGGCGGTGAGGCCGGAGACGTAGTAGTCGAGGAAGAAGACGTAGAGGATCACGATCGGGACGGAGCCGAGGATGGCCCCCGCCATCAGCTCGCCCCAGAAGTAGATGTCGCCGCGGATCAGCTCACTGGTGACGCCGACGCTGGCGGTGATCTGCTCGGACGAGGACGTGAACGTCAGCGCGTAGATGAACTCGTTCCACGAGAGCGTGAAGGCGAAGAGGATCGCGCAGACGAGGCCGGGCACCGCGATCGGAAGGACGATGCGCCACAGCGCCTGCATCCGCGTGGCGCCGTCGACCATCGCGCACTCCTCGACTTCCTTGGGCACCGTGCGGAAATATCCCATCAGCAGCCAGGTGCAGAAGGGGACGAGAAAGGTGGGGTAGGTCACGATCAGCGCCCACTTCGAGTCGGCCAGCCCCAGCCAGTTGATGACCTGCGCCAGCGGCAGGAACAGCAGCGAGGTCGGCACGAGATAGGTGACGAAGATCCCGGTGCCGAACGCGTTGACCCCGACGAATCTCAGCCGGGAGAGGGCGTAGGCGGCGATGGTGGCGATCATCACCGAGGCGGTGGTGGCGATGGCAGTCACCATGAGGCTGTTCTTCGTCCAGGTCAGGAACTCCGTCTCGCGCAGCAGCTTGGTGTAGTGATCGAGCGTCGGGCCTTGCTTGATGACGAGCGGCACCGCGTGCCGATCGTAGAGCTCGCGGTCCTGCTTCAGCGACGTCATCGCCATGTGATAGAAGGGAAACAGCGCGAAGACGAGGAAGGGCAGCAGCAGCACGTGCATCAGCACCCTCGTCCAGCGTGCCCGTCGCGACATCAGTAGGCCTGCTTGCGAACGAAGCGGAGCTGCGCCCACACCACGAACACCAGCAGCGGAAACAGGTAGAGCGAGATGGCGGCGCCCTCGCCGATGCGTCCGCTCTCGAGGCCGATCATGCGCGAGTACGTGGCGAAGAGGTGCGTGGAATTGATGGGACCGCCGTGCGTGAGCACGTACACGATGTTGAAATCACTGAAGGTGAAGATCGTGGAGAAGAGCACGACCACCGCCAGCACGGGCTTGAGCATGGGCAGCGTGACGTACCAGAAGCGCGCCCATGGCCCGGCGCCGTCCGCCTGGGCGGCCTCGTAGAGCTCCCGGGGGATGGCGACCAGGCCGGCCAGGATGGTGATGGCGAAGAACGGCAGGCCGCGCCAGACGTTGACCGTGATCACCGCAGCCATCGCGTAGTACTTCTGGCCGAGCCAGTTCGGCCCGGGCGGATCCATCAGCCCGAGCGCGAGGCCCGTCCAGTTCACCACGCTGTAGAGTGAGTTGAACATCCACCACCAGCCCAGCGTCGACAGCGCGGTCGGGATCACCCACGGCAGCAGCACGGCGCCGCGGATGAGGCGCTTGAACCAGAGCTGCTGGCTCAGGAGCAGCGCCAGCGAGATGCCGAGCACCAGCTTGAACGCGACCGAGATGCCGGTGAAGACGAAGGCGTTCTGGAATGTCTGTCGGAACGCGTCGCTGTCCCAGAGGCGGATGAAGTTCGTGATGCCGACGAACTGGCTCGGCCGCCCGATGAACGCGTTGGACACGGAGAAGTAGAGCGCCATCACGAACGGGTAGGCGACGAGGAGCAGCAACAGGGTCAGGGCGGGCGTGATGAAGAGCGGTCCGAGGATCCGCTCGCGATCGAGGGCCTCGCGCACGCGCGCCCGCAAGGGCAGGCGCGCGTGCGCGGCACGGACCGGAAGAGTGCCGATGGCCACGGCGAACCTATCCCGCCATGATCTTTTTCATCTCGGTCTCGGCCCACGCGATCGCCTCCTTGGTGGCGGTGCCGGTGACGGCCTTGGCGATCATGTTGGGCAGGATGTAGGCGTTGGTGATGAGCTGGACCTTGTCCGAGGGCGGTGCCGGCCATCCGTAGGTGTGGTACTGCACGCCCTCGCCCTTGAGGGCGGCGTACTTCGGATCGCTGCGGAGCACCGGATGGTCCTGGAGCTTCTCGAACACGGGCAGGTTGAAGGCGTCGCCCGACGAGATGTACTCGTCGTACGTCTCGCGCTTGCCGAGCAGGTACCGGATCCACTCCTTGGCCGGCTCGATGTTCTTCGAGAACTTCCAGATGCCGATGTGCCGCGGCGTGTCGGTCTCGAAGCGCCCGGCGGGGCCGCCCAGGCTCCGGTGGTGATTGATGCCGTCGGCGGTGACCAGCTTCCGCTGCTTGGCGATGATGTAAGCGCTCACGGGATTGTGGATCCAGCCGGCCTTGCCTTGCTGGATCGACTCGTTGTTGCTCGCGTCCGACCAGGACAGCACCTCAGGCTCCATGCAGTCCTTGAACATCTTCTTGTACCACTCGATCGTCTGCACGGTGCCCGGCGAGTTGATCTTGACCGTCTTGCCGTCCTTGTCGACCTCCATGCCGCCGAAGGACCACAGCACCGGACCCGCCGTTGAGATGGAATCGTAGTTCTGGGCGATGGGGATGCCGACGGGGTTCCCCATCTTCTTCAGCTCCTTGCCGACCGTGTACAGCTCCTCCCAGGTGTCGGGGACCTTGAGGCTCGCCTTCTTGAAGAGGTCCTCGCGGTAGGTAGCCACGAACATGCCGTGGTACTGCGGCACCGCCCGCCACACGCCGTGAACGTGCGCGCCCTCGGACGCCGACGAGATCGCCTTGCCGTACTTCTTCTCGAGCTCGCCGACGATGTCCGACACGTCCACCAGCTGCGGCTCGTAGAGCCAGGGGAAGTGCATCCGCATCTCGACCAGGTCGTGGCCGGCCTGCGTCTGCACCTCGGAGGCGTACTTCGCCTGCTGCGGCCCCATGTGGGAGATGTGGTCGATCTTGAGCTTGATGCCGGTGTCCTTGGTGAAGCGCTGCCCGATCTCCGACAGCTTCTTGTCGGAGGCGGGCGCGAAATTGTTCCAGCAGAGGTACGAGATCTCGCGGGTCTGTCCCACCGCGGGCGCGGTGCGCGTCGCGAGGATGCCGGCGAGGCCGGCGGTGGTCGTCCCGAGGAACTGGCGTCGCGACACAGGCATGAAGAGCCTCCCTCGCGGCCCCGCGGGCCGCGTTGAGATAGGAGTCGTCGAACGGTCTGGGTGGGCGGAGAATATGACCGGCGATTCAACCTGTCAAGGCGCGGGGCGGCGTCCGGTGACGGTGAGGGCGCGCAGCGGAGCCTGCAGAGGCTGGCCGCCCAGCTCGCGCGCGA